>Ga0207511_100064_pt1 | contig 26347 bp, 22 predicted proteins | sample NitcycUWRSCHO22C_FD_188265 | JGI IMG/M metagenome (GOLD analysis project Ga0207511, IMG submission 188265) | Soil microbial communities from Arlington Agricultural Research Station in Wisconsin, USA - Nitrogen cycling UWRJ-SCHO22-C (SPAdes) | ecosystem: Environmental > Terrestrial > Soil >... | reverse complement strand
CGCTGGCGCGCGCAACCCTGGGCTGGAAGTTGGTAAACGCCTTCGGCGTTTTCTGTTCGCATCGTTACAAATCTCTGGAGCCGTCAAGTAGACAATTACAGTACCCTCTAAGCCCTAAGCCCTAAGCCCGGAGATCATCTACTTGGACGCACTTTGCGCATCTTCGGTTGGTGGCGGTGTTGACGCCGAAGGCGTTTGCAAATTCCAGCCCAGGGCAACGCCCTGGGAAACGAAAGCCTTTGGTAAATGAAACTCTGAAAGAGTTCGCGAATTCACCGGGCCATCTGATGTTCAATCACAACCCTTTCAGGGTTGCACAAATCCATGTGGCGCTACCCCAGGGTAGCGCGCTGGCGCGCGCAACCCTGGGCTGGGAGTTGGTAAACGCCTTCGGCGTTTTCTGTTCGCATCGTTACAAATCTCTGGAGCCGTCAAGTAGACAATTACAGTAAGTTATAACCTCTAATCTCTAACCTCTAACCTCTACCTCCAACTTCACCGAACATCCCACGACTCCGCAGCCTGCGCAGGAGGCAAAAGGATGTATTGCTCATCGATGTTAGAGCTTAGAAGTTTATCGTTGGGTTTCACTAAGCTCTAAGCCCTAAGCTCTAAGCCCCAAGCTCTAAGCCCTAAGCTCTAAACTCTAATCTCTACCTCCAACTTCACCGAACATCCCACGGCTCCGCATCGTAAAGCGCCAGCAGGAGGCAAAAGGATGTATTGCTCATCATGCGGCGTCGCGGTCACGCCGAATCTGACCTACTGCAATCATTGTGGTGCGAAGCTGGGTAGCGACACCGCCAGCGTCAAAACAACCGAGTTACGTGCTGAATGGGCCATGATGTCGTCGATGGCGGCTCTCTTCGTATGCGGGCTCGTGGCAATCAGTATCCTCCTGGGCGTAATGAAAGCCGTCCTGAAGTTTCAGGATGGGCCAATTTTGGCGTTTGGCTTTCTCAGCTTTCTCATTTTGATCGGACTTGAGGCCGTATACGTTACGCGATTGTTTCGGGTTCGGCGCGACGTGCAAAAGACAACCGACACTCCATCACTAGACCGGCACACCACGAAAGAACTCGAAGCCCGAGCGCGTCTTTCCGAGCCAATGGGCAGCGTCACCGATCACACGACTCGCACGCTGGATCCGATCTATAACGAACGAAAGTGACGAGGCGTCACTAAACGGAGCGCGGGCATCCTTGCCGCCGTGTCAGTACCCCGAGCGGTAGCGACGGGATCAATTGACTCGTGACGATCCACTTGATCCGGTCGCTACCGCTCTCGGTACCGACACTCACGCAATCAGCATTTCCGGAGGACGCGCGATGAATGTGCAGAGATATGCCAGAGTGGCGGGCGTTCTTTTCCTGGTCTCGATGGTCGCGGGCGGAATCGGCGAGGCTTATGTGCCGGCAAAGATAATCGTTTCCGGCGACCCGGCAGCGACGGTCGCGAACATCGCAAATCACAACTTAATTTATCGGATTGGATTCGCCACGTTCCTCATCGAATCGTTCTGCGATGTGACGCTGGCGCTGATCATGTACGTGCTGCTGAAGCCGGTTAATCGGCAGATGTCTCTGCTGGCGGCGTTCTTCGGTTTGATGGCCACCGCGACTTTCGCCTTCGCAGAGCTGTTCTACTTCGCGCCAACGATAATGACGGCGCCGTATCTGAAAATCTTTTCGCCCGAGCAACTAAACGCGCTGGTGCTTTTGTCGCTGAAGTTCTATGGCTATGCCGGCATGATTTTCACCGGCTACTACGGCATCGCCTGGCTGGTGCGTTCATATCTAATCTGGAAATCGACGTTCCTGCCAAAGTTCCTCGGTGTGCTGATGGGCCTCGGCGGCCTCGGCTTTTTGTTGCGGAACATCGCCATGATCCTCGCGCCGCAATACGCCTCCGACATCTTTCTGATGCTGATGTTTCCCGGCGGCCTGGCGATGACCATATGGTTGCTCGTCAAAGGCGTCGACGTCGCAAAGTGGAATGCGAAGCTGAGCGCGGCCCGGGACTCTGCCACCGCTCCAAATTAAGGCATTAATATATTTGACTCATTACACCGATGGCTCTGCCACTCTGATGCGCGGCAAGTCTCAGACTTGCCGGTTGGGGTCTCTTCTTTGTAGGGTCTTCGATCCGCCACAATCAAAGACCGTTTAGATTAATGGGGCAGTGTCGGCAAGTCTGAGACTTGCCGCGCATCAGGGTGGCAGAGCCATTACGACAGTCGCATCGCTCTTACGCGGTTGGTAGAACGCAACCGAACGGTGGGATTCAGTTCGCCGCGCAAAAGCCTACAACTGCATTCGATCAGTTGAACGCGAGAAAGGTCAATCGCGGCTCACCTGCAATGACTTGTTAGGTGTTTTTGCCTGGCGAAGCAAGTCGATCACCTTGTCTCTCTTTGCGACCGGCACAACGCGGCAAGGATTGTCGGCAGCAACTTTATTCTCCGGCTTCAATTCGAGTAACCAGATAAGTTTTTTATTGCGGTTGCCTTGATGCTCAACTCTCGGACACAAGACATCTGATTCATTCTGCCAGACCAGTGACAACTTTTGCCCAGGCTTGGCCTTTCCCGATAGCACCTCATCGACAGTTATCTCGCCGCTCCCGTAATCAGTTCCGTCTTTAGTCCACTCCGAAACATTAGCTAATGTGCCGATGACGATGAGATCGCTGGTTCGCACGGCCGACTCCAAAGAAATGCAAATCCAGTCCGCAGCCGCCACTATCGGCAACAGAAGGATGATCAGGATGCTAACGCTTCTCTTCACAGACTATTCATGCCCTTCGCGTGCACGCGATTGCGAAAAATCTAACGGCGGAGTTCATACGGCCGCGCGAATTCAATCAACATCGCCGGACCAATTATGATGCGAAGCACGCTCCCGCCGCTCGCGTGCAAACGAATTGTTATGCCGCTCGTGATTGGCGACATTCTCTTAGTATTCATTTTGGAAGAGCCCAATCGGCCAGGAACTCCACGTCATAGTTTCCTTTTACCGCATTCTCTTTTCGCTTCTGCCTAAAATCGGAGTCACTGGGTTTTGCCGTTTTGAAAAGGTCAACTCTATCTTTGAAAGATCGTTCGAAACCACCAGGGGTCATTGTCAGTAGAATCCTGGCCGGGAGTTTTCCGCGGTTCCCTTGCGCATGTGCGGTTCCTCGTGGGATCAAAACATATGACCCAGCAGGGTAATCGGAAAGCGTGTCATTGATTCTGACCGTCAACACCCCTTCCATCACATAGAACGCTTCGTCTGTATGATTGTGCCGATGCAAATTCGTGTGGTAGCCAGGCATCTCTTTCAATTCCACCAGCGACCACGCCCCATGGGTGTCCTCACTGGAAGCCAGGAACCGCACCGTTCCCGCGTCATAGGTGAGTTCATCCGGTTCTCCCGCCTTAACAGCAATGAGTTTGGGCCTGTCTTTGTCTTGTTCCGATTGAGGTCTTTGAGGCTGGGTTTGAGTACTTGCCGATCGCTCAAAGCTGACGAACACAGCGCAAACGAAAAGGACAGCGCAAAGTATTGTTTTCATGATCCCCCATACGGCTATCTGATTTTAACGTTCATTCAGCGCCACTCTTACATCATACGGCAAAGCGCCCTAACGGTTGAGATGACCGGGCGGAGCGAATTCATTCATCCTTCCGCCTTCCATCCTTCATCATTGCATTTCAACGCTCCCGCGGCTCGCGTGGAACGATTGGTTGAGTTGCGCCTGCGGCGTAAAGAAAGATCTAAACATATAGGCCAGCTGCGATGGCTGCGCTACGAGTCGCGAAGCGACGACAGATGATAGCCCCGGGTGAGCGAGCGCAGCGAGCGTAGCCCGGGGATCATGTCCCCTCAAATAAGAGAGCCCGCAAAGCGGGCGGCAGAATCATTGCGCCCCTACAGGGCGCGGGAAATCTTTCGTACCTGATCCAGGGGTGGCGTGACCTGCGGCCCCTTACCCCTGGCTACTATCTTCAACCGCTACGCGGTTGGTGGAACGAAGCAACCGAACAGCGAAGTTCACACAGCTGCGCGAATTCATTCATCCTTCCGCCTTCATCCTTCATCATTGCAGTTCAACGCTCCCGCCGCTCGCGTGCAACGATTTGTTCGGCGACTTCCGTGCCAAACGGCGTAAGATTTACATGGAAGAGTGCACCTGTGGGTAATCACCCGCATCCTTGTTTCTTTCCGCTAATGGGTTTAGTTTCATCAACACTTCACGCAACTCTGGAATCAATTTCTTGAGTTGCATTAAACTCTCTTCGTCATCCATATAGTTCGGGCCGTCATGAACAATCCTATTGCGTAAGCTGACCAGCACCCTCCAGGCAGTGCTCTTTACGTCAATGCCGTGCTCGGCCAGGAGTTCTACAGATGAGAAGAAGCCCTTCGCGCTTTTGTCCAAGCCAAGACTCGACATTCTGAGATTAACCGCCCTTTCTAGTGCGTTATGGGTTTTCATGATCAGGACATGCCCACTAATCTCATGACTCTCGCCTAACTCCCAGGTGAGCAAATCGCAAGTCTCACTCCAGTTGAACAAATCGCAGATCTCCCTCCACTCACGCGCCAGATTACCTTGATGCAGCCACTCAATGGTTTGATTCAATACGTCGACCGCTAGGCGGGCATCAGATTGTGTAATCGAATAGGGTAAGCGGTGCGCCTCGACATTTCGCATTTCCCGAACCGAATGTAATTTGTAGCCCAGCGGAGGGCTAATCAGTCGATGAACAATTAGAAAATCAAGGGCCGCTTTTGCGCTTTTGGATTGCGCGCCCTTCAAATCAAAATAGAGTTCAGAGGCGACAGTCTCGATAAACCGGCCAACCTCAAAGCATATTTGTCCAAAATCTCTCGCGTCGATAAGCGCTTCAACCTTTAAGACAACTTTGTTCTCAAGATCGCTGTCCAAATTCACTCCTTAGTGTGGAAGGATGTCGCCCAACTTTTATTATGCCGACTCGGCAGTCATAAGGTCTTTTTCGGGCGCATTATACCTACCGCTATTGTCGCAGCACACACAATTCTCAATTCGCCGATTTGGCTGACGACTGCTGAAGCCGTAGTTAATCGACGAGTCGCAATCACGGGACAGTCCCGAATATCAATCCGACTAACTCGCCGGCGGCTTCGGTTGTTTCTTGCGGGTCAACCCGCTCTTCCGTTCTGAATCGCGGACGAAGCCCATGGCGTCTACCAGCGGGTGGTCGTCGCCGTAGTCGGGATGAATCTTGACGGCGGCGATGATCTTCACTGAGTCGTCATTTAGCGCCTCGTACAATCCGTCGCGGAATTGCTTCTTCAGCATCAGTGCCGCTTCCATGTCGTCGACTTCCTGATCGGCGGTGGCGGCCGCTTTGATTCGGGTGTCGAACTGGGTTTGGGTGATGCCGCTGAAGCCGACGGTGGGCGCGCCCTGTGACCAGGCGTCGTTCATCTGCGTCACGCGTTCGCGGATTCTCTTCGTTTGAGTTGGCATTGGAGGTACCTCCGGGGTCTAGAGTTGGATAAAGCCAAAGCGGGGACTGAGAATGTGCGGATATTAGCACTGTTTCGCACTAATGCAAGCCACTTCCTCAGAAATCAGGCATTACGCGGGCTAATAGAGGCCTACTATTGCAACATAGAGGTTTCTAAAGTGTTAGAAGCGGCTGCTAAACCTTTAGAAGCGCCTTCGAAGGCTTTAGAATGGCTTGATAAAGCTTTAGAAGAGGTCTCTAGGGCTGGTGAGACGCTTGATAAGCGGGGTGAAACGCGTTCTAAGGCGAAGTGAAGGCTTTGCAAAGACAAGTGAAGGCGTCTCAGAAGAGCATAAATATATTCGGCTTATCCGAAACGTCCAGCCCGAACGGCTGCAAGAGAGTAGCTGGTGGTCGCAGCGCAGCGAAGACCGCCGGAACGCGTGGAAATAAGATCAGCACCCTGGAAGGGTGGAAGATTTTCGCAGGGATGTCTGGCACCCTTTCAGGGTGCGCTTCGGAATCACTCGGTACCGGTGGCATTCGCTGTGCTCCGACCACCGGCTACTCTCTCGCAACCCGCCGGGTTGCATGTCAGATCATTCGGTTTGCTGGGAACGCGGACGCCCGCGTCCGCAGTCAACATAAATCACACAGTTATGCGGACGAGGACGTCCGCGTACCCAGCATTAGCTCCGTTGGCCTCAAGCGTACCACCACCGAACATTCATCACCCTTGACTCAGGTGAGTCAACCATATAATTACTCTCCCGAAGACTTGATTTAGCGAGCGCGCAACTTGAACGCGGAAGGCGTTCGCGAATTGTTAGCGCTGGGCAACGCCCTGGGAAATGTTGACGAAGAAATTTCTGAACTCTGAAAGAGTTCGCAAGGTACTGCCGCGAATTGCGGGGAATCAATCACTTGCTCAAGAACCCTTTCAGGGTTCGGAGGAACCACATCACCGTTTCCCCAGGGTAGCGCGCTTGATGCGCGCAACCCTGGGCTGGGATTTATGAACGCCTTCGGCGTTAGTCGTAAGCCAGAGGCTCACCGCGATGTGCTGCGGCAAAGCCGCATTACCATTCGACCTTCGATTACTTTTGATAGCAAATTTATGCTGAAGAGAGTCCTGCTATTGTCTGCCTCGGCCGGTGCGGGTCATTTGCGCGCTGCCGAAGCTTTGGAGAAAGCTTTCCGCGCCACCGCCGGCGATATCGAGATCCAGCACCTCGACGTTTTGAATTACACGAATAAGCTTTTTCGGCACTTATATTCAAAAGCTTACATCGATTTGGTGAACAAGATGCCTGAAGTGCCCGGGTGGATCTACGACAAGTTCGATAAGCCCTGGAAAAATGAGCGGCGCCGCCTGGCGCTCGATAAACTGAACACCCGGCCCTTCGTAAAGGTCCTGCGCGAATACCAGCCGGACATGATCGTGTGCACACACTTTCTTCCGGCCGAAATTGTTTCATGGTTAAGAGCGAAAGAGCGCATCGCCAGTCGTCAGGCCATCGTCGTAACGGACTTCGACGTTCATGCCATGTGGCTCTGTCATCATTATGAGCAGTACTTTGTGGCGATCGATGAAGCGCGTGTCTATCTGGAAGTGTTAGGAATACCTGCCGGCAAAATTACTGTGAGTGGGATACCGATCGACCCGGTGTTCGCCGAACGCAAGGACAAACAGGAGATGCGTCGCAAACACTGCCTGGCGGCAGATCGCACTACGATTTTGCTTTCGGCCGGCGGGTTCGGCGTCGGATCAATGGAACCACTGATTGCGGCGTTGCTTCATTTGCAGACGTCTTCGCAAATTGTGGCAGTGTGCGGTCGCAACCTCGAATTGAAGCAGAAACTGACGAAGCTGGCGGCGCGCCTTAGCACCGATGCGCAGGTGATCATCAAGCCGTTCGGCTACACGCGCGAGATGGATGAGTTGATGACGGCCGCGGACCTGGTGCTGGGTAAACCGGGTGGCCTGACAACCTCTGAGGCTCTGGCAAAAGGTCTCGTCTTCGTAATCGTCAACCCGATTCCGGGACAGGAAGAGCGCAATTCCGATCATTTGCTCGAGGCCGGCGCCGGCATACGTTGCAACAACCTGCCGACTCTGGCTTACAAACTCGATCGGCTCTTAAGTGATCGCCGGCGCTTTGCCGAAATGCAGCGGAATACACGCAAGTTGGCACGCCCTCAGGCCGCGAGTGAAATCGTGCGGAAACTGTATGAGCTGGACCAGACGGTTTGACAGTTGTGATTGGTGAGTCGGTTCTGAATTGTGAGTATGCAACCCGAAGGGTTGGGAGAGAGTAGCCGGTGGTCAAAGCGCAGCGAAGACCACCGGTGGCGAGAGATCCCGCCGCGCACCCTGAAAGGGTGCCGGACAATCCCTGTGAGTGAATCTTGCACCCTTTCAGGGTGCTGCTCTTATTTCCATCCTTTCCGGTGGTCTTCGCTACGCTTCGACCAGCGGCTACTCTCTCGCAGCCCTTCGGGCTGCACCTTGAGGTGTGAATCACTGTAATCTACTTGTTTAGAGGAGCAACGATATGTGGATCAAGTTTCTTCTGAAATTGACTGCGATCGGGATTGTCCTGGTCGCTGGCCCTCGTTACGTCACGGCCCAGGACGTCCGCGATACGTCTGCGTCAACGAGCGATACATCGGTGATGCAGTACTACGCGTTATTCCGCCGGCTGGTACATCCGCCTCCTCCGCGGCGGCCATCGTCAGATCAGAGCAGTCAGACTAATCAGCCTCAGCTTGATACTCGCGCGATGCTTCATCGCAGTCTGGAGTTGAGCGATTCAGAAGCGCGCGTGCTTGATCAAGTTGCGGAAGACTGCATCGGCAAGACGGACAAATTGGACCAGCAGGCGCGCGCGATAATTACCGCACATCGCGCGGACGTGAGCGCCGGGAAGATGCCGCCGACTGATGCGCCCCCGAATGAATTGCGGGACTTGCAGAAGCAACGAGACGATGCGATCCGCAACGCCATCGAGCAATTGCGTTCGCAGTTTGGCGCCGCGGAGTTCAAGCGGCTGGATGATTCCTTCTCGCGGAACTCAGGCATGAGCAGCATGCGTCTGCCGCCACCGTCTCAGAAGTCTCTGCCGGTCACGGTTAAGTTCGCGCTGGTAAATGGCGACGTCAATTCCCGGCAGCGGTTTTCGGCGAAGGACAGCTTTACGATCGAAGTATCGATGCTGAATAACTCGACCGAAATGATCTCGATCAAACCATCACAGTTGTATCAGTGGTTGTGGCTGACTAAATCCACGGAAGAGGCGCTTCGCCCGATACCGCCCAATATGATGTTTTCCGATGAATGGATGCACCCGCCCGCTGACGAAGCGGCGGTTGATTTGCCGCCGAATCAATTGCAGGTGGTCGCGCGCTTCAAGTTTGGCGCCGGCGGAATTCACTTTTTTAAGCCGGTGGAAGGTGAGTATCGTCTTTCCGTCCATCCGAAAGTTGTATATGCGCGTCCAGCGAAAAGTGATTTTCTGCAATTGACCCTGGCGTCGCCATTCACATTTGAAATAGTTCCGTAGCTTGAGCGCTGAAGCCGTTTGCGAATTACAGCCCAGGGCAACGCCCTGGGAATTTCGACGAAACAATCGCCAAACTCTGAAAGAGTTCGCAAGCTACTGGGTGTCTGGCACCGTTTCAGGGTGCGCGTCGGGATGACTCGGTACCGGTGGTCTTCGCGACGCTCCGACCACCGGCTACTCTCTCGCAACCCTCGGGTTGCATGGCAGACCCTTCATCGCCAGCAAAATGCTTGGGCGACTGGAAATAGAAAAGAGCCGCAGAGGTTTCCTCCGCGGCTCTTTGTTTTTCAAAATGAACCAATGACAAATATCAAATGATAAATGTCAAATAATTCTTTCGCTCTCCTAGGTTCCGGTTTCCCAACTGGTCATGTATTCGATCATCTCTGAAGTGAGCGTGTCGATGTTGATGCCGAGCGCTTTCAATTTCAGGCTCGCGATTTCCTGATCGACTTCGGGCGGCAAAAGGTGCACGCCGGGATCGAGCTTGCCTTTGTTCTTCACCAGGTATTCAACTGACAAAGCCTGGTTGGCGAAGCTCATGTCCATCACGCTCGCCGGGTGACCTTCGGCCGCGGCCAGATTAATCAAGCGGCCTTCGCCGAGGACGATGACGCGCGCGCCGTCCTTCTTTTTGTATTCCTGGACGAACGGGCGAATATCGGTGGGCTCATCCGAGAGTTCGCGCAGCGCCACCAGATTCAATTCGAGATCGAAGTGACCGCTGTTCGCCACAATCGCGCCGTCCTTCATCCTGGCGAAGTGTTCGCGATCGATGACGTGACGATTGCCGGTGACCGTGATGAAGATGTCGCCGACTGCAGCCGCGCTCGCGATCGGCATGACGCGGAAGCCATCCATCACCGCTTCGACGGCTTTGATAGGATCGATTTCGGTGACAATCACGTTTGCGCCCATACCGCGTGCGCGCAGCGCGACGCCCTTACCGCACCAGCCATAGCCGACAACCACGAGATTGCGACCGGCGAGCAGAATGTTGGTGGCGCGAATCACGCCGTCGAGCGTCGACTGGCCGGTGCCGTAACGATTGTCGAAGAAGTGCTTGGTCTGCGCGTTGTTGACCGCGATTGACGGGAAGCTGAGCACACCCGACTTCTGCATCGCTTCCAGCCGCACGATGCCGGTGGTGGTTTCTTCGGTGGTGCCGATGATTTTGTCTTTGAGTTCCGGCTTCTCTTTGATCATCGTGGCCACGACGTCAGAACCGTCATCGATGATGATGTCCGGGCCAAACTCGAGCGCGGTCTGCACGTGACGACGATAAGTGTCGGTCGATTCGCCCTTGATGGCGAAGACCGGCATGCCGTAATCAGCGACCAGACAAGCAGCGACGTCATCCTGAGTGGAGAGGGGATTGGAGGCGATGAGCAAAGCCTCGGCGCCGCCGGCTTGCAGGGCGCGCGCGAGGTTTGCGGTCTCGGTAGTGATGTGCGCGCAAGCGACGATGCGCACGCCTTTCAACGGTTTCTCGTTGCCGAAACGTTCGCGGATAAGCCGGAGCACCGGCATCTCGCGTTCGGCCCAGTCGATTCGCTTCTTGCCGGCCGGCGCGAGCGAAATATCTTTTATGTCGTGTTCAATCGCAGGCATTGCTGTACTCATTTAATTGGTTCCTTTTGAAAATAGATTCACCACAAAGTCACTAAGACACAAGGTTAATAACTGAATGATTCTTGTCCTTCGTGTCTCGGTGTCTTTGTGGTGTGGTTTTTAGACTCCCGCCGCGGCGCGCAGGGCCTCCGCTTTGTCAGTGCGCTCCCAGGTGAAGCCGTCGCCGGTGCGGCCGAAGTGACCGTACGCTGCGGTGGCTTTGTAAACGGGACGACGCAGATCGAGTTCGGAAATGATTTCTTTCGGTGTCAGCGGGAAATGCTGGCGCACGAGGTCGGAAATCTGTGCTTCGCTGATGCGACCCGAGCCGCGTGTGTCGACATAGACTGAAACCGGTTCAGCGACGCCGATTGCATAAGCGAGCTGAACCTCACACTTGTCAGCCAGGCCTGCCGCGACAATGTTCTTCGCGATGTAGCGCGCCATGTAAGCTGCCGAGCGATCAACCTTCGTCGGATCTTTTCCCGAGAAGGCGCCGCCACCGTGCGGAGCATAACCGCCATACGTGTCGACGATGATCTTGCGGCCGGTCAGTCCGGAGTCGCCCTGCGGCCCGCCGGTAACGAATCGTCCCGTCGGATTAATGTGATACTTGGTATTGTCATCCATCAGGTCGCCGGGGACCGTGCTCTTGATGACGTGTTCGCGAATCTCTGAGCGCAGCTGGTCATTTTCAACTTCAGGCGCATGCTGTGACGAGATAACCACGGCATCGACGCGGAACGGGCGACCGTCGCGATATTCAACCGTTACCTGAGACTTGCCGTCGGGTCGCAGGTACGGAAGTTGGCCGCTCTTGCGGACGCTCGATAATTTCAGCGCCAGTTGATGGGCCAATTGAATCGGCAGCGGCATGAGTTCCGGCGTCTCGTTACAGGCAAAGCCGAACATCAAACCCTGGTCGCCGGCGCCGCCGGGATCGACGCCCATGGCGATGTCCGGTGATTGCGCGTGAATCGCCGACATCACCGCGCAGGTGTCGCAGTCGAAACCGTACTTGGCGCGGTCGTAACCGATTTCGCGAATCGTTTCGCGCGCGATTTGCGCGTAGTCAATCTTAGCGTTGGTAGTGATTTCACCGGCGACGATGACCAGACCGGTCGTCAAAAGGGTTTCGCAGGCGACGCGAGAAGTTGGATCCTCGGCGAGAGTCGCATCCAACACCGCATCCGAAATTTGATCGGCAATTTTGTCCGGGTGACCCTCGGTCACTGACTCGGACGTAAACAGAACTCCACGATGATTATTACTCAAGTTAACTCCTCCGATACGGATTATTCAGTGCTGATAGGAAAGAATAAACCGGAAACTGAAAGACCGGCCACGATAGCAGTCCGTTTAAATGAGTGTCAAGGAAGGAAGCCCTTAAATGAAGATTACTTCGTCATTTTCCTCAATGTCTTCGCGATTTCGGCGGTAGGCCTAACCCTTAGACGCAAAGCTCGCCGCGGTTACTTCAATGGGTTTTCTGTTTGAATGCGCTCCATTCGTGGTCGACATCTTCATAGGCACGCTTCGCGCTAATCATGTAGAAAAGAAACCGTTTCGACTTGAATAACTCGGTTACGTAAATGTACATGACGCTCTTCAGCACGAAGGCCAGCTGCATCACCCACAGATCGAAATGCTCGGGCACTTGTTGGCCCAGCGGATAGGTCCAATTCAGTAGCGGATAAAACGGCTGAATGACAACGTAGAAATACAGAATCATCGGAATGATCGGCAGCAGTCCGCTGGCTCCGAGGAGCCGGCTGTCGAGGCGGCTGATGAAAAGCGCCATCGCGATGCCGCCGGCAATTCCGCTCAAGAGGTCCGCGCCGAATAAAACCGCCGCCGCGTAATCAGCATGGCCGAACTTTTCGAAATAGATCACGAGCGCTGCTTCGAGCAGACCAAATAATCCTAAAAGGATCAGCCCGCGCCCTAACGGCAGATTATCGACGTCCCGCCCGGCGACGCGGACGATCGTCGGCCGATTAAGCACCAGGTAACAAAGGACCAGCATCAAGGCGCTCGCGTTGTTAAGAAAGGTGGTAATCACCTGAAGCGCCTGCCACTGCGAAGTCGCGTGGCCCGCGGACAACGCGAGCCCTTGCGAAACCAGTAAGGCTACGTAAAGCAGGCACCATGACGTCAGTAACAATCTCCATGAACGTCGCAATTGCTGAACGGCCACCAGCGCGCGATGTGTCTCGTGGTCATTATGTTTGAGCGGCGCGTTAGTCAGGAAGAAGTCGTAACCAATCGCCACCAGGATCATCAAGGCTTCAATGAACGCGAGCTGCGTGGCGACGTTGCGCCAGCTTCCGGCGGCGAATGCCAAACCAAATGGCAGCAGAAGTACAGCAGCGCTTACGAGTAAAGCGACGACCAGAAAAGTGTCCCGTCGTCGATCCGGCATTGTCGTCTGACCGGCAATCGCAGGTTCAGTCGCGCCGGAATGGGTCCGCTCGTCGATCGCGTTGGCGCCGGTGTTGAATTCTGGAACGCCCACGGTCACATCACCGGTGAAACAATAGCCCCGCGTGCGTTCCGTCTTGATCAATTCCGCGTCATGCAGTGTTCGCCTCAGCTCGCGGACGGCCCCGTGAACCACATTCTCGGATGCTCGCGGCGATTGAGTCACGCGATCGAGGAGGACCTTTGTCTTCACAAACTCTCCGCGATTTTCGATGAGCACGCGGAGAATGGTCAGCTCGCCCGTAGTCAACCCGACAGCGTGCCCGTCTGAAAGCAACGTCATGCTGCCGTCCTCAGCCACCTGCAAACTGAATCGGCCGAATTGGTAAGCTGATCCACTCGCCGTCGTCGTCGGGTCCGCGATTTGGGTTTCACTCGTCGCCATTGCTTTATCGAATTGCCGAAGTGTCAGAAGCCATTGCCCGTGTTAAGGCTTCCTGAAAAGGTTCATCACCAATCTACTCGAACCTTTCCAGCAAGACAAAGAACCTTTTGATTGACCGTGAATGGCTGGTGGCCTAGCTTCCGAACTCGCAGCAAATATCGCCGATAAGTTCGGCGAATTCGAAGAACGGAGCGAAGCCATGGCAGAAGCACTGGGAGCAGGCGTCGTCATTGACGCGATGGAAACGCACGAAGAGGAGGCGACGGCCGGCCTGCGGCGGACGGTTGGATTCTATGGCCTGATGTTCGTATCGCTGGGTTCGATCATCGGGTCCGGCTGGCTTTTGGGCGCTTTGAACGCTGCCAAAGTTGCCGGCCCGGCCTCGATCCTTTCGTGGATTCTGGCGGCTTGCATGTTGTCGCTGCTGGCCATCACTTACGCGGAACTCGGCGCGACCTATCCTGTGGCCGGCGGCGCCGCGCGGTTCCCATACTATTCGCACGGACCGATTGCCGGTTTCACCGCGGGCTGGGCCGCATGGTTGCAGGCGGTCTTCATCGCGCCCATCGAAGTGCTCGCTGTCATTACCTATGTCAACAGCGTCGGCTGGTTCAATCAACACTTCAACATGCTGAACAGGGCAGGGGAGAAGGCTGGACTTCTGAATGGGCTTGGTTTGGCGGTGGCGGTTGTGCTGATGTTGCTGTTCACGACGATAAACCTGGCGGGCGCGAAGTTCTTATCGGATTCGAATGTGATCATCGTCATCTGGAAAACGCTGGTGCCGATTCTTGCGATCATCGTCGTCGCCAGTCTCCAGTTCAATCATTCAAACTTTCATGCGGGCGGCGGATTCATGCCGTTTGGATTTCACGGAGTCTTCGCGGCGCTGACCGGCGGGGTCGTGTTCGCCTTGCAGGGCTTTGAGCAAGCCGTCCAATTGGCCGGCGAAGCACGCAATCCGAAACGCGATGTGTCGCGCGCGATTCTCACAGCTATGGCGATTGGCGCTTTGCTGTATTCACTCCTGCAGGTGGCGATGATTGGAGGCCTCGATCCGCGAAACCTCGTCAACGGGTGGAGCCAACCTTTGGGAACTGACCCGTCAGATTACGGGGCCTGGTATACGGTCGCGCTGGCGGTGGGCGCAGGATGGTTAGCGAAAGTCATCCTCATCGACGCGGTGATTTCCCCGGCAGGCACCGGCATCGTCTATGTCGCCACCAGCGCGCGGCTTTCGTATGCGTTGGGTGAAGAGCGCGAGCTTCCGACGGCTCTGACTCGGACCGACAAACGCGGAGTCCCGGTGGGATCGATTCTGCTGTCGACGGTGATTGGGCTGCTCGCTTTTGGGCCCTTCAAGAGTTGGGCAGCGCTGGTCAACGTCATCACGGCCGCGACCGCGATCATGTATGCCTTCGCGCCGGTGTCGTTGGCAGCCCTGCAAAAGATTGACGCCGAGCGCCGGCGAACCTATCGCGCGCCGATGCCAAAGCTGCTTCTGCCGGCGGCATTCTGCTCGGCGAACCTAATCATCTATTGGGGCGGCTTCGACACCACCTGGAAGCTGGCCTGCGCAATCGCCGTCGGCTTGTTGCTCTTCATGCTTGGCGCTTGGCGGGCGCAAACCGGCGCGCTCAGAAGACTGCGGAGCGCTCTCTGGATTGGTCCCTGGTTGGCGGGACAAGTTCTAATCGGGTGGCTGGGTCGATACGGTGACGGGGCCCGCAACGTCCTACCTGGTTGGTTCGATATCGCGGTCGTGATTGCGTTCGCGCTGACAATATTTTACTGGGCCGTCAGTTTGGCAAACACTCAAGCGCAAGCCGCGCTGGCGATCGAACAGGACGCGGGTCAATTAAGCAGCCGCGGCGAATAATGTTTTGCTGATTGCCGCCGATACTCATACGAAATATATTTAATAGACGCGATCGAGCACTGCGAACTTTATTCGGTGACTGGGCGGCGGCGACCTTAGCTGGCGTAGGAGACTATCGACTAAGAATGAAGTATTTGCTCACACTGTTCTGTCTGCTCCTGGCACACACATTCGTTTCAGCCCAAGACGCTACGAACTTGCGAATAAGCGCTGCCGACGATGCCTACGACATTCAGGAGAAAGTGTCGATCAAAGACTCGAGATGGGGCCGTTCTATCAGCGACCGTCGTTCGGAGAGCAGGGAAGACTGAACCGCTCCCGGCGGTGCTTTTCTATACGACCTACGATCAGGGCGCGCGCGATTCTGCCATTTACATACGAGTCCCGATCTTAAAATGACGGCAGGTTAGCGATCAGAAGAAACCAGAGGCTTATGCGCAGACCGATAAGACTTTTTGCACTCCTGATTCTGCTGGTTTACTGGGCCGGTTTCTTTTCGGTGACAGGTGGGCAATCGCAATCGAACCAGACTAACGGCCTGGCCCTGGTCGGGGCGAAAATTTATCCGTCACCTGCGGCGCCGGCAATCGTAGACGGCGTCGTGCTAATCAAAAACGGCCGCATCGTTGCCGTCGGTGAAAAGCAACGAATCAAAATCCCCTCTGCTGTAAGGATCATTGATTGTTCCGGACTCACGCTGGTCGCGGGATTTTGGAACAGTCATGTCCACTTCTCAGAATCGAAATGGGAAAACGCCGCTGGTCTCACTAAGGGTCAGCTGAACGAACAGCTGCGAGATACGTTCACCCGGTTTGGATTCACTTCTGTTTTCGACCTTGGCTCACCAATCGACAACACGAAGATCATTCGTAATCGCATCGAATCCGGCGAAATCAATGGTCCCCGGATTCTTACCACCGGCACAGGTATAGTCCCGGAAGGCGGCACGCCCTTCTATGTCAGGCCGCTCAAATTCCCGGAAGCTCTCAACCCAACGCAGGCCACTGCCCTGGTGCGCGAAAAACTAAGTGGCCGGCCGGACGCCGTTAAGATATTCACCGGCCCAACGCCGGTTCAGGGTGGTCCGGCGTTAATAATGCGTCTGGAGTTGGTCAGAGCTATCACCGCTGAGGCTCATCGTCACGGCAAGCTGGTCTTTGCTCACACTGAGAATGATGCTGGCGTAAACGTTGCGGTGGATGGCGGAGTGGATATTCTCGCGCATACAGCTCCGAGCGGAACGAATTGGGATGAAGCACGGGTCGCGAAGATGAAACGAGCGGGTGTCACCTTGATCCCGACGCTGAGTTTGTTCACGAAGCTGGCACGCAGCCTGGGTATGCCGGCACCCACAATTGAAAATTTCATTAGCACACCATTAGAGCAACTTCGCGCTTACTCAAAGGCAGGCGGTCGAATTATCTTCGGAACCGATCTGGGTTTCATCACAGATTACGATCCCTCGGAAGAATATGTCTTGATGAGGCGCGCGGGAATGAACTTCCGTCAAATCCTGGCTTCCCTCACTGTTAATCCCGCTCAACGCTTCGGCTTCTATCATCGGACCGGCAGAATAGTTAAAGGCATGGATGCGGACCTAGTGCTTGTCGGTGGCGATCCTGAGACCAACATCAGGATGCTCTCGAATGTTAGATACACCTTGCGTAAGGGTCAGATCATTTTCGAGTGGCATCAATAATTGGCTGATGAAAGACTTCTGGAAACGACAGATCGAACGAGCAGACGATCTGGCATCGCAGCCGGGCGGGTCAACCGAGTTGCTCAAGTTTTACGGTCAACTGTTACGAGCGCAAAAGGAGATTTACGATCGGCTAAATACGGATCGAGATTCGATTCAAAACGTCGACTTACAGACTGATTTGCCCAGGATTCAGGCAAACTTGCCGAGTTTGTTAGAGACAGTTGCGTTGCACGGTCCGCCGCCACTGGCATCGGAAGCGAAGGTGTTACTCAATGCGGAAAGAGAAGTTATCGAGAAGATCTTGATCGATTATTGGCACAGCCCATCTGATATTCAGTTCTTTGCCAAAGCCATCCTGCAGCCATACGCTTATTGGTTAGTCGAAAGCGGAATGCCGCTGAGAAATCGTGAACTGGCCGGCGGTGAGCGCTGCTGCCCCTACTGTGGTGGTGCGCCGCAAGTGAGTTTTCTTCAGAGTAAAGAAAGCACGGCCGAGAGCGGCAATCGGGATTTATTGTGCGCCACGTGTTTACATTCGTGGGAGTTTCGCCGCGTTGTCTGCGCGCATTGCGGTGAAGAGCGTCCCACCAAACTCGGCTACTTTCATTCTCCGGAATTCGATCATCTTCGTATCGAGGCCTGCGATTCCTGTAAGCACTACATCAAGGGAATTGATCTCACGCGCTACGGTCTGGCAGCACCACTCGTCGACGAAGTTTATGGCGCGCCACTCGATCTGTGGGCGCACGAACATGGTTATAGGAAGATCGAATTGAATCTCGTCGGTGTCTGAACGTACGCTCTCGGACAACCAATCATCCCGCGTGATGAAAAAGCGATTCAGGGAACATCACTACTACACAGAAATCTTCTAGATGGTAACGTAGGTTACCCCAAGCCTTCAGCACGAAGAAATAGGATCACCGGAACGGTTTCACACAGGTGGTCCCAGCGTGAGTGTGCGTTTACTCGAAGCTATTCTCCGTGCCAAACATCGGCCCCCATTCAAAGACCCCGGCCAGACCTGAAGGAGGCTTTAGTAATGGAAGTCTCAAGACGGACCTTCATCAAGACAACCTTGATTGGAGGCACCGGTGTCAGTGTGTTCGGATTCAGCCTCGCACCTGTTTATGCACAGACGCAGGGCTTGAAGATCGCGCGCACCACGGAAACTCGCAGCACTTGTCCGTACTGTTCAGTGAGTTGTGGCGTGATCATCCACACGCTTGGCGATAAAGCTAAGAATGCAATTCCACAGGTTGTGCACGTCGAAGGCGATCCCGATCATCCGATCAATCGCGGCACGCTCTGTCCGAAAGGCGCTTCGCTGGAGCAGGACATTGTCAACGATCGTCGTCTGCTGAAACCGCAAGTGCGACGTCCCGGTGCGGATCACTGGGACGACATCTCGTGGGATCAAGCGGTTGACGAGATTGCTCAGTGGACCAAGAAGACGCGCGACGCGACGTTTATCGAAAAGGATAAGGATGGTTACACCGTTAATCGTCTGGAAACGATCGGCTGGATTGGCGGCTGCACTGACACAAACGAACTTAATTTTCTCGCCGTAAAGACCATGCGCAGCCTGGGGGTCTGCTATTTCGAAACGCAGGCCCGTGTTTGACACGGTCCCACGGTCTCCAGTTTGGGGCCCACCTTCGGACGCGGCGCGATGACTAACGGCTGGATCGACATCAAGAACACCGACATGATGTTGATAATGGGTGGCAATCCGGCCGAGAACCACCCGTGTGGCTTCAAGTGGCCGGTGGAAGCGAAACTTCATCGTAACGCTAAGATGATTGTTGTCGATCCACGCTTCACGCGCACGGCAACCCAAGCCGATCTGTTTCTCCAGATTCGCGCCGGAACCGACATCGCTTTTCTCGGTGGCTTGATCAATTACGCGATTGAAAACAACCGCATCGCGAAAGACTATCTCACCAACTACACCAACGCTGCCTTTGTGGTGAAAGACGGGTTCAAGCTTCCCGAGGATGGACTGTTCTCCGGCTTCGACGCGGCCAGGACCACGTACGACAAGTCAACCTGGAATTACGAAGCAGGCGGAAAGGTTGAAGGCGCGAATGCGACGACTGCGGCATCATCACAGTCAAATCCGCAGGCTGCTGCCAACGGTGGTGGCAAAGATTCCGAAAAGAGTGGTGAGAGTGGCGGACACCAGGCGGCCGGCGGGCCCGGGGCAACCGGACAAGGCGGATCGAAGCCGCCGCCGATGCTCCCGCCGAATGTTGCCTACGATCTTTCCCTGCAACATCCGCGCTCAGTTTTTCAACTACTGAAGCAGCAGTTCTCGCGCTACACGCCGGAGATGGTCGAGCGCATCACCGGCATTCCGAGGGACCAATTTCTCAAAGCAGCCGATCTGTTCACGTCGATTCGTAAAGACGGAAACATGAAGAAGGCCGGCACGATTATCTATGCCGTCGGCTGGACCCAGCACACCTCCGGTACGCAGATCATTCGCACGGCGGCGATCCTGCAACTGCTACTCGGAAACGTTGGTCGCGCGGGCGGCGGCGTGAATGCTCTGCGCGGTCATTCAAATATCCAGGGAGCGACAGACATGGGCGGCGTGTTCGATATCTTTCCCGGCTATCTAAAGCCCGGCCAACCAACCGATACCGATCTCGCGACCTATCTGAAACGCACGACGCCCACAGCGTCGAAACCGGCCGAGTGGGACTCGTACAACTACTGGTCCAACACACCAAAATTCATGGTGTCGTTTCTCAAGTCTCTCTACGGCGATTCAGCCACGAAAGAGAACGACTATAACTATCACTATCTGCCGAAGATCGATCGCAAGTTCGATTGGACGAACATGTGGGACGAGATGTACGCGGGCAAAGTGAAAGGCCTGTTCGCCTTCGGGATGAATGGCGTGGCGATCGGTCCCAACTCGCGCAAGAACATCGAGGCCCTAAAGAAGGCGGACTTCCTGGTCGTCTGTGATTTATATCCGGAAGAAACTGCGGAGTTCTGGAACGCCCCGGGCACGACCAAAGACCAGATGAAGCAGACAAAGACGACTGTGTATCGTCTGCCGGGGGCAGGCTTTGCCGAGAAGGATGGCACCTTCGTGAACTCTGCCCGTTGGTTGCAGTGGAAGTATGTCGCCGTGCCGCCGCCGGGCGACGCGAAAGTCGATCAGGAGATCCTGGCGCGCATCTTTTTGAAAGTGAAAGAGCTCTATCAGAAGGAAGGCGGCAAGTATCCAGATCCAATCATCAATGCCACCTGGGCTTATACCACCCCAGAGAATCCTTCGCTCGCCGAAGTCGCCAAAGAGATCAACGGCAAGGCGCTCGCTGACATCACTCTCGACACACAGCCCGGGGTGACGATCAAGTCGGGCCAGCAGCTGCCGGGATTCGCTTGGCTGAAAGATGACGGCACCACCGCCTGCGGCAACTGGTTGTACTCAGGTTCATGGACTGAAGCGGGCGCGCAGATGCGGCGACGCGGGACGGAAGATCCATCGGGCTTGGGCATCTTTCCGAACTGGGGCTATTCGTGGCCGGCGAATCGGCGCGTCATGTACAACCGCGCTTCATGCGATCTGAACGGCAAGCCCTGGGACAGTGATCGCCGGCAGATTTGGTGGAATGACGCGCAGCAGAAATGGGTGGGAAACGATGAGCCGGACTTCAAAGTCGATTCCAAGCCCACCGATCACATGGGGCCGTTCATCATGAATCCCGAAGGCGTCGGGCGCGTCTTTGGGCCACTCGCTGCCTTTGCCGATGGACCATTTCCCGAACATTACGAACCCGTCGAGAGCCCGATCGCGAATCCACTTCATCCACAACAGTCCAACAATCCGGTCGCTAAAACATTCACCTCCGACATGGACAAACTCGGCACGGTCGAGCAGGGATTCAATGTGGTCTGCACCACTTATCGTCTGACCGAGCACTATCACTATTGGACCAAGAACAATCCCATGAACGTGCAGCTCGTTCCCGAACCGTTTGTCGAAGTGCCGGCGAAGTTGGCGGAGAAGATGGGCATCACCGGCGGTGAGAAATTGAAGATCAGCAGCGCCCGCGGCACTTACATCGGCAAGGCCATGGTCACCAGGCGCATCAAGCCGATGATGATCGACGGCAAGGAGACTTATCAGATCGGGATTCCAATTCACTGGGGCTATCGCGGAATTGCGGAAGACGAAGGCAAGACGGGGTTGACGCCGGCGAATCAACTTTCGCCCGCGGCCATAGATCCCAACGCGTACACGCCAGAGTTCAAAGGTTTTCTGGTGAAGGTTGAGAAGGCATAAAACAGAAAGGAGACAGGATGCTCAAAGACAACGCAGCAGTAGCGACCATTGGAGTAAAGAAAATCGACAACGCAAAGAAATTTTATGAAGGTGTGTTGGGTTTCAAATCGATGGGCGGCGATGACCATGAAGGCGTGACCGCTTACGACAGCGGCGGCACAAAGTTTTTCGTTTACCAGTCAGAGTATGCCGGAACAAACAAGGCGACGGCAGCAACGTGGGTAGTCGATGATGTTGACGGGACGGTGAAGACGTTGAAAGGGCGCGGCGTCGACTTTGAGCACTACAAGTTTCCCGATACCAAACTCGAAGGCGACGTGCACGTCTCCGGGAAGATGCGCGCCGCGTGGTTCAAAGACCCTGACGGAAATATTCTCGCGATCGTAAACAACGGTGAGCATTAATCGGCGGAAGTTGTATGCCTAATCCACGTACGTTTCAGATTCAGGAAATCTCGGCGCACCCGGGTCCCGTGCCTGGCGCAGGCACGCGCCGGGAAGATGAAGTCTGCAAGTACATCGACGTCACCACGTGCATCGGTTGCAAGGCTTGCGAGGTCGCCTGTGTGGAGTGGAATGATCATCCATTTCGCGAGACCACCTTCAACGATACTTACCAGACGATGCCGACGACCGAGTGGAATTACTACAACCTGATCAAGTTCGTCGAAGACCAGCGCGATGACGGCAACTTGATGTGGTTGCTCCGTAAAGACCAGTGCATGCACTGCGCAGATCCGGGATGCCTGCGCGCGTGCCCGGCGGACGGCGCGATCATTAAATACACCAACGGCATCGTCGATTTTCAGCAGGAGAACTGTATCGGCTGTGGCTACTGCATCTCTGGTTGTCCGTACGATATTCCGAAGTTCCATCCCAGGACCAACAAGGTCTACAAGTGCACGCTTTGTTCCGATCGAGTCGGCCAGGGACTTGAACCCGCGTGCATTAAGGCCTGTCCTACTGGCTGTCTGAAATTCGGGACGAAGTCCGACATGGTGCAGATTGCCGGCTTGCGTGCTAAGCAATTGCGCGAAGTGTCAGGGTTCGCTGATGCCGGCGTTTACGATCCACAGTCGATCGGCGGTACGCATGTCATTTACGTTCTGCACGATGCGAAGAATCCACAACGCTACGGGTTACCGGCGAATCCCGTGATTCCGCCGAGCTACACCGTGTGGAAGTGGCTGGCGAAACCAGTGGGCCTGTGGCTGGGACTGCTGGGAATTGTCGCAGTCTTCTTCCATCGCGTTTCGGTTGGACCAAGACTGCCGCAACCGGAAGAACCGCCGGTCGTGACGGAACATCCCGATCCGGTTGAGGCCCAGCGAAGGGAGCAGCCATGAGCGCATCGGTTGAGCGGTTCGATGAGCGCGCGCGGCGCGAGGCAGATCGCGTGGGCGAGACGATCGTGCATCGAGGGGAGCTCCTGCGTCATCCGGTTTACACGCGCGTGCTGCACTGGTCGGTCGCGATCTTTTTCGTTTTGTCACTCGCTTCCGGCTTCGCGATTTATTCGCCGTGGCTGTATCGCTGGCTGATGCCGCTATTCGGCGGCGGAGCGAGAACGCGTCTGCTGCATCCTTGGTTCGGCCTGCTCTTCGATCTGTTTTTCTTTTTTCAGTTCTTAAACTGGCTCACCCCGATGGCCTGGACCGCAGCAGATCGACGCTGGGTCAAACGCCTTAAGGAGTACACAACCCACCAGCATCGAGTAGAGCCGGAGGATGTCGGCTTCTTTAACGGCGGACAGAAAATTTATTTCTGGCTGATCGTTTTGAGCGGCGCGCTGTTTTTGATCACGGGTCTGTTGATGTGGTTCGACCATGCGATCCCGCGCTGGGTGGTGGCCGTGAGTTACGTCCTCCACGACCTTTCGGCGCTGTTGATGTTGGCGGGATTCATAATTCACATCTACGAAGGCACGTCGCACCAACCCGGGACGCTTCATTCAATGATTGACGGTACCGTCACTGAAAGATGGGCCTGGACCCATCATCCCGCGTGGTACCAGGCGGTCACCGGTCGCGATCCGCGCCAGGCCTACGAGCGTGCGAAGCGCCGGCAGGCAGAGCGCGAGCGAGCGAGGCAAAACCAGGAGCGCGAACAAGATGCGCGCGAGAATTTGTAATCGCGCACATTTGTCTCCGGAAATGCTTGGCACAAAAAGTCGATGAAAGGAAATGGGATCAAGAATCATCTCTCAGGCTGGGAAGGATGGCTTGCCCCCGCACTTTGGTATCGGTCTTTCGAAAGCGCGACGAGCAGGAGTAAAGTTGGCCGCGCCCAGGAAAGGCTCAAAGAAAATTCGTAAACAGGCGGCTCGCGAGCTAAAAAGAGGAAAGAAGCAAAGCGCTAAGAAATCAGCGAAACGATCGCGAGCAGCCTCAGCCGCTCTCAAGCGCGAGGGACACAGTGCCGCTTCGAAACGAGCGTTGTCGCGTCAGGCGCGTAAAGCGGCAAAGAAGAGATCCGCGGCGGCGCGGTCGCGTTCGGCAAAGAAGGCCGCGCGCACACGAAAGAAGACGGGAAAGAAATAGTGAGCGAAAGGAATGAAATCAGGAGGGAGAGATGAAACGACAACTGTTTATCTGGACGACGGCCGTGATGGCGGCATTGCTATTCGTAATTTACGGCACTGCAAAGCAAACCGTGACGGTGGAGTTGAAGAACGGTCAACGCGAAAGCGTGGGCACCGCCAAAATATCGCCGGGTGGTGGCGGCGTGCGCATCTTGCTCGATCTTAAAAATCTGCCGCCGGGAGCACATGCTATTCACATTCATCAAATGGCGAAATGCGAAGGCCCGAGCTTTACAACGGCCGGTCCGCACTTCAATCCCGCCGGCAAGATGCACGGCACCAAGAATCCAAAGGGCCCGCATGCTGGCGACATGACTAACTTCACGGTGCGAGCGGATGGTACGGCGCGAGTTACGGTCACTGATCCCCGAGTGAATCTCGGCACCGGCAACTTTTCATTGTTTACCGACGGCGGCACCGCGCTGGTGATTCATGCCAAAGCCGACGACATGAAGACCGACCCGTCGGGAAATTCAGGAGATCGAATAGCCTGTGGAACGATCACCAAGTAACTGTGATAACGAAGTGATTGGAGGAAGCTATGAATATTTCAGAGCCGAAGAGTGTAACTGTGCCAGAGATCGCTCTAATCGCGGCCACGCGGGGAGCCATTGGATTTGGCGCCGGCTTGTTGCTGTCAGGCAAGTTCAAACGTGATGTCAGAAAGAAAGTGGGCTGGATCTTGTTTTTATCGGGATTGGCCAGCACGGTGCCGATCGCCCTGCATGTGTTCGGCAAGAAACAGGAGACGGCAACTGAGCATTAGCGCAGTGAAGTTTCTCAAAGATTCAAGCAGACGCTCTATCGCGATCGAAAGAATGCCTCTGTAGTCGTCGTTTGCCGTTATCCCGCCGGCACGGCGAACAGCGTGATGAACAAGAGCACGACTGCCAGCGCACTAATAGCGACTTTCTGATATGTCTTCTTTGTGACGCACACGGCAACCAGACACTGCAGAAAGTAATAGAACGCGAACGCCCGGGAAGCGAACGAGAGAATCGTTAGTGTCGACGCGAAGGCGAGGACCACCGCGATTCCGCAAACCCAGACATAGGCCTGTTGGTCATCTACCCGGCCCTGCGTTGATTCTTCGACGTTCCCACCCGCCGCGACCACATCCGCGACGGCCGCACTGAACTGGCTGAGCACCGCGGCGAACACGAGCGGAATTGGCAGCCACAACGCCGCCTTCGCAGCCAGAACTAAAAGTCCATTGTCTTCGACGTGATCGCCGAGAAAATGCATCAACGGCGTCGCCGCGGCCACAAAGAGCAAGTAGACGACCGTCGACAGGATCTGCGAACTACGACACGACCACACCCGCATTTCCCGATCGTATTGACTGCCGAGATATCTTGATGTTTCAAATCCCTGTACTACGATGAGTGTGCCGCCCACCACTGTCAGAATGGTCCACAGGTCTTGTTTGGGGAACACGGGCCAGACCAGGGTATGCGTCGTAAGCGCCTTCCAATCGAACACCAGAAAACCGACGACCAATAAGATCACCAGAACGCCAGTGACCCGCAGTGCCCAGCGCTCCAGAATCAGGAGCATATCCAGTCCGCGGAACCTGCCCAGCAGGCCAATGACTGCAACGACGATTACCGTAAACAGATTCTCTCGGCGGGGACTGTTGATATTCAGAGCGCCGAGCACAAATGACGCCAGGATGTGAATGTAGAGGCATACCGAGATTGCGTAAGCTATCACCAATGCCAGATTGGCGGTGCGCTCGTATCTGACGACTCGCGCGCTGGCCGTGCCGCCTTCCAACACCGGTTCTGCATGGCGAATGTTGAAGCGGATGACCGAGCCCATCGCATAGGCGAGGGCGCATACCCCAGCCATGGCCACCAGCGAATATGGACCAACGGCGCCGTTTAGAATCGGCACAATGACCAAGAAACCGCTGCCGAAGATCGAAGCTAAGGGGGTAGCTCGGGCGTGTCTCAGAATTTCGCGAGTGTTTTCTTTCATCATTAATGACTATCGCGCCATAGTCTCTCCTCGGTTCGGGATCATTCGAGCGAGTTCAAGGGCAAAATGTCGTTGATGAAAGGCGTGCGTTAGCCGTCTTTCACACTTCACCCAGATAGAACGAGGACTCAATTGACTGTCCTTCAGACTCCGAAGTTAGAGACCTGGAGTCAATTGGCACACTGGTAATATTGACAGGAAATTAGTTGTGCTCAGGTGGGGTGTTCATTCGACCGAGCCTTGACCCGAAAATAGCCCGGTGCTTTAGCGCTGGGATCAGAAGATAACCCGCGACCCGGTCGCTACCGCTCCCGGTACTGACTCCATTGCTTACTACGCCAATGGCTCGGCCACTCTGATGCGCGGCAAGTCTCAGACTTGCCG
>Ga0207511_100063_pt1 | contig 26786 bp, 24 predicted proteins | sample NitcycUWRSCHO22C_FD_188265 | JGI IMG/M metagenome (GOLD analysis project Ga0207511, IMG submission 188265) | Soil microbial communities from Arlington Agricultural Research Station in Wisconsin, USA - Nitrogen cycling UWRJ-SCHO22-C (SPAdes) | ecosystem: Environmental > Terrestrial > Soil >... | reverse complement strand
CGACGCGAACAGAAACGCCGAAGGCGTTTACCAACACCCAGCCCAGGGTTGCGCGCGCCAGCGCGCTACCCTGGGGTAGCGCCACACGGATTTGTGCCAACCCTGAAAGGGTTGTGAGTAAACATCACGTGGCCCAGGGAATTCGTGAACTCTTTCCGAGTTTCATTTACCAAAGGTCCTTCGTTCCCAAGGCGTTGCCCTGGGCTGGAATTTGCAAACGCCTTCGGCGTTAACACCGCCACCAACCCAAGAGGCGCAAAGTGCGTCAAGTAGATAATCTCCGATGAATCGGTGGGCTACTCCCATTCGTCGGATTCGCCGACTTTTCCAGAAAACCCCTTTGGGTTTTACTAAGCCCCGCGATTCTGTGCGCGGCTGGCGCTGAAGCAATTGCTGCACAGAATTGGCCGGCCGGCCTGGGGTTTGAATGGGACGCTGTCCGGCTTACCGCATTGATCGCAAACGATCTCGAATCGTTCACGTTCGTTGCCGCCTCCGCCGGCACCCCCTTGCTTGGCGCCGCCAAAGGTCGCACGGCGCGAATCGCGGCACGGTTTGCATCGCTTCGGGTGGCTCAGCCCACGCTCGCGATAATAGTCTTGCTCTCGTTCGGTAAATGGGAAGGTAGCGCCACACTCGGCGCAAGTGATGTCCAGATCCGGCATTGACGACGTCTCCCGAGAAAGATTCTGCGTGTTGGTTCAGGGAAACACAGTGTATCCCAGCTGAAGGTAGCTGTACAGAAATTTGCACGACGGTAAGGGAAACTGTGGGCGCCGGCTCGACCGCGCTACGTTTGCAACTCCCGCACGTGGCGCCGGATGGTTTCGCCTAAGGTGTCGAGGTTGTAGCCGCCTTCCATGCACGAAACGACGCGGCCGCCGCACGCTTCGTTGGCCCAGTCCTTCACCACGCGCGTCATTTGCACGAAGTCCTCGTCTGACAATAACAGTTGGCCCAGCGGGTCGGAGTTATGCGCATCAAAGCCTGCCGAGATAATCACCAGGTCCGGAGTGAAGGCTGAGGCCATCTCTTCAATCGCGGACTCAAACGCGCGCCGCTGATCGGCGGTCGGCGTCATCGCGCGCAGAGGCACATTCAACGTATATCCGCGGCCGCGTCCCTGCCCGGTCTCGGCGCGCGAGCCAGTGCCCGGATACCAGGGATATTGATGCATCGAAAAATAGAACACCGAAGGATCATCGTAAAAGATTCCCTGCGTGCCGTTGCCGTGATGCACATCCCAATCGAGGATCGCCACGCGCTCGATCTCTTTGAAAGTCTTCTGGGCGTAACGCGCGGCGACGCCGACGTTGTTGAAGAGGCAAAAGCCCATGGCGCGATCGGGCGTGGCGTGATGGCCCGGCGGACGCACCGGCACAAACGCATTTTGCGCGGTGCCTTCCATGATGGCATCGATCGCCCGGCATGCCGCCCCGGCGCCGCGCATCGCGGCTTCGAAAGATGCGCCGGAAATCATCGTGTCCGCATCCAGATAGCCGCGGCCTTCACGCACGGCTTCTTCAACGTGCTTGAAATGTTGGGGAGTGTGACAGGCTTGAATGTCGCTGCGGCGAGCTTCGTCGGCTTCGATCTCGACGACCCTGGCCCAGAGATCGTGGTCGCCGCGCAGAGCCTCGATCGCAACTCGATATCGTTCCGCGGTTTCAGGATGGTTCGCGCCGGTGTCGTGCTTTTCGAAGACCGGGTGATGAACGATAGCTGTGGGCATCTGTTAGCAGCCCGACTGAATACGCGGGAAGAAAGGTTTATTAGACTCGTTATTGGAAAGGCCCATGATTGCCGCAACAACCCGTCTGCTTTGCAAATCAATAAATGACAAATCTCAAATCACGAATGTCAAATATTCAGTTCCTCATGCTCGGCGGCGCGGCGTCATAAAGCTGCTGGGCCTTGGCCGGATCGAGTTGCTTGAGAATGGCATACTGCGATTGGGCGCCCTGTTTGTTCTTTTGTTCGATGAATACGAACCCGAGATACAGGTGCGCAGTCGCGTGGTCGCGCTTCAAACCAATCGCGGCCCGGAGCGACTCAATCGCGGCCGGCAAGCGGTGCAACTTGTAATACGCGAAACCCAACTCGGTATGCGCCTCGACATACTCGGGCTTCAGGCGCACCGCCTCGCTCAGGTGCGTAACAGCTTCGGCATAACGCGACTGATCGTTGTACAGCCAACCGAGGTTGTAATGAACTCGCGCGTTATTCGGCAAAATCCTGATCGCCCGCTCGTAGGGTGCTACCGCCTCGGGGTACTGCTTCTGTTCGAAATAAGTGTCACCCAACCCGGTGTACGCAATGCCATATCCCGGCCGCAAATTAATCGCCTGCTGATACGCGCTAATCGCTTCCGTCGGTGAATTTAACTTTCTCTTCGCGTACCCAAGTTCCGCGTAGGCTTCGGGGTAATCGCTTTTCAGATCAATCGCCTTGCGCGCGGCGCTCGCCGCTTCGGTGTACTGGCTGTATTCGTTGGCGCTGAACGCGAGGTTGTAGAAGGCTGTCGGATTGTCGTCCTTGTACTGTACTCCCTGCTTGTAAGCCGCCAGCGCAGCTTTGTAATCCTTAGTTTGATAAAAGTTGACGTCGCCCAAACCCAGATACGAAGAACCATCATCGGGCTTTAACTGGACGGCCCGGCTGTAAGCTGCGAGCGCTTCCTGCGAACGGTTGAGTTTGTAATACGAATAGCCGAGTTCACCGTAAGCCTCCGCGTAATCCAGCGCTGTCGCCCTCTTCAGAGGTTCAATTGCCTGGGCGTATTGTTCGCGCTCGTTGTAGATCCAGCCAATCTGATAATAGGGAGGCGCGTAATCGTTCTTAAGCTGGATCGCCTGGCGATAGGCAGCCAATGCCTGCTCGTATTGTTTCAGGTTGCGATAGGTATAGCCCATCTCGGAGAAAGAAACCGCGTCGTTTGGATTGAGCCGCGTGGCTTGCTGCAAAGCCGGAAGCGCGCTATCGAAATCGTCGCGGTCGTTATAAATCCAACCGATGTGGTAATAGGCGCTGGCGATTGGCCTTAAGGCAACCGCGCGCTGATAAGCCTCGAGCGCGTCGTCATAATTCTTCGCCTTGAATTGTTCGTCGCCCTGCGCATTGTATTGCTCGGCCGTGACGCCTCTGCGCGGGGGTGTGGTCGGCGTGGTGCGCGGCGGCGGAGTTCGTCGCGGAGGCCGCCTCACCGTCGTGCTGCGGCTGGGGGCCGTCGCCCCACCGCCCGTCGCCGCGCCCGAAGTCGTTCCGCCGCCGCCCATGTCGTGCTGGGCCATCGCGGCTGCGGCTGAAAAGGAAAGAATGGCGGCTAAAGCGAGCAGTGTGAACAATCGATTGATCATCAGGTTAGCTCCGTGTGCTAAATTAAATTGACTCGAATCTACGCAGCGAGTTCGAGATTATAACATCAGAATCGCGGGTGCCGGCGCTGCAAAGAAAAGTTTTGCCCCGCGCTCGCCGGCGATTATTTTCGAACGATGGAAGAACGAAGGAAAGCCACCCGCTTGCGCACAAATATCAACGTGCGCTGGGAAACCTTGAAAACCCAGGGCCGCGGCGCGGTGAGCGATCTCAGTGCGTCAGGATGCTTTGTGCTTACCGGCGGCGAAGTCGTGCCGCACGAGCTGGCTCGCCTGGACATCATGCTTGCCGGCGAAGTGACGACTGTGTGGGGCAGCGTCGTCTACGGGATCAGCGAAATGGGATTCGCGGTTAGATTTATTTTCAGTTCCGCAGCCGAGCAACAATCGATCGAACGCATAATTACGAAATTATCTTAGGTCAGTGGTACGTTTTGCCGGGAACGCGGACGTCCCCCGTCCGCAGTCAACATAAATCGCGCAGTTATGCGGACGAGGATGTCCGCGTTCCCAGCATTAGCTGCGTTGGTCTCCAAACGTAACACTACCTATCTTAGCCGTCGTTTGACAGCGTCTTTTGCGTGGGCTAATTTAATTCCTTCGTTTCCTGACCACACACTTCACCGTGCGTCCCGTTCGTCTAGTGGCCTAGGACACCGCCCTTTCACGGCGGCGACACGGGTTCGACTCCCGTACGGGACGCCATTTACTTTCAAGAGCTTACAGCGATCCCATATTTTTGCCGCGCGTCCAAAAGCGTCCATTAACCCACTGCCCTGTGCATTCCTGGAAGAAGCATTTCTACAACCTTGTTCTGCGCGTTGCGCTTCTCATCAGATACTGCCTGAACGTAAGTGTCCATCGTAACCTTCAAAGTCGCGTGGCGGAGTAGCTCCTGAATTACTTTTGGATTTACTCCATTAGCATTCAGAATCGTTCCGAACGTATGACGGAAAGTGTGCCAACCGAAGCGCTTCATTAAACCGATGCTTTCCGCCGCTGGTTTGATGTAAACGCGGTAGATCGAGTTCGGCCAGTACGGTTGTGTTCCGTTAGTCACGGGACTCGCATATACCCAATCATCTGGGCGGTTGTAGTCCGTCTTCATCTTCCAGAGCCGAAGCGCCTTCCCCACTTCCGCATTCATCGGGATTGGTCTTTGTGACGCCTCAGTTTTTGGTGGCCCAATCTTCTGTTTCACGATTGAGCGTCTGATGTGAATTACATTCTGCTTGAAATCCACATCTTCCCATTTCAGCCCCAACAGTTCGCCGACTCTTAAGCCGCTCGTTCCATCCAAGAATACTGCCGTCCGAAACGGTTCAGGAATAGCGTTAAGTAGCTTGATGATCTCTTCGACTGTTAGGACTTCGGGAATCGTTTGTCTCTTTGCGCTCTGCCGAACGCTGGTGATTGGGTTCCGCGTGGTCCATTCCCAGCGAATCGCATGAGCATAAAGAGCGCTCATGATGTTCCTAATTTTGGCTTTGGTGCCCCTCGATAGCGGGTTATCGTTTACAAAACTCAACGTCTTCAGCCAACGCTCAACTTCTACAGCTTTGACTTCAGACAAACGGTAGTTTCGCCATCGAGGTAAAATCCACTTCTCCAAATACCGATCATAATTGTATTGCGTGGAATACGACTTTCGCATTTCATCTGTGTCAGTCGTTTCCGGTCCATCTTTATGGAAGATGTCCGGCAACTCATGCTCACGATAATGGTTCACCAAAGTCTCCACGCTAATATCCTCGATCATCTGGAGCGGAGTGGAATGGTTGATAGTTAAGCGCAAGCTGCTGACCGCTTTCAGCGCTGCTGTCTCCGTCGGATATTTTTTGACCGATCCAACGATTACTGCCCTGCGTTTGCGAGTTCCATCTGCTGCTGGTTCTCTCCATCGGTACTCCCAAACGACTGTTCCGTCCTTGCGCCGTCTTTTCCGTAAACTGCCTGCTTGGTAACGTGCACGCCTCATTTTGTCTCCTTAAGAGTTAAGGCGGCATGGATAGCTGACTGAGTTTACCTTACGAGTCAACCACTCATCGAGATCACTGCGGCGGAATCTCCAAAGCCTGCCGATCTGAATTGAGGGGATCTCACCTCGCTTGGCCAAGCGAACCAACGTGCGTGGGTGAATGCGAAGATAATAGGCAGCCTCAGAACTATTCCATATTGATCCTGCAATGTCCCGAACCTGCGTGAAGGGAGACACTGCCTTAGCTAAATTGTTCATCTTGTCCTCGTTAGTCTCAAAACGAAAGTCTTAAGCAATGTCACCACATCGCCGAGACCTCGTTTCTCAAGAATTATGCCAGAGAAGATTTTGGATGAATGCAGGCTGGGCCACCTGAAACTTCAGCATTTTGTCTGGAGATTAAACGGAGCATACAAATATGAGAGCTGAGTTTCAGGCTACCTGTGTGTAAAGAGTGACAGGTGATCTGTATTCAATTTGAAGGGCGGGGCGTTGGCTACGGCGCTTGGGGATCTCGATCAGATGTATCAGTTAGTTCGTAGAGCCAACCTTGTCGATCTTCCCCATCCGATGAGGGTACGGATGCTCGCTGATGAAGGTCCGGCGCCATGATTTGATTTCTCACCTCCACAGCCAAGCCGTAAGCAAAGTCCTGCGCTTGCCCCGTAGCCGCGTCAAAGAGTTCGGCAATCTCGCGGTCGGCCTTGCCTCTGAGTCTTAACTCGGGCGCGACGAGGTGATCCCACAGTATCAGCCTGGTGGCCCGAGCCTCGGTTAATGCTTCCTGCAAGAGCTCCATTGTGACGCTTTCAATACGGCACGTCATTTCGCCCTGCTCCAGAATACGAAGCAGAATTGTTTGGAGTGTTTGAAGGACTTCCGAGCCATCTGCAGCGGAAGAAGGTTGTGTAGGCGTTTCGGCGGGAGCGATTTTGCGGCGACGCGCAGCGAGTGCTTCGTCCACTAGCTGCCGAACAAGAGGCGCTTCCATCCTCGATCCCGTGGCTTCCATGATCGCCTGTATCTGGGTCGCCTGATCGACATAGAGATTGATTGAGGTTACCCGCTTTGTAAGCGTTCTCTTACTATTTCTAAACCGCTTTTGCATATTGGCATTGGTCCCCAGATCAAGTGATAAAAATAAGGCTGTAAGTGATGGAATTGAGTGACTTTGTCCTAATTACCAGTTTGCCCAGTTTTATTTATTTATTTTCCTGATGACAAGGCTACTGATAACAAACAACTTATGCGTTCCCCGAGTGTGGTTTTTTCTCTTTATCTTGTCTGCCCACCTTTTCGTCGTGCTTTATTGCTTTGTCGCCCACCACCAAAGACGCGACATTCACCGAGAAATTCCACTTCGGAACAACTTTTTTATTGGTAAGACTTCCTCAGACCTCCGGTTCGGATGGGTCGCTGCCAATACTGTTCTGAAGAGCGCGATAGAGTCTGTTAGCTATGGGGACCAAGATCGAAACTGAGTGGCTTGGGAACAAGCGGGGGCGCGTTGAGACGCGCCAAGCCCGAATCTTGCGACACAGGGGTTTTTGTCCTCATTTCCCATAATAGCAGTATGGATTTGCCTCTGCTGGGGGGTAATGAAGATGGTACCACCCCGCGTTGTCCTCAGTCCGTATGTCGCCTGAAAGACTCCGACTGCGCGCACTCCGCGTTCAAACGCTCCGCTCTTCTGCGCTAACGCAGAACAAGGGCATTTCGCTGTAAGGGTGGTCTTGATATTCCGGGCACTAAGGAATGGCTTCGTAGAGATAGCCGCCCAGGTTAGGGTGGTATCGACGGCGTAGACTTCCGAGTGATATTCGCGGCTGCGGATTTAGTCTTTCCCAGCGGCGGCGTAGGCGGCTAACAGCCCGTGGGCGCAGGCGCATAAGTCGTCGGAATCGGTCCTGATTCCATTCCGCACGTGCCTCCCGCACTCCGCTCTCAATCCGCATAAATAGCGTTAAAGCTTCAATCGCCAACTTGCGCTCACTGGGTAAGGACGTTGCTTTCTCACTCGCGACCACTGGATACCAGTAGCAGTGAATGGTTGAGTCACGCCCGATAGACTCCGCTTCTAGGGTGACTGCGATCTCTTCCACGCAACTAATGATTGGGATAGTTAACACCGATCACCTCATCCGAAGTTCAGCGCCAGTTGCACCTCTTCAATCTCCCGCGGAACGTCAGGCCGTCGCGCAAAGTAGAATGCCGGTAACGTCAGCGTCGCTTCCGCTTCCTCGATCTGTTTGGCGACTGCAACCGCTGACGGCTGAGGTTCCGTAATCACCGGCGCAGTGGTCGCGGACAAGACCGAAAACCAGTCGCTATCGGCGACCCCGAAGCGCACCACTGGCAAATAGATGTTTGGTCTGACGGGACGTGCTCTCATCTTTCACACCTCCGGCAACTCCGCCAAAAACTCACTGACCAGACACGGCCTCAAAACTGATTATCCAGCGGCACAGTCTCGCCTTGACTGAATGCGTAAATGGCCGCGCACACACCGCCGAAAGCAAAACATGCCGCGCCTGTAATGAACTTCCAGGTTGAAAGGGATTCCTTTAGGCCAGAGGTAACAATCCCGTAGGCAATGAAAATGATTCCAGCAATGATCATCGCAGCGGCTAAGAAGAAAGTTACCGAGCGAAGACTATTGCCGAGCTGCGAGCTGTTGCCGTTGAAGAATGAGCCCAAGTTCAATTGCGAAGTCATTCGGGCCGAACAGTAGCAAAGTTTTGATCGGGCGCGAAGCAAGCGAGAGGGCCTTCAAGTCACTGGCGCCGACGTATTCGGTAATCCACTTGGCGACGCATGGTGTGATTGATAACAGACAGCCCCTCTATTCACATTTGTTGCTGACGAAAACCGAGGGAGACGCAGAAAACGATGGTCGATTGGAAGCTGGCCAAATTATGAACATGAATCTTCATGCTGATCTCGCGGTGCTTTCAGCGTGTGAGACCGCCGATGGCAGAATAGCCCCTGGCGAGGGTATCATCGGTTTGTCTTGGGCCTTTTTTGTCGCAGGAACGCGCGCAACACTTGTGAGCCAATGGAAGATCAATTCGGAAAGCACATCGCAATTAATGACAAGCTTCTATGCGAATCGCGCGTCGAAGCCGTCAGAGGTAGTAAGAAACGCAAATGCGTTAAGGGTTGCGGCCCTCACTATGATTAAGACTCCCCGCTTTAGTCACCCGTTTTATTGGGCAGGTTTTGTCCTCGTAGGAAACTGAACTCCGGCGGCTGTTTGATTACGACTCTGCGAAACTGATCGTCACAGGTTCACTACCGACTTCGCGCAACCGCGACCACTCGAAAACCCGTTGAAAAGTTATGCTTGTCTCCGCCCTTGTGGAACCGAGCCGCAGAGCGCGATATAAAAGCATAAGCATCCCACGACCCGCCACGCAGCACTCGTTCTGTTTGTTCACCGCTCAACCACGCGCTGCCGTCCGACGGGGCGTCATCGTAGCTGTCATGATACAGATCCTCGCACCACTCCAGAACGTTTCCATGCATATCAAATAATCCAAATGCGTTTGGTTGAAAACTGCCCACTGGTGTGGTCTTACTTCGATAGACTCCTTTCGGTGCGCCACCGTAAGGATACTGTCCATCAATGTTAGCCTGAGTAGACCCAAGCGAACTACCGAAAGAAAAGTCTGTAGTCGTTGCGGCTCGACACGCATACTCCCATTCGGCCTCTGTCGGCAGACGATATATATATCCATCATTCATTAGGTTTAGGGTGCGGATGAAACCTTGCGCATCTTCCCACGAAACTTGCTCGACCGGACAATTGGCGCAATCCTCGAAATCTGATGGATTGTTTTTCATCACCGACTGCCACTGCGCCTGTGTTACTTCGCACTTGCCCATGTAGAACGAATAATTGATGGTGACTTGATGCACCGGTTGCTCATCATGATGGCCGTCAACATTAGAGCCGTTGGTGGAACCCATCAGGAACTTGCCCGGCGGAATCCACACCATCTCGATCCCGATTTGATTCCGGATAGGTTTTGTATTCACGGCAGCCTCTATTGACGGATCTGCACCGACATTGGACTTGGCTACGAATTCATACGCCATAGTGCCGACCGACTTCACGGGACGACCGTGAACAGCGAGTGGCGGAAATCGCTGCCGCTCCAGATCGCCGAGAATCGCAGTCATAAAAGGCGGATATCCGTAACTTGCCTGTACCGCGTCCATAACTACTTTCCCGCGCTCATCTATTCTCAATTCGACGCTAATCTTATTCGTCGTCGGAGGCCCCCCGTAGTCCTCAGCTTTGAAATCCGGCATTGGAAGACTAACGAGTTTCAGAAAGCCTCGATTGGTCTCACGCGAAGTCGCTTTCCGTGGCGGCAATCCTGCGCCTTTGGGCTTTGGACTGGGTGTAGGTTTTACTACAACCTCGCCGCCCTTGCCCTGGCCTGCCGGCGCAGAAAGAGTAGCGTTTAGCGTTGTCACAGTTGCCAACGCCAAGACAAATGCCATCAATAAAAATGAGTTGACTGATCGTCGCATCTTCTTACTAATGAGTCTGCGGAACCGCAACAACCCGAAGACCGAAGTCGGAGGGGCGAGCGTCCTGGGCACGGTCGCCGCGATAGGCGGAGCGCAAAGTGGTAGAAACGGTGAGCCACGAACCGCCACGCATCACCCGGAGTTTCTGCTCGCTGCCCTTTAGCCATGCGCTACCATCGTTGGGTGCACCCTGATAACGATCGTAATACGAATCTTGACACCATTCCCAGACATTTCCTTGCATGTCGTAAAGCCCAAATGCATTTGCATCTTTTTGTCCCACGGGATGCGTTCTGCCATCTGAGTTTCCATCATACCAACCCATCAAGCCAACGGGACCGGCATAATCTCCGGTTGTTCCGGCGCGACAAGCATATTCCCACTCCGCTTCCGTTGGTAATCTATAAGTGTAGCCGTCTCCCAACTTGTTCAATTTATAGATAAACTCCTCGGTGTCATTCCATGATACTTGCTCGACCGGACAGTTGCTGCAGTCCTTGAAGTAGCTGGGATTGTTGCCCATCACCGCCTGCCACTGTCCTTGAGTTACTTCGTACCTGCCCAGGTAGAACGAGTAATTGATCGTCACCTGGTGCGCCGGGTTTTCATCGGGAGCATTGGTCGAACCCATCATGAAACTTCCCGATGGGATCAGCACAAACTCAATTCCTGTTTGATTGGTCCGAGTGTGTGGCAAGGATCTCGCAGTAGCCGAACCGGTGGTTGTCGATTCGCGCGATGTGCTGCTGTTCGAATTGTCAGTGAATACATAATCGATAAATGCGACGGATTTCGTATAAATCCCGTTAACTGTCGCGGGCGTGAAGCGCTGATTTTTGAGGTCCCTTTCGATCAGTTGAAGGTGTGTCGGGCAACCTCGGTCCGGCTTCCAATTCACCAGCTTGCCGTTCTTGTCTATGGAGCCCTGAAGTCTTACCGTCTTAGTAATCGCGTTACATGAATACTTATCATCTGCCGGCATTTGAAGCGTGATCGTCCGAACGAGGCCGAGATTAACAACCGACCCCGACGGTGGCTTTCGAGCCGCGCTCGTTTTTCCGGGCGATACAGTTTTTCGCGAAGGAGATGGGGTCGGCCGCGCGATCACTTCGCCGCCTTTGCCTTGACCGCAAGCTGAGCGATTCGAGACAAGCGAGGTGAATATGAGCAAGGCGATCGTTCCGATCAATATGGTTATTGAGGTGATTTTTGGCATAACCCCCGGTTTGAATCTTGGTTTCCGTTTGCTCTCCAATGGCAAAGAATCAAAAAGGCTATGAGTGCTCAACGAACCGCAACAACACGAAAGCCGATAGTGGCCGCGCGAGTATCATTGGCGCTGCGGCTCGCGGAACTCATACTGAAGACTGTGAGTTCCCACGATCCCCCGCGATGCACGCGGACTTTTGAGGTCCCGCTGTCAATCCAAGCTCCGCCATCGTTCGGTGCTCCTTTGTAACTATCGTGCCATTGATCTTCGCACCATTCCGAGACGTTACCGGTCATGTCGAACAAGCCAAACGCGTTTGGTTCAAAACTACCGATCGGCATGGTCTTTTGTCGATTATAGTTTCCGAAAAGCTTCGCTTGCTCTTCACTAGGCGAATCGCCAAACAGAAACTCTGTCTTCGTTCCGGCACGACAGGCATATTCCCATTCAGCCTCGGTGGGAAGGCGGTAGGTATTCCCGTCGTTCATTTGGTTTAGCCTGCGAAGAAACGCCTTCGCATCTGCCCACGAAATTTGTTCAACTGGGCAGCGCCCGCACCCCCTGAAGCGAGATGGATTGTTGCCCATCACTGACTGCCACTGCGCCTGCGTCACTTCGAATTTACCTATGTAAAACGAATAGTCGATTGTAACTTGATGGACCGGACTCTGGACCGAACTGGAATTGTTTGAACCCATCATGAAGCTGCCGGGCGGAATTCTAACGAGTTCAATCTGTGGGTTCTGCGGTTGAAACGCTCTCGCGCTTGAACGAGTTGTCTCGATTGGTTTCTTGGTTGATGGTTTCAGACTTGGCGTGGGCTTCGAGATTACTTCGCCACCTTTGCCTTGGCCTAAGGAAACCGAGCAATGCGAGACGAGTGAGCCAAATATGAGCAACGAAATTGTTGCGATTAGTGAAATCGCCAAAGTGAATCTTGGCATCGCCAATTCTCGTGGAACTATGACACGACCGAATCTCACTTCACATCCTTCACACACCTGAACGTCGTGTTCGAATAATCGTAGTTCCCGCTCCCCGGATAGCCGCGCCGGTATGTTGTTGTCGCTTGGTTTTGATCGGAGTCGAAGTTACCGCCGCGAATAACCTTTAATGGACCAATTGGCAAATCACCGGGTAACTGTCCTCCCGGATAAGCCACAAAGTCACTGGCGGTCCATTGCCATCCGTTGCCGACCATAGCGAAAATCCCAAACGGAGAGACGTTACCCTGCGGCCGATATTGCCAATCATTGCCCCAAGGATAGATTCGATTATCCGTACCACGCGCAGCAAATTCCCACTCCTCCTCAGTAGGTAAACGCTTGCCAGCCCATTCGCAGTAGCGCTTTGCCAAATCCCAAGTAACTCCCGTGACGGTGTTCCCAAAAAATGCTTTGTGTGATGTTGGCAATGCACTGCGATTAAATTTGTTGTAATCCTGCCGAGTCACACTAGCTTTGTCGATGAAGAACGGTGCCACCGCTACATGATGAGAAGGGCGCTCAGCTGCGTCGCCAGTGTCGCGACCCATTGTGAAAGTGCCGCCCGGAACGTAAACCATATCGTCAGGCGCAGTCCTGTTCGCCGCGATCCCAGTCGATCCTGAGTCGTCTGTTGTCGCAGAAGAGTTTTTTGTTGATTGCAGCGAAGGCACCCACGGTCGCCACACCGCCAGAGCAATTCCGATCGCCCCGATAATCAAAACCGTGGCCACGACCAGGGCCAGAATTTTCGGTGACGTTTTTGGTTTATCCTCTTGCGGCGGAATTGAAGCAGCCGTAACTGCTACCGACCTTCCATCAAATGAGGGCACATTCGGCGGTGACGCAACGCGCATGGTCTCCACAGATCGATCAGTAGCAGCGGGTTTTCGCAAATCCGGTTGCGGAGATCCAATCGTCGAACCGAGAGCAGTCGCCGGTGGTAGCGGCGACGGCTCTGGCGTTATGACAGTTGAACCCAGCGGCGGCGTAGCGGGCAGAGCTGATGGTAGAGAATGCTCTCTCGCATTCTTCTGCAAAGTCTCATGCTCGACTTCCAAATCCCGAATTGCATGCAACGCCTGGCGCAGTTCAACGGCACTGTCGAAACGCTGATTGCGATTGACCGTTAACGCTCGATTAAGCGCGCTCGATACAGACGCGGGGATTTGGGAGTTGATCTGATGCGCTGCTATCAAAGGATCGTCATTGCCCTCTCCTATTTCAGCCATCCGCGTAACTGCATCGGGCGGGACTCGAGCCGTCAGCAAAGTCCATAACGTCGCTGCCAATGAATAGAGGTCGCTGCGTGGATCAGTTCCCGCGCCGCGAACCTGTTCTATAGGTGCGTAATTTGGAGTGTAGCCGTAGATGCTTTTGCCGTGACTGTCGGCATCCGCTGTCGACATTTGTCCGGCAAAGCCTTTCGCCAAACCAAAGTCGAGCAGAAGAATCCTTCCACGTGGGGTCACTTTCAAATTCGACGGTTTAATGTCGCGATGAATTACCGGAGGATTCGACGAATGCAGTTCTTCAAGCGCATCGAGAATCTGATCGGCCCAATCTAGCACCTTTGCTACTGCGAATGGTTGTTCTCTTAACTCCAGTAACTCCGCCAAGTCGTGTCCTGGTACAAACTGCATCACCAGAAACTGCCCTTTGCCTTGAGTGAAGTGATCCATGACGCGAGGCAGCGTCGGATGAGTGAGATTCGCTAACAGTTCAGCTTCGCGACGAAACGCACGGCGTTGTTCGTCGGTGGTAGCGAATGTCTCTTTGACTGCGACGACGCAACTCAGGTTTTCGTCCATCGCTTGATAGACTGCGCCCATTCCACCATGGCCGAGCTGATGAATGATGCGATAGCGTTCGCGAAGAATGGTGTTGGGGGAAAGCATGCTCCTACTAAACAAGAGCTTTTGGGATCTGGCGCTATGTTAATCCACTTTAGATTACAAGGCCAACGAAACTCTTCGACATGCGTGCCGCTCGCAATGGCAATTCTGTCTAGTAAGGCGTCGTTTGTTTGGCTGCTCTCTATTTCATTTAAGCACCTTGATTGTGGTTTCCGTTGTGAGTCTCGCTCACCGTCTTTTATGATGTAGCCGCATCTTCATGAGGTAGACCCATTCTTGGCAACCCCGGTAACCAGCCGATTAGATCAGAGGTTGACGATAGCCCCACCGTTTTCCAATTATTTCCGTGAAACCACGCGTAGCGCTTTCAAGAATATCAGTCAGCGCTGCTGGATTTCCACGATTGGACTTGCTTCAATAGTTTCTTTAAGACGGAAGATTTAGGATTGGCCTGAATGAGAATTTGAAACTCCAGCTCCGCGTCTGTGACCATTCCTTCACGCGCGTAGAACACTCCCAGAGCAAGGTGCGAGTTCGCCTTCTTCAGTTCTTCTAGTTCTTTCGCGCCTCGATCTGATAGCACCATAAACTTCATTTGGGTCTGGGAAGTCCCAGGCGCGAAAACCTTCTTGCCATCGACGTTTGCCTCAACTTCCCACGTATAGATCTCTCCGCGCTTTAGCGCCGTAGGCATCGTCCACATTGTTTGATCACCAGAGATTTGACCGCTGCTCGCAATCTCATGGCCCTTCAAATCGCCGATCACAACTCGATAGCTGGTTGCGCCTGCCAACTTCCCCCATGCAAAAGACGGATGATCAGAAAGCACAACTTCTCGGCCCGGCGATAAGAGTCTGAAAGTCGGAGTATTGTCGGGTCCTCTTAGAGTGATTGGAGCACCCGCGAGGTCCTCATTGCTCTGCGGAGTCTTGAGCTTTTGGGTTACCAACACCTCAGAAATGTCTCGTTTGGCCTCCTGTGAAAGATCATCCGCGCCAAGAACATTACCGTTCCTATCAACGGCGATCGCTCCTCGTTCATCATTCACTTCAGCAATCACGCCCCGATTTTCAGCTGGAGCCATCGACGGTTTGTTCTTTACGGCGAATGCCGGACTCGGAACGCGAATCGGTAATTGCTCCGTCGGAACTGGTGCAGGCGTCGGTGACGTATTCTTAACCACCTCAGATCCCAGGGTAGGTGTTGGGCTTATCGATGGTTTAACTGGTGAAGGTCGCGGTCCGCCGGCTTCCAAAGTTGCGGATCTACGTTTTATGACAAGTACAGCCGTAATCAGCCCGAACACAATGAGCACTATTGCTGTGGCATATGCTGGCGACCATGCGAAACCAAACCAGCGATCCTTCCAACCCATCCTGTATACACGGTTCGTCTCAACGCGGCCGTACCTAACACTTAGCTGAGGTTCGAGTTGCTCCTGAAAAGCGAGAAAACTACTCAGGTCTTCACGGCACGACGAACACGTTTTGAGGTGGGTCTCAAGAATTTCACGTTCGGTAGCGTCGACGGTTTTGTCAGCAAGCCCTACAAGCTGTTCGTACTCTAGGTGTTCGTGTCTAAGCCAAAACTCCGGTGCCAGCGAGAAGCTTAGCGAGCTATCCCCCAGTTGCCTCCGCAGCGTTTCCACGAAGAGGTGGTGACATGCCCGACAATCCACCAAATGTACGGAAACTCCGTTCATTTCAGGATGGTCCAACGCACCAATGCTGAAGCGTTCCATTCGGGTTGCTGATATGTGTCCTGTGATCTCCATTACGCTCGCGTTTTTCCACTATCAAAGACGCGACATTTCCCCAAAAATTCCGGCCTTAAGAATATTTATTTTTGCCCCAAAACATTTCCAGTTCGCGCCGTATGTTCTTGACAGCGCGGAACCGCCATTTGTTGATTTGAGGACGCGATACGTTTAGCTCGGCAGCGAGCGTTGGCCCGTCCATTGGCATCTGAGAACGCAGACGAATAATCTCCTGTTGCGAACGGTCGAGCGCCCGCCCCAAATCTTTCAGGCTCACAATTTCCGCCTCGATCAAAAGACTAAAGAGATCCCATCCGCGCTGATCGTGAAAAAGAAAACAATACGTGTCGCGTTGTTCTGAGGGCAAAGTCTTCACGACCTCCCAGAGATGCCTCAGCAACTCCTTCTGCTCGACGACGGACTGAGCTGAAACCGTCTCAAGCTGAGAATATTCGACAGAGGGGAAAGTCTCTTCATCAAATGAGTCGTCTGCATACTCTCTTAGACTGATAAGACCCGCAACGATTTTGACGACGGTATTGAAGTCAATCGGTTTTCCAGTCCACACGAAAACATCTGAGAGAACTCTTGGCAACGGAAGTCGCGCTGGATGCTCTCTGGCAAAACGGGCTGACCGTAGTTCTTCGATCGTCGCTGTTAGCTCTTTCTCATCCCCGCTCCGTGTCATGGGCACTGAACTATGACGCCAAAAGTCAAACCCACACAGTTGTTCTTCGTCAGATTGCCACATTGCAAAATCTGGATGGCGAGTAAGCACAAGCCGAATGTTATCCCGTAGCCGTCGGCGAGCGGGTGAACGCGCGCGCAAGTAATCGCGACAGACATTAGCAGCAATTCCTGCTACATATTTTCTAAAGTCATCTATTCCAAGCTTCTCTTGACGTAATTCGTTCAAGGCGTGAACGACCCTTGCCATCGCCTCTTGATATAAGTCTTGTGCGTCGGGATTCTGTGGATTAGTTCCTTGCAAACTTATCGAAATTCCCAACCTGTTTCGCACCGTCCGTCTAATCACAGGTGCGGCATGGAGCAATAACAGCTCGTCGAGGCGAGCCTGGCTTTCCGCTTCAAGAGACGCGTGAAGATAGGGCTGAAGAAGCTGATCCATTAAATCAATCGCTTGCCGATTGAGTGTACCAAAGACGAATCAGCTTTTAGATGCGAACGCGCAAGACACTTCCAAATCAGAGGGCATTCTCTTGTTATCTTGCGACCGACAATATCGCTTCATTTCGTTCCATCCCCACACTTTCGCGTCGAGCGCTTATCGTTTGCCTCACATCATTTTGAAATGCGGGCAGTACATTGCCTTTTTCGGCTTGCAATTCCTCGAGGGGTTTAGACGAACGCCAATACTCAATTCGATCGAGGTCACGATGGATAAAATCGTTTTTATATCCAATCAATCTGAGAATGAGTGCGCGCTGTTCATCAAAGGCCTTGAGACGTTGCATGGCGTTGAAGACCGGACCACCCACGTCAACTGTCCGACAGATCCACCGTACCCAAGGAAGCAAACACAAGCCTTCTCGTACCAGATACTTTTCTAGCGTGTCGCCGGGTTGAGGCAGCGGCAGCAAATTGATTATGGCTTCCAGACCAGCGGCTACAACGGCGTCTCGTTTCTCTTGGTCAATTGCCTCTAATTCGACAACATTCTCCGCGCGGTCAGACTCCTGTTTGGTGATGTCCTCTTCTAACTTCTTTATTTCGATTTTCCTTCTATTGGGCAGACTCCTAATCTGGTTCGAAAGATCGTCCCATTTGTTCTTGCTGGCTGTAGCTTTTTCATTAATCCATCCGACCGGTTTACAAGAGGCCGGTGCTTCAACCACAAAGGAGTTAACTTGTGATAAACATTGCGTCACGAGGGCCAGTTCACTATTCGAATAGTGTGTCTGCAACTGGTTAATCCAGGGATCTCTTAAATCTGGATTGTTGATATTCAGAACAACTATGGCCACCAAGGCCCTCTCGTTTGGCGCAGCGGTTTGTGAAAGCATCGCGTGAAGTTCCGCCGCCTCAAAATTGCTTGAAATCGCATCCAGCCTGGCCAGACCTAACCAAAGTAACGAAGCAGATTCATTGTCTCCCGCGCTCTCGAAGAGTCGGGCCGCTTTTTCCAGTTCCTCGTACGTCGTACCGTCCACGTGCGTCAGCAGCGCCCAACGAGTTACTCGCGCTTTCTGTGATCGGGGCATAACTACCGCTAACGAGAAAAGTGCGAATTGCGCTGGCCGTCTCCAATATCTGAAGGACGCAGGAGTCCAGAATCCAATTCCCCACAGCAGCGTTAGCACCAGCATCTGTACGGTCAAGTAGATCGCAATTGCTCGCTTAATAGTTCTTCTCATGACATGACTCTCCTTGGTGAATTGTGCATTCAATCTGTAATCGGAATCGAAGCCCCTCTACCTCGAGCTTCGCACCGATCTAGTTGTAAGCGAATGAAATTCGCTTGCCGTCACAATCCAATTCGAGTCCAAGTGTTGTTTTCTTTGAAGTCTTAATAGGAATTTGGAGGAAGCTTAAAAGCAGCGACTTTTTGAGATTTATTCTCACTCTCTGAGTTTTTGCTCAAAAGTCAACTTTTTGGATTTGTCCAATTAGTGTCCAACAATTGGACGATAATTCTTGAGGAGACAGTTCACCGGACGACTTAATGCTCGTACCGCTCAGATCGGTTTGTCATGCTTGGGGTCTTTCCTTGAGCAGCTCCATTATCCTCTTCTTGAGATTTAACTCTTTTATTTTTTTGTATGCTGTTGATCGTTCGCAGTTAAGAGCACTCTTCACATACTCCTCCAACTTTGGCCCGACAGTTTTGTCGTCCGTTGGGCCAACATAATTGGCAACGAAGCCTGCTACGAGATGGTCTTTTGTGAATTGCTCAAGTTCCTTTTCCCAGTTCTTTCTACCCAACTCACTTGCCTTCACCAGGAAAAAGGGCACGCCCAGCTTGGGCTGGAGTTCGCGAGCTAAAACATGACAGTGTTTGTGTTCTACGCTACCCTTAATTTTTTCCCACGCTTCAAAATACTGATATGCTAAGGCCTCATTCGTCCGATTAAGTAGACACAGTCTAGTTAGTTGTAGAAAGCATACCGCTTCGATTCGGATGTTCCCGGCGATGGCATTCGCTTTAAGAGCATCCCGGAGTACCCAAAAGGCGTTTGTAAAATAGCCATTGAACAATTCCGGATTGTCTTGGTTCATCTCCGCCTGGCAGACATAGACTTCACCGAGGGTAATACTCGCCTCAAGCTCTTTTTCGACAAACCCGAAACCAGCTTTGTGCGCCTCTTTCGCGAGCTCTTCAGCCCCTCTCAAGACCTTGGTTACTTCAGCGTTTGGTTGCGCTTGAGATTGCGCTATCGCGAAACGGCTCTTTGTTGTTAACGCGCTCGAAAGAAGGTGTTTGTTCCGGTTTAGATTTGAGTAATCAATTGCTTTGTCGACTAGATCTAGGCCTTTGGCGTAGTCTTCATTACTTACCACGCCCATAAGCTGCCATCTAAAAAGCAACGCAGTCGCCAAGCGAAGGCCTGCTCGATGAAGGTAGTGCGTTTCATGTCCCAACGCCTCGAACGATGAGTGACACCCGGCCAAACCAGCTACAACAACTTCCATCTGTTCGCCGTCATTGCTGTGTTGAGCGCACAAGCAGGCAAAGTAAAGCATGTCAACGTAAGTCACATAAACCTGGCCGGAGTTCTGTGCTAAGGCGGCGCGTGCAAGCGTTAAGGATTTGAGCGCATCAGTGATTCGACTGGCGACAAACGAGAGGTATCCATCACCAAAGGCTGTAACCAGCGCTGTACGTCGGATCGTAAGTGAAACCTTCTCCTTGTATTGCGCAAGATCTAGCTGGTCGGGTCTGAGTCTTCGAAATTCTTCCTTTTGTCGGAGACGCGCAACATAGGCATCAGCACTTCTCCTGAATGCTTTGTGACTTTCGGAGAAGAGATCCAGCGAAGAAAGTATTCGGCCCTTTAGGTAGTACGCCAGTCCTAGGAGACCAAAACTCGGGCGGCGCTCCTTATGTAAATCGGGCAACTCCGTTTCGATGAATCTCGTGAGCTGTTCAAGCAAATCCAGAGTAGTCACTGATCTCGAACGTTCGTGTTCGCGGTATTTCGCATTGATACCGCACAGTGCAGCAATCAGTTGGACCTTAACTATCTTCGCTCTTGCGTCCTTGTCATCAGCAAACGGGCCACCGTGCAGTTTCACCGCCTCCGGTTCGAGTTCTTCAAGAGTCTTTGGAAACCCGTCAACATAATTAACGAAATACGCTGCCAAACCTTTATCCGCCCTTAGGAAGTAATCAGTCGATTCATAAATGAGGATGCGACAACGAAGCTGCAGCAGGCTACCTCGCGCTGTCGCCAACTCTCCTCGCTCGTTTGCGGTTTTGGCTAAAGCTAGCAATTCATCGATCGCGTTTTTGAACGGGATCCAAGAAAGATTGCTCCTCTCTTCATACTCAGAAAGAATTGCTGGATCGTCGCACAAAATACAAAACGTAGACGTATCTGCTTCCTTTGACCAGTTACCAACTACCGAAAGTTTGTCCTCGAAACCGCCTGCGCGATATTTCCGATTCAGGCAATCATAATTCTGCTCTAGAAGCTCAAAAACCGTGTTTGGATTTAACCGCTTGCGATCTTCTTGAGGGTGTTCCATTTGTGATTCTTTGAGAGGTCCAAAGTCTTAGAGCAGGAAAGTAGATCGTAAACTACGACATCCTTCAACGATGGAATGGCCGCCTGTTCGAGAGGTTAAAGCTGCCACCGTTACACTCATTGATCAGAAACAGCTTGAACTTTAAGCGGCCATAGTTACTTCACATTAACGTGCCGAAGAGCGCTTGAATAAACTTTGCGTTCTCTACATTCGAAGCGTCGTTTGACGTAGGTTGTTGGCAAGCACTACGAAAATCTGTTAGTGCTCTTTACAGATTTTTACGTGGACTTCAAAGTCGCCATTATTATCATTTGGAAACTTGTCATTGACATTCAGTTGCAGAATACCTGATGAATTAGCGTGCGTCTCCTTCTCACGGCCAATGTAAAACCAATCTCCCAAACCGACTGTCTTAGCGGTCTTAATTCTGCCAATAAGAGCTCCGTGCAACATATCAGGGACGTAGCTGAGATGGGGATCAACGGGAATCGGAAGTGGCAACAGCGCACGGACCCAAAGAATTCCTTCCGGCCCGCCAGAACCCACAGACTCACCAAAGCTTACAGTGCCACTCGCACGCACCAAGATTCGATCACCGGCAACAACAGCGATTCCGGTATCTACTAGTCGGTGCACATAATACGTAGCCCCGGCGACTTCACCGCCTTGATCTCTCAGATACTCTCCGAAGAGTCCGGGCCTGTTTCTCCCAGTAAGCTGCCAAGATAAATTGACTTGCACTCCAGCCGCTTTGGCCACTGCCTCGGCAAAGTCTCCGCAATGATAACCGGGCCTAACAACGTTATAGATTCTAAATTTGTCGTTGTTCCAATCGTTCATCACCTGAACAGCTTTGTCATAGCCTGACTTTGTAATGTTGTACGTCTTCCGGACATCCCATTCGCAATTAGCGATACGTTTCGACTCGTCTTCGACATGATTCGAGGGATTCCAGCCTTTGTATAGTGTGTTTGAACCATTGGCTAACCCGATGAAAACGTGTCCGAATACTTCGAGCTTGTCAGTGCCCTCATCGGCATAGATTGTAAGTCGGTAACCTGTGCTGCTTCTTGGTTGACAAAATGCTTCATGAGTTGTGGTGAATAAAATGATGACGACCGCAACCGCGAACAGCCTTGTAAAATAGTTCTCTATCATCTCTGCTCTTAAATGATCGAAGCTCTCGTTAGCCGTTAAGTTCACAATGGAACGCTCTCAATCAGGAGTATCTTGCGGGTTAGAACTCAATTCAGTCCCAGCAGATCTAGGCTCAATTCGTTTACGCATCCGCCGAGACGTGGGGGTCGCAACATGATTACTGATTCATCAAAAGCCCGATTCGTTATCGTGTCAAGCAAATCTGAACCATCTGCGTGGCTAGCGCAGTTCCTTTGCTTTACAGTGAATGCGTCCTGTCACGACGGTCACCTTTTTTTGCGCGCACGCGCCAGCATAGAGGATGACGCTAAGATGACGACATTCTGTCGCGAGATGTAACCGGACGAAGCATGACTTTGACGGTGCCTGTTCGGTAAATATTGGTTCATCTCGTTTCGTCAGATCAGGTAAGATAACCTCGAACGGACTTAAAATCCTATGCGGTTCAGCCAATGCTAATCGCCGCGCTGCGATAATACTTTGCGCGTCCATTAACTGTTTCCTTGGGAGTCTTTAGGTGCGCTATCTATGCCGCAAGTTACAAAGAATTATAGTGAATGGTGTAAGAGATACTGACTTCAATGGCGCCGTCGATCGATCGCGCGTTCCGATCAGAAAAGAGGATCGAGCGTTTGACTGGTTCCCAGCCAGGTCGTGTCACAATCGGTGCGTCCGCTAGTTTTCGTTTTAAGTAATCCCTTCCGCGCCGCGTCCGGATCGGTGATGGTGGTAAGCGTGGGCTTGCCCCAAAGCGCCTGCCGTTGACCCGTGACATTTAATACATCGTAAAAGAGCTGGAAGTCCCCTCTCTCGAATTGTTGCCCGGTTCCCACCGGCTGGCACATGTTTTTGAGACTAACCCGCCATGGATTGCCCGGCCTGTGAGTCAAAACGCGTGGTTGAGCGAGGACGCCGGGAATCGTGATAGTGACGGCGCCATTACTTGGGTTGCAAAAGATATCAGCGGCTATCTCATCATTGGTCCTGCCGAAGAAATGCCGAATGAGCTCGGTTGAGTCCATGTTATTCGGATTATCCCCGAAATTACTAGTAAATGGCGCTCTGTAGAGATCCAGTGGGGATACTCGGCTCGTATAAAAGACTGCCGCCTTAATATAGGTTCTAGTGATTGGGAACGAAGGCTTCTTCAACGTCGCTTGGCCGTGGTGCATGTCGGTCGGGTCTTCCAGATTGATTGTCCACCTGAAATCCTCCAACTGATCAGCGCTTAACGGGAGACTGGCACGATCCGGTCTGAAGCCAAATGGATCAAAGAAGCCGTTCGGTGAACCGGGATAGTTCGGCGTTTGTGGATTTGTGGGCGTAAAGGTTATCAGCGCCGTAGCATCTGGTATCAGAATTGGCGCCTCGTCATCGATCTGCAAGATCAGCGAATGGGGCGGTTGAGCAGTGTGGTGCAAATATCCAACGTCCCATTTATTGTCTGCTTTGTTGAAGCAGCAGACGGCAAGACCATCAATGGTGATCGTAGCGGTAGCAATACTATGGGGTAGTGTCATCTTCGTCTCCTCAACAACTACAGAATACGCGAGCTTGCCATCTCTACATGACCCGCTCTTCAAAACATTTCATTGACCGGAAGCGCTAACGCTTCGCTTGAATCGATCAGTAGTCCGCGTGGCCGCCTACGGGCAGGAACGCGGCCCAGTAATATGGATTGCGATATCGTTCGTCGGCGCCCGTCAGCATCTCTTCCTGAGCCCGACGCAGCGCCACGCTGGTAGTCAAGGCTTGTTTCCGGAAACGATGGAAGGTGATCATCAACTCAGCGGTGGCATCAGAGTCGACGGACCATTGGCTGGCGACCACGAGCGGGGCACCCGCCGCTAGAAAAGTTCGGGCAATACCGATCATTCCTTCTCCACTGTCGTAGCCTTCGAATTCGGTCTGGCATGCCGAAAGGACCACCAGTCGCACCCGCGGCAATCGTCTACTAAAGATTTCGGCTGCTGTAAGCACGTCGTCACCCCTCGGGTTCGCGGCAAGTAACAAGCGCGAACGCATGGGCGAGCGTTCGTCGGCAACATAATGACCGGCAAAGTGGATCACCGATGCGTTCGAAAGCAAGTCCAGGAAGGCAGACTTCTGGGCGTGGACACCTGTCAATGCACCAGGTCCCCCGTACAATTGCCCCACCTCCTTAGCCTCGACCTCTGCCGCCGGCAGGTTCGCCAATTCAGGGTATGCTTTGCGGTCAAAGGCTGGGTTCCCAACACTTGCGAGCGTTTCAATGCGCCCTGTTCCGCGGTTTTGAGCCGTCTGCGAACAGTGGACCAGCACGCTCGCGCTCGGCGAAAACAGCAGCGTAAAGTCCTGAATTAGATAGTGACCAGTCGCGGGCGCCACTAGCGCAGCGAATGGTAGGTGAAACAGAGCTTTATCGGGCACAACGCAGAGTTCTTTTGAGTTGTCGACTAAGGGTAGAACAGGCCCGATTAGCAAATCGTATAGCGCTTGCGCGCGTTCTTTGATATCGCCGGTCTGCGACTGGTCATTGCGGCCGAGCAGCGTCACGTAATCGAGAACGAGCTCATTCAAATGTGCGGTGCCAACATTTTGCTCTCGCACCTCGAACCTGGTCGGCGAGATGAACCAGATGAGCAGCCGATCCTTTAGGGCGGTGTATTCCACTATCTGCGAGTTCGCGGATAACTGCGTTTGCAAAGCGTCGAGGTCCAGCGGAGATGCGTTCGCCGTGATCGCAATTTCCGGATCCGCTATTCCGCCCGCGGTCCTCACTCCGTGGGTCAATAAATCGAGGAGCGAGCGCGCCCGCGACCGCTCGCTGTATGCGAAGGCCTGACGTTGGTATCCGCGACTGTAGAAGTAACTGATGGCGATATCGTAGATATCCTGCTCGGCATCGAAGTAGCTGTTCCGGTTCTGTTCCTCAGTGATCTCATCTCGATTCTGCTCGAATAACTGGAGCACGAGATCCATCTCCTTTGCGCTTATTGAATCATCCCTGCCGTTCACGTAACAAAGGAGGCGACCCTTGTGCGCGTCGTAGCCATCGAGCTTGCTAATCTCCATTCCGTCATACAACGCGAGCGCTCGATCGTAGTCTTCTACCGCGGAGCCACAGTCACCGGACTGCCGAGAAAGGTGCGCCATTTGTAGCAGCGAATAGGCAATCATTTTGCGGCTGGCTGAATCGTCCTGAAGCGTGCGTGCCACTTCGAGGCCCGCGCGGGCCTGTTGCAGGGCTTCGTCATAACGCTTGGCGCCCGCGAGTATCATGCCGAGGTCCGTGTAAGAGCGGTGCTGAAGAGCAGGGTCGGCCAGTTCCCGCAGACCGAGTTGCAGAGCTTCGCGCTCATAGGCTGCGGCAGCGTCGTATCGCTTCAACAGGTAAAAGGTCTGCGCTGCATACGTGAAATTTCGCCAGTCCTGTCGTGGGGTCGGAGTGCCGGAGTCGGCGAGCGAAATAGTCCGAGCGTGATAGTCGAGGGCGTGTTCCGGTCGACCTAATTCTGCGTACTGGAGGGCGAGTTGAGTAAGAACCTTTTGTTGAGTGTAAGTGTCCTGAAGAGAAACCGCTATCTCGTGGGCCTCACGATCAAGGGTGAGCGAGCGCGAATGGTCGCCTAACAAGTCGTGCGAATTGGCTAGTAGACAGAGGGCCTGTGAGAGTAACCATCGATAATTCTGTCGCTTACTAAACGCGGCCAGATCGTCGAGCAATGCGACGCTTTTCTCAAGTTGATCACCCTGGGCGGTACAGTATGCAATCCAGTAATCGGTCAGCCGCGCCTCGTTAGTGTCGCGCGCCGCGAGGAAAAGAGAGCGCGCGCTTTCGAAATGTTTCCGAGCGTCGTCATAATGCGATGACTGGCACAGTCGGTAACCATCCAGGAGCGCTGCCTGCGCCGAAGCGAGATCGGCGGGTACACTATGCATCGCAACCGAATAGTAGTTTGCCAGTTCAATCACAAAAGGGTCTCCCGTGCGATGGCTTTCAAGATTTCCGGCGTAAACCATCGCCCCGATGCATTCATTTGCGGCTTCGCGTTGGCCGATTGTTTCGGCATCGAGCAGTTTTCGCGCGAGTTGGAAGACGACCATCCTGCCGGTGATCATCTCGCGGCTGCTACTCCAAACTTTCCAGGCACGCTCGTCATCGCGCGCCCGGTATGCGTCAAGGAACTTTCGGAGCGTCTCCGGCGCACCGTCAGACACTTCGTGTTGCTCATCGAGCAACTTGAGATGACCCCGCGCTTCTGCGGCCCAGGGCGAAGAGGGATCAAGCTCAAGGTAACGCCGCCAATCATCCGCTGCTTGCCTGGGCAGCTTCATGTCCTCATAAAGCAAAGCACGATTGAAGAGTGCGTCGAGCAATGATGAATCAAGCGTTAGAGCGCGGTTAAGATGTTCGAGACTAAGGGCGAAATCAGCGAGCCGCGCGCCTTCGCTCGCCGACGGCGCCTCGTTATTGCCTCGTTCAATCAGCGCGGCACCCAAGTCACTTTGCAACCGGGCATCATTCGGTGTTGCGTTCAGCGCCATGTCGAACTGTTCGATCGCTTTGTCGAATTGCCGCTCGGCGAGATAGAGACGACCGAGCGCGTGTAGTGCCGCCGGACTATGCTGCTGGTGTGCGGCGTCTTGTAAGAGTCGTTCCGCGCGGTCACGTTCGCGGGAGTTGACTGCATTGGAACCGCCGCCGCGTGTGGCCGAGGCCGGCGCGTAACCGAGGCCGGTGATGCGCGACTGGCCAGGACGTTGTTGACGAAAGGCCTCCGCGAGCGCTGATAAACCCTGGTCTATGTCCGACCGACCTAAGTATTGCCGCCAGAGAAGTACGCCGCCAATGACCATGACAAACACTGCCGCGAGTGCGGCGTATATTGCGACTCGTGGCCCAAACCAAGAGGGAACGAGCGAGAATTTGCTCGGTTTGTCCGCGATCGTTGATTGGGATTTATTCGATTTGGCGACTGCCTCCTTCGCGCTGAATTGCTCAACTTTGGTTGTCGCGTAGCGATTCAAGCTTCGGGCGATTTTAAATTTAACTTGACGCTCATCCGTGACCAGGAACCGCTGCTCAAACAGCGCACGCTCTTCGACGCTGAGGCCGGCGGAGAGATACTGGTCGATCAACTCGTCCTCAGCCAGGTCAACTTGCTCACAGAATTCATCGTCGGTCAGTAAGCGCTCTTCAAACTTCGAGCACTCCGCAGCGGCCAGCGGCTCGCCAAGCAGGT
>Ga0207511_100062_pt1 | contig 26843 bp, 9 predicted proteins | sample NitcycUWRSCHO22C_FD_188265 | JGI IMG/M metagenome (GOLD analysis project Ga0207511, IMG submission 188265) | Soil microbial communities from Arlington Agricultural Research Station in Wisconsin, USA - Nitrogen cycling UWRJ-SCHO22-C (SPAdes) | ecosystem: Environmental > Terrestrial > Soil >... | reverse complement strand
CTTCATTGATTAGCACGACAATGCTCTTCGAAGTTTCGCCCGGCGCAAACTGCAAACGGCCGAGCGCGGTGATGTAGTCCTTGCGATCCGTCGCCGTAACATCAGAGGTCTTGTAATCGACGGCCGCAGCATTTGACGTATCGCCGATGCGGCTTATGTTGATGGTTAAGGTCGTGCAGTCTTCCTGCACGGCGTAGCTTGCCGATTCGAATTGCACGGCGTTCGGCGCAGCCGGCGTCGGGGAAGCGTTTGGCGTCGGCGAAGCGTTTGGCGTCGGCGAAGCGTTTGGCGTCGGTGACGCGGAGGGCGTCGGCGAAGCCGTCGGCGTTGGTGAAACTGATGGCGTCGGCGATGCTGATGGTGTTGGATTGGGCGTGGGCGCCGGAGTTGGTGTCGCAGTTGGCGTCGGCGTAGCCGTTGGAGTTGGCGTCGGAGTCGGCGTTACGGCAACTTGGAATTCGGGCTGCCAGAATCCACCGGTCAAAGAGAATTGGCCGCCATTCATTTGCGTACCCGCAGCTGCCTGTCCCGCTGATCCGTTCACCTCGAACTGGCCGCCGGCGCTTTTGCCGCCGCCGCCTGCTACCAGGTTGCCTCCCGATTCAAACTGGGTAACCGCCGGCGCTGGAATGAACGGCGCGCTGTTGGCAGATTGCGCCCGCGGAGACTCCCGATGCCGATCCGGCGCTTCGTTGTTGTGGGATTCGATTTTGCCTTCCGCCAACATTCTGAAATGCCTTTGGGCCAGCCCCACAGTCACCAGAACACTGAACGACAGCATTAGTACCAGTCCCACCAGGACCTTTTGGCTTTTACTCTTTATTGCTTCCAGCATCGGAACCTCCGTAATTCTCTGACACCTCAGTTAATCCCTCGCGTAATTCCCAGGGCCGCCACCTCGAGCGGAATCTTGATTGAGTGTTTTGGTTAGCGCGGAGCTAAGTTCTCCGTACTCACTATTGATCTGACAACCTGACCGCGGTAAGACGGCGGGTTTTGGCGAAGACCTTCCCGTTAGACTCGCTATTTCCGCACTTGATTGAGACTGGACCGTTAGAGAAGTGAGCGACGGTCGTATGCATTGTCATTGACAGTTGATCCATGGGATTACCGGGGGCTCCCATATGGTTGGTCCCCATGAATTCGGCTATGTTGTCCTGGAACCAACAGCTCACGGTACGGTTGTTATCCTGGAACAAATCATTGGCCCGGTTTTCGAACTGCACTGTGGCTGTGATCAGGTAGTTGCCGGAAGGGAGCGTCAGATTGATGATCTCACCGTCGTAATTGCCTTTCAGTATTTCCAACTCGGTGGTGACTAAGTTGGTATACGCCTTCCCTATTAACGAATTGAAGTTGGCAGCTTTGGATTGCACGCTGCCGTCAGGAAACTTGAACCCGTTGGCGGTACTCTCTACCGTGCCGGCCACCTGCAGTTTCGATGTCGGGTTGCTTGCCCCGATTCCGACATTGCCATTCTCCTTAACGACAAACCTTCCGGCTTGGTTATTGGGGGCGTCGACCTCGAAACTCCCATACCCACCGAGAGAGAGCGCAGCTCCACCTGGAGTGATAGTTCCAACTCGCAGACCATTCTGGTCCGGAGATTCGACCTCCAGCTTGAAACCAGGAGAGAAGGTCGGACCGATGCCAACGTTGCCAGTGTTACCGAGCTTGAGAACGTTTTGCGACACACCGAGCACTGCTTGACCACCGAGGTTGTACTGCGTGGTCGCATTAATTGTGTTGCCCGACAACGTTCCACTGGCGGTGCCGTTACCGCTGATATTGAAATTAGTAGCCGCCTGTTGATTGGTGGAGTTTTGCACGTAGTTCGAATTGCCGGCTTTTGGATCGCGAGCGTCAGACATGCGAGCGTCGTCAGTCTTTACATATTGGCTGGCGGCGACACCGGCAAGCTGCTGTGCGTTGTTGGCCATTTCAGCGTTGGACGCAGTCACACTTCGCACCGCATACGGCGTGGACGTAATCGGCTGTCGCGGCGTCAGTAAAGTAAACGCCGTGGCGCCGCTGGGTCGCGCGCCGATTTCCAGAAAGCGGGCCGCGCCCGTAAAAGCATTCGCGCCAAAGTCGAGACTTGCAGTGAAGATGCCGCCGCTGACCGCTACGCTTGAGACAGTCTGCGTCGCACCAATTTGTGCTCCGCTAGTTGCACTATCAAAGAGCGCGAATTGCAAATCATAATTGCCGTTGGCGGGAGTACTGCCGTCAGTCAGCCGGCCCTGATAAGTGAAGCCGCTGCTCTGTCCCCAAGCGGCGGCGCCGCTCAACCCAACCAACAGCATCAAGAACAATATGTTTCTGACATGAACTCTGAACATGACCCCGATTCCTTCCTACCTAAAAATCTCTTCATCAAACTACGCGAGAGTTGCGATCCATTTGGCTCAAGGTCGGTATCGCTCTGCGCGTCATTTTCTTAATGCTTCCAACATCGGACCCTCGGTTACTCCGAGATACGTCTATTAACTTCGCGTAATGCCCATGGACGCGACGTCGTCTGAATCTCGATTGGTGTTTGGTGTACCTCTGAGCAGACTGCTACGTGTTCATTGCTAGTTCGGGCTATCCCCCACCCGGACTGCGGTGAGGCGGCGGGCCATGGCGAATGCCTGACCGCCGTCAATCGCTCCGCAGGAAAGTGACACCGGACCAGTCCCGGTCTGGACGCGCACCGTGTGCATGGTCACCATTGACCAATCATTCCCATTCGCCGGCGCCCCGAGGCGGTCCAACCAGATGAATTCGTTTACGAATATGCACTTCAACATGCGCGTATTGTCCGCGAAAATATTATTTGCGCGGTTCTGGAAGTTCACCGTGGCAGTAATAAGGTAGACGCCGGGCGGAAGCGTCAGGGTGTTTAGGGTAGTCGTATTGGGTAAGATGGTTAGCTCAGCCTCCGGGAGGTTGGGTCCGTTTGTATAGACCTTACCCACGGCGTTGGATTGCACATTTCCGTCAGGGAACTTGAACCCGCCAGTACTCTCTACCGTTCCACCCACGGTGACGTCTCCGCCCAGCCAGGATCCGCCCGCCACCGTGAGTTTGTATGGGGGGTTGGGTGCGCCGATCCCGACATTGCCATTCTCCGCCACGACAAATCTTCCGGCTTGAAACCCATTAGCGTCGACCTCGAAAGACCCCAACCCCCCGATCGAGAGGGCCGTTCCGCCTGGTGTGCCGGTGCCAATTCGCAGACCGTTTTTGTCCGGAGATTCGATATCGAGCTTGTAAGTCGGAGAGGAGCTCTGACCAATTGCGACGTTGCCACTATTACCGAGTTTCAAAACGTTTTGGCCGGCCACGCCCAGCACCGTTTGGCCGCCTAGGTTGTACTGACTTGCGGCATTGACCGTATTTCCAGACAGGGTTCCACCCGCGGTGCCATTCCCGCTGATATTGAAATTAGTCGCGGCCTGCTGGCTGGTGGAGTTTTGCACATAATTCGAGTTGCCGGCTTTTGGATCACGTGCGTCAGACATCCGCGCATCGTCAGTCTTTACATATTGACTGGCGGCGACTCCCGCGAGCTGCTGGGCATTATCGGCCGTGGTTGAATTCAAACTTCGCAGGGCATACGGCGTGGCAGTAATCGGCTGTCGCGGTGTCATTAAAGTAAACGCAGCGGCGCCGCTGGGTCGCGCGCTGATTTCCAGAAAGCGGTTCGCTCCCGAAAAAGCACTCGCACCAAAGTCGAGCGTCACAGTGAACACGCCCCCGCTGACCGCAACACTGGAGACGGTCTTTGTCTGACCGATCTGATTATTCCCATCCGCAGCGTCAAACAGTGCGAATTGCAGATCGTAGTTCCCGTTGGCGGGAGTACCGCCGTCAGTCAGCCGTCCCTGGTAAGTGAAGCCGCTCGTCTGGCCAAAGACGGCACCGGCGCTGAGCACCGCCATTAAAATTATGACCAGGCTGTTTTTGAAATGAGAATTAAACATGATCCGTACCTCTTTGCTTTCCCTGGGGTTTCGCTGCGCTTCACCCCAGGCTCTACGCTGCCGTCCGTTCCGCGGACTCAGGTCTATCAATGTGTCATCAGCGACGGCGCGCCGGTGTTCGCTTGCTTAGGCGCTGTTCGACCGTCTGCAGTCTCGCGCTCAATTGAGCGTTCGCTGCCATCAGCGACTTGATCTGATCGTGCTGTTCTGCGATTTGGTTCTGTTGTTCTTTGAAGGCATTAACGAAGACCGCGCTGAGACGATCGTATTTGACGCCTTCCACCTGACCATCCGAGTTGCGCGTGACCAACAATGGCTCAACCGCGGCGACATCTTCAGCGCCGAACCCGAGGTCGCGGCTCTGGTCGCTCTTCCATTTGAAGGTAATCGGATGCAGGCGATTAATCAGATCGAGGCCGCCGGTGAAAGGATGAAGGTCGGTTTTATATCGCAGACTCGAAGAGCAGAACGAGAGCAATATGGTGCCGTTATTCCAACAAAGTTGGACGTTGCCACCTGCACCGAGAGTCGTAAACCCGATGCTACCGGCAACCTCCAGCTTTACGATTGGATTGGTCCGGCCGATGCCGACGTTACCGTCCTGGGTTATGATGAGGCGGCCACCGGGGGTACCATTTGAGTCGACTTGAACGTCACCAAAGCCGCCCACGGACAAGGCTTTACCGCCAGGCTGCAACGTGCCAACTCGAAGGCCCCTATTGAGTTGAGAAACTACTTCCAGTTGGTAACCCGTATCAGAACTCGCGCCAATACCGACGTTGTACCCGTCCGTAAGGTGAAGAGTATCGCCGTTGAAACGAAGTGCTTGTCGGCCTACCAGGTTGTACTGATTAGCATTCATAGTCCCATCAACCCAGCCGTCGCCGTTGACTGTGAGCTTAAGACTCGGGGTCGTGCTGCCGACACCGACATTACCGTTTGGCAGGACTGTCAGCGCGGTCGTCCCATCGCGCAGATTGGACAATTCCATCTTTCCGCCCAGGGTGGATCGCCACTCCCATGGCAGCGCTGCAGTAGATCCAGTAGCATCGAGTCTCAAGGCAGCTTCCAAGCCCTGCACGTGCACCAAGTGGCCAAGAGGAGGCGGCCAGGTAATCTCTGTGCCGACGGCGAGGTTTCCCATAAACGAGCCTCGGGCATTTGCTTTGAAGTCGGAAAAATTCCCAGCAATACCGACTTCAACGTTACCCTTAAGCATGGTATCGCCATTGACATGTAGTCTGGCCGCCGGCGCGGTCGTGCCGATCCCGACATTTGTGTCGGCGCTTGCAGCGTTGACGCCGTTGATGCTCCCCAGCACAATCGAATTGCTTTGGGTTACCTGCGCCTGCGCACCAATGGCGGTGGCGTTTTCAATTCCCGCGACGCCATTCGCGTCGGAACCAATAAAGGTGTTGCCGTATTCGGTGGTATTGGAAAATCCCGCTCCGTCGCCGATGGCGGTGACGAAGTTTCCCGTCGTGTTCGCTCCTCCTGCCTGGTCGCCGACGAACACGTTGTTGGTGCCGGTAGTGTTAGCCCTGCCGGACTGATAGCCGAAGAAAATATTGCCATAACCCGTCGTGTTGCTGACGCCGGCCATATGGCCGAAGAAGGAATTGAAGCTGCCTGAAGTATTATTCAGGCCTGACGAATTTCCGAAGAATGAGTTCTGCGTGCCAATCGTTTGATGCGCGCCTGCGCCCAGTCCCAGGAACGCATTCTGGTTAGCAGACTGCACACCAAGCACACGCTGCCCACCGATGTTGTACTGGGTCACGGCATTCATGACGTTGCCCGAAATCGTTCCACCTGCCGTGCCATCTCCACTGATGTTGAAGTTACTGGACGTTTGCTGAGTGGTCGCGTTCTGAATGTAATCTGAGCTGCCGGCGGTTGGCGTCCGCGAGTCGGAGAGGCGCGCGTCACCCGTCAACACGTACTGGCTGGCAGCTACGCCTGCCAACTGCTGCGCGTTGTTTGCAGTGACCGCATTAGTTGCGGTGTCGGCGGTCGCCGCACTCAAACTCCTCACCGCGTAGGGCGTAGAAGCGATTACCTGTCGCGGCGCCAATACAGTGAACGGCCCGCCGCCGCTCGGGCGCGTGCTGATTTCCAAAAAACGGTTCGCACCTGGAAAAGCATTCGCGCCAAAATCGAGCGCCACGGTGAAAACGCCGGTCCTGACTGAAACGGCTGTGACTGTCTGAGTCTGGCCAACCTGCGCACCGCCGTCGGCACTATCGAATAAGGCAAACTGCAAATCGTAGTTGCCGTTTGCCGGAGCGCCGCCATCGGTGAGCTTGCCCTGATACGTGAACCCCGTCGTTTGAGCTAACGCCTGGCTGATGCCAAGCAGCAACAGAACTACCGTTAACAAAATTCGGGTCTTCATTTCGAGTACGTCCTTTCCTACTTGCAGCCGAGGGCACGCCGCCGCGACGAGCAGACAATCTTCTTCAAGCGATCAATCTCTGCTTGTTGCCGTTCGATTTGGGCTTGCTGTTCCTTGACGGCGTTGATGAGCAACACGGCAACGCGGTCGTACTTGACGCCTTCGACTTCACCGCTGGCGTTGTGAGTAACGAGCAGAGGTTCGACTTTGGCAACCTCTTCTGCTGCCAAACCAAGATCGAGTGACTGATCGTTCTTCCATCGGAAAGTGATCGGTTGCAGACGATTAATGAGATTCAAGCCGCGATTGAAAGCATGAAGATCAGTTTTGTAGCGCAGACTGGAAGAACAACTGGCGAGGCGGCCATTTAAGTTGTTCCAGCACAATTGCACGTTACCGCCGCTGGCCAGCGCGCTGAAACGGATGCCACCGTCAACATCGAGCCTGGTAGACGGCGCGTTGGTGCCGATGCCGACGTTGCCGTTATCTTTGACGATAAACCTGCCGCCATTAACTGTGCTGTCGTCAATCGCGAAATCACCAACCGAACCAAACGAAGCCATTGTGCCAATCGCCCCGCCGACTCGGAGTCTGGCTGTCGGCAGTGGTGCACCAATCCCAACGTTGCCATTCGCAAGGACGGTGAGCAGATGAGTGGTGTTTGAAGCATTAAATAGACTCATAGCGCCGTTGCCGGCCAAAACCGTGGACTGCCATTCCCATTTCTGACCTCCCTGGTTGCTCGCCTCGAGGGCCAGCGCCGTACTCGGGCCCAGGACGTGCAGAACTGTTCCGCCGGTCATTGCAGTGGTTGGGTTCGTCGTGCCGATACCGACATTGGTGTTTGCGGACGCACCGTTGATTCCGGCGATGCCGCCCAGCACCAGTGAATTGCTCTGGGTCACCTTGGCATGAGAGCCGACGGCCGTGGCGTTAACTAGATCCGCAGTTCCGTCCGCCGACGTGCCGAGATAAGTATTCGAACTCCCCGTCACGTTGCTTCCGCCGGATTGCGTCCCGAAGAACGAGTTGAAGTTTCCCGTGGTGCTGTTCTGTCCGGCGTCGTAGCCGAGGATCACATTGAAGCTGCCGGTGGTATTGCGCGAACCAGCGCGATTACCGAAGAACGAATTGAGAGTGCCGGTGGTGTTGCCAATTCCGGCCCAATTCCCGAAAAACGAATTTATCGAGCCGGTGGTAGTATTAAGTCCTGCCATGTGCCCGAAGAAAGAATTACCGGTACCGGTAGTATTAGCTTTGCCTGCGCTCGTTCCAAAAAAAGCATTCTGAAATCCGGTGGAGTTGGCCGCACCCGCCGCATAGCCGAAGAATGAATTATTGCTTCCGCTGTCACTGCCGGCAGTTGGCGTCGTTGACGCACCGGCTCCGACACCTACAAAGGTGTCGGTATTGGCCCACTCACTTCCGCCGCCGGTAATCGCAAGAGCCCGATTGCCATTCAGGTTGTACTGGGTGCTGGCGTTGACCACGTTCGCCGACAGCGTGCCGGCAGCGGTGCCATTGCCGCTGATGTTGAAGTTCGCAGCGGTTTGCGGACTCGCGCTGTTCTGAATGTAATTTGAACTGCCGGCTGTCGGGGTGCGCGCATCTGACAAACGCGTGTCACTACCCTGCACATACTGACCGGCGACAACGCCTCCGAGCTGTTGAGCATTGCCGGCGACGTCGGCCGTAGTCGCGTTGAGACTGCGCAGGGCATAAGGCGTCGCGGTGATCGGTTGGCGTGGCGTCAGCAGCGTGAACGATTGGGCGCCGTTCGCCCGCGCACTGATTTCCAAAAAGCGTGTGGCGCCGGGAAACGCATTCGCACCGAAGTCCAGGCTCGCAGTAAAGATGCCGCCGCTGACCGCGACATTTGACACGGTCTGCGTGGCGCCGACTTGCGCCCCGTTAATTGCGCTGTCAAAAAGGGCGAACTGAAGATCGTAGCGTCCATTCGCCGGAGCGCTGCCGTCGTTGAGTTTTCCCTGATAAGTAAAAGCGGTCTGTTGCGCCTGGGCTGTTAGCAGACTCGAACAAATGATCACAAGGCTTACCAAGCTAAGAATCAAATGCTTTTTCATCACTCCGTCTCACTCTCTTTGTTCCGGCTGAGGTGCAACCGAATGCTCTCAGCATCGTGAACTCTTCCTTCACTCCACTACGCGAGAGTTGCGTCACGATTGGCTCAAGCGATCTCGATCCATTTGCGCGGATGGTCGGAGATGAAATTGCAGTAGGCGTGTTTCAAAACTGGGAGTCAGGAGAAGTTTCAAGCCGAAGGGTTGCGAGATAGTAGCCGGTGGTCGAAGCGCAGCGAAAACCACCGGTTCTCTCGGACTAATCAAAATATCGGCATCGTGTCAGTACCGCGAGCGGTAGCGACCGGATCAGGAAGTCCCACTGAGTCTCTAAAGGCTCCTCCTGATCCGGTCGCTACCGCTCGCGGTACTGACACTAGCCTCTATTGCCCGAACCTTTGCCGGTATTCACTCGACGTAACGAACGCCTTCACCATCTCGGCGTCGATGTAATTGCCACCGAACTGTTCCATCTTCTGGACCCAGAAGTCATAGCCGGTGTAGTCGCTATCCTGCGCGTCGTCCGGATTGCGTCTCAGGTAGCCGAAGTACTGCATCAGCACAAAGGCGCGGTTGAATTCGCGCTGATGTAATGTCGCGTTCTCGGCGATCGAGCGCAGAACCTGTGCGCGCTCGGTGTCGTCGGCCGAAGGACCACTCGGTCCGCCGAAGACGGATTCGAGCTGCGTCATTTCAGCGTCGCTGAGCGCGCCGCCTGCGTTCGCATTGAGCTGAGCAACGAACTGCTCGGCATTCAATGAATCAGGATAAGCATTTCGGAAACGCTCTCGCGAGACAAACTCTCGCGCAAACGCCTGCTTGCGATTTTCAAGTTGCTGTTGCCAGCCTGACTGGTTGACGATGACGCCCTGCCCAATCTCCTGCGTGTCGTGCAGGAATTCGCGCAAGCGAACGATTGGCACCGGGAGTTGATGCGGGCCGCCGAGGTTCGAGCCGCCGGTCGCATCGCCATAGGCTGACTTATAGAAACGCTCGACCAGATAGCCCGTCTCCTGGAACTCGATCGAGAGATAGAAGGCTGCCGAAGTATCTACGCGCTTCCGCGCACCACATTCGTCGGTGTCACACTGGGCGATGTTGTGCGACCAGAAACTGAGACCATCGGGATCGGCCTCGCGATTCAGGAAGTCGTGATATTGCTGCCGGACATAGTTCGTATCATCGTCAACCGGATTGTCCGCAGACTCAGTCGCGTCGTCGGTAATCTGCACAGTTGCGTTGGCCTGAGACCCGAGCACAGCTCCGCTGCCGGGATTCGACAACTTGAGGGAAATCGATTCCGGGCCCTCGGCATATGAGTCGTCGTTGACTAGCACCACAAATGACTTCTCGGTTTCGTTCGGAGCAAATTCGAGCGTGCCGGCGGCTCGCGTGTAGTCACAACGTTCGAGCGCGACGCCGGTGATCCGGGAACACGGTACGACCACTGAAGGGACGCTGCCGTCATCGGTCATATAGTCAACCGACGCTGCCTGGGAAGCGTCACCGCTTCGCTTCACAGAAATCGTGATAGAGCCGTTGCGCTCACCGACGACGTAGGCCGCCTGCGAGAATTCGAAAATGCTACCGGCCAGTCCGCCGCTGACGCTGCCGGTCGAAGCATTGAAGTTTGCGTCACCCGAATATTCGGCGGTGAAAGTGTGGACGCCAATCGTTGCGGAGTCGACGCACTTCGCCAACCCGGACGCTAACACCGGCGCGCCACAGGATGTGATCGCCGCGCCGTCACTCAAGAAAGTGATGGTGCCGTTGGGCGTACCCGCGGGTGAAGTAACCGTCGCCGCGAACGTCGCCTGTCCGCTGCCCGCGTCGCTTGAATAAGAAAGCTGCGTCGTGGTGGAAGCTTTCGAAATTTGAAAAGAGCGTTTCACGTCGGGCGCTGAGTCGTGATTCGCGTCACCACTCTGCGAGGCAGTGATAGTGCAGCTGCCCGCGCCCTCGACGTGCACGCTCGCTCCGGGAATTGAGCATTGGCCCGACGTGGCGAAATTGACCGCCAGCGCCGAAGAGGCCGACGCGCCAACCGCAAAGTCCGCATCGCCGAAGGTCTTGTCCGGAAGGGCGCCGAAGTCTATGGTCTGGGCCGCCTTGCCGATCGCGAAGTCCTTGCTGTCACTACTGCCGCTGTGGTTCGCGTCGCCGTTGTAGCTGGCGGACGCAGTGTAATCGCCGGCGTTCGTCGGGGCAGTCTCTGACGAATAGTTCGTACCGTTTCGGCCACTGTAAGTGACCGTCAGTTTCTCGCTAAGCCCACCCGCGCCGGTCGCGTTGGCCGTGCCGCCGTGTGCACTTCCATCATAGATCGCATCGCCAACCGTAACGCTCGTGGTCGAGCCGGCCTTGGCAATATTGAATGAGCGCACCACCTCGGTGGCCGCCTCATAAAACGAGTTACCGGCTTGCGAAGCTGTAATGCTGCATGAGCCGGTACCCGTGAGGTGAACGGTGCTGCCGCTGTTGGTGCAGTTTCCGTTTGCGGCATAGTTGATGTTTAGACCCGACGAAGAAGATCCGTTCACGGTGAAGTCCGAATCGCCGAAAGCTTTGCTGGCGACCGCGTCAAACGTGATCGATTGGGCGAGTTTCTTCGCCGTCACCGTTTCCGTTATTGACGGCGCGGCATTGCGATTAGCATCGCCGGCTTGATCGTATTTCACCGTGCAGTTGCCCGTACCGTTAGTCATCGTGAACGTGGCGCCATTGTTCGTGCAGGCTCCTGAACTGCTATACGAAACGGGCAGGCCCGAAGACGACGTCGCGGTCACGCTGAACTGCGTGTTGTAGGCTGCGCCGCCCGCCGGTGCATGCGTCGTGACACTGATGGTTTGGTTCGCCTTCAAATTCGTCATGCCAAAAGCGGTTGCCGGCGAACCCGCGTTTATGCTCGCCGAGATCGCATACAGACCAGCAGTGCCGTTAGCGGTGAATGATGAAGCCGCGGCCACACCGTTCGCGTCGGTCGCCGCCGTGGTCGTCGTGGTGTTGTTGGCAAAGACGCCGCTGGCGCCGCTCGCTGGAGCGCTAAATGTGACCAAGACACCGGCGACCGGATTTGCGTTAACGTCTGTGACTTTTGCCTGGAGCGCACTGGCGAATGCGGAATTGATGGTGGCACTCTGCCCCAAGCCCGCGGTCGCGACGATGTTTGACGGTGCGTTCACGGTGATGTTGAATGCGTTCGAGACTGCTCCCGTCATATTTGTGCCCGAGGCACTCAGCGTATATCCACTGCCAAGTTTGTCGATCGACAGATTATTAAAAACCGCCGTGCCGCTCGCGGCTGAGACTGTCTTCGTCCCCGACAGCGTTCCCGTCGATGGATTAGTCCCGAGGCTGACCGTCACCGCGGCCGATGAATTAACCAGATTGTTCGACGCATCGAGTATCTGGACTGTGACCGCCGGAGTGATGACGTTATTCTGAGGCGCGTTCGCCGGCTGCTGCGCAAAGGCAAGATGCCAGGCCGGCGGCAGGAAAACGTTGCGCACTGATTCCGCGATCGAGTCGGCAGTGTTGTACTGGCCTCCGCGGTAAAAGCCGCGAGCGCGGACGTAAAGATTCTGTTGGACGGGCAAGCTCTGCCCGGTCAGCGTGAAGTCATTGCTCGTGCCCACGCGCGCGCCGTTGCCAAGGCTCGTGTAGTTGACGCCGTCGCTGGATTTTTCAAAAGTGACTCGGACGAGTTGTGGTTCAGCGCCGGAACGAGTCCAGGTCACGGTTGATTGCGTGACGGCCAGGTTCTGAATGGCAGGTGTATCGTTGGCCAGCCGGGCGAATATTTTGCGCGACTGTCCGCCGACGCTGTCGAATGTGCCGCCCAGAAGGATCTTGCCGTCAGGCAAAACAGATATCGCACAGACCTCGTTGTTCGGTTGCGGATCGAAAGCATCGACGGTGCCGTCGGCATTCAACCGGGCAAACCCGTTCCGCGCTTGCGATGTGCCGCCATTCGGCGCCAGCGTTGTGAAGGCGCCGCCGGCGAGTATCCTGCCGTCCGCCTGCAGCGCGACAGAGGCAACGGCATTGTCCGCGTTCGGGTTGAAAGCATTATCAATAGTGCCGTCAACATTCAGCCGCGCGATACGATTGCGCGTGATGGATAGTCCGCCGTTGGGGGCGAGCGTAGTAAACGATCCGCCAATCAAAAGCTTGCCGTCAGGCTGCATCGCAAAGGCGTTGACCCGGTCGTTGGCGTTCGGGTCGAAGGCATTATCAAGCGTGCCGTCGCTGTTCACGCGGGCGACAAAGTTCCGCGGGACGGATGGTAGGGCGTTCGGTGCCAGCGCGGTGAACCGGCCGCCGAGCAGAATCTTGCCGTCCGGCTGGACGGTGATCGCAAACACATCTGAGTTCGCATTCGGATTGAATGTATTATCAAGCGTGCCGTCGAGGTTGAGCCGCGCGATGCAGCCACGCGCAAAAGACACCCCGCCGTTAGGAGCCAGCGTGATAAAGAAACCACCCAAAAGGATTTTACCGTCGGTCTGAATCGCGATCGCGTTGACGAAATCATCCGGGTTGGGGTTGAAGGTCGCATCAACTGTGCCGTCGATATTCAAACGCGCGATGTAATTGCGAGCAACTGCCGGCCCGCCGTTTGGAGCGAGCATGGTGAACTCGCCGCCGATCAGAATCTTGCCGTCTGATTGAATGGCTATCGAGCCAACATACTCGTTCGCGTTGGGATCGAAGGTCGTGTCCAGCGTTCCGTCGGTGTTGAGCCGGGCGATGAACTTGCGAGTCACACCGAGGATGCTGTTAAAGGATCCGGCAATCAGAATTTTGCCATCAGGTTGCACGGCGGTGGCTGTTACTGACCCGCCGAGAGCATTCAGATTCAATGTCTGATCGACCCGCCCATCTGTTTCCAGCCGCGCAATGCGATTGCGGGCCTGGCCGCCGAAACTGTTGGCTTGTTGGAACACACCGCCTACCACAATCTTGCCGTCGGACTGGACCGCGATCGTGAAAACCTGATCATTCGGCGCGGGATCAACTCCAGGCGCCAACGTGCCATCCGGATTCAGGCGCGCGATGTACTTGTGGAGGACTGACGCACCGCCATTCGGCGCGAGCGACGTAAATCCGCCGCCAATGAGAATTCTGCCGTCTGGCTGGATGACGATAGCCTGGACGAAACTGTTAGGGCTGGGATTGAAGGTCGTGTCCAGGGTGCCGTTCACATTCATGCGCGCGAGATGGTTCCGCGCGACGGGCGCTCCGCCATTCGGGCCCAGCGCAGCGAACGCGCCGCCCAAAAGAACCTTACCGTCCGGCTGTATGGCGAGGCTGCCCACGATACTGTCAGGGTTCGGATCGAAACTTTGATCGACGGTGCCATCCACGTTAAGCCGCGCGATGTAGTTGCGGGTCAACGCTCCGGCTCCAGCCACCGGCGTGAGGGTCGTGAATCTGCCGCCCACAATAATGCGTCCGTCCGGCTGCCCTACCAGCGCGTCGACCGTCGAGTTCGCATTGGGATTGAAAATCGGATCGAGCGTTCCGTCCGTATTCACTCGAGCAATTCGATTGCGGGTAACGAGTGGTCCCCCGTTAAAGAAGCCCGTGAACTCGCCACCGATGACAGTGTTCCCGTCGGCCTGCACCGTGACGGCATGTACCGGGCCATTGGGATGCGAATCGAACGTCGCGTCGATGGTGCCGTCGGCATTGAGCCGAACCACGTAGGTCCGATTGATTGACGCTCCGCCATTCGGCGCGAAAGCGCTGAAGTCTCCACCCAAAATAATCTTGCCGTCGGGTAATAGAGCGATGGCCCGGACAGAACTATTTGCCGACGGATTGAAAGTCGGATCGAGGGTGCCGTCGACGTTCACGCGCGCGATGTAGTTGCGAGTTACGGGGGGACGCCCATTCGGAGCGAGCGTGGTGAAATCGCCACCGATCAGAATCTTGCCGTCCGGCTGCACCGCGGCGACTCGCACCAGACCGTTCGCGTTCGGATCAAAACCATCAAGGGCCGAATTGGTATTGACGAAGATCGAAACCGTAGCCACCGTTTGCGAATCCAAAGTCCCGTCGTTGGCCTTGAAAGTGAAACTGTCGAGGCCGTGATAGCTCGCGGCCGGTGTGTAGGTTCTCGTGGCGCCGCTACCGGTGAGCGTCCCGTGCCGTGGTGGCGTGATGACGGCAAACGTCACCTGATCGCCGTTATCATCGACAGCAGTGAGTGTGATCGATTTAGGAGTGTCCTGAGTAACCTGGATTGTTTGATCGTCAGGTCTGGGCGGAGCGTCGTTTTGTTGTGAACAATAACCACCGTAGTTATTCACCCAGTTATCCTGAATGAGGTATTTATCCTGGCCGCCGTTGTAGGTGAAGTTATACCTGGCGCCGTTCCCCAGCGTTAAGGTGTGGCTAAAACTGCCGCTGCATTTATCTGCATTCTCGAGTCCGGCGCTGTCGTACCAGGCGCTACGAAAAGGGTCGGTGATAGTCGTATCGAGCGCGTGGGTCGCCGTTGAGACCATCGCGTCGGCTGCGAGGTTGCCGTTCGGCGTTGCCAACTGACTACCGTTTGGTGCAAAGAATTGCGGCGCCGCGACGCTCGGACAGCGCGCCGGATTGCCGATGAAAGCGTATTTAACCGCTTGGCTGTTGCGTATGAACGATCCATGGTATGGCGGCGCGTTAGGCGTGCAGAATCCGGTGGCAGTCGAGCCAACATCTGACGAGGCCATCACCAGATAGATGCCAGAGGAATCGAGCGGCAAGTGGTTTTGGCTGAGACTGTCCGAGACAATTGCCTGAATCGCTGCCGCATCCAGTTCCATACCGTGCGTGTACCCAACGACGTCGCCCCCACCATAAATCGTCCCACCAGAAGGCGCACCATTGACACCGCCGTACGTGAAGTTAATTTGCGCCGGGATTGAGCCGCCAAACGACCCCAGGAAATTTCCCACGATGGTCTGTGTCTCCGCGGAATTGGGGCCGGTGGGGGAGGTCCAGTTGCCGTACCAGATCACGTAGACGTCTGAGGTACCAGCCATCACTAAGCCGTTGTGATAACTAATTCCGTTATCGGCCGATGCTGTCGTGGCCCATAGGGCGCAGCTCAACACTACCGCCATCGCAATTATCGATATGAGAGTTTTCGTCCGTCGCACTTTCCCGTCTTCCTTTCACGCCTGAAGCAAATTGTTAATTTGGCGTTCTGGTGACATCGCCCGAACCGCCGAAGAACAACCGCAAATTAACAATTTGCGCTACCAGGCATGCTGCTCGGCACGCCCTGGATTTTCTCGTCATCGCACTACGCGAGAGTTGCGATACAATTGGCTCAAGGGTTTGCTATGGCGCACGAAGTGACGCTGCTCTTGCAGGAGATCAATCGCGGTGGCAACGAGAGCCGCGCGGCGCTGGATAATCTTCTGCCCATCGTCTATGACGAGTTGCGGCGCCTGGCCGCGAGCTTCCTGCAACGCGAGCACGCGGTATCGCTGCAGACAACCGAACTGGTCCATGAGGCTTACTTCAAACTCACCGACCAGCGCACGGTTGACTGGCAGAATCGCGGACAGTTCTTTGCGATCGCGGCGCAGGCAATGCGGCGGTTGTTGATTGACTCGGCGCGGCAAAGAAAGTCTCTGAAGCGGGCCGGAGAGAAAATTTCTCTGGACGACGCGCCGACCATTCCAGTCGAAGACGATCAGAATCTGCTCGCGCTCGATCAGGCGCTGATCGAGCTGGAGCAATTCGATGAGCAGCAATGCCGGATTGTCGAGCTGCGTTACTTCGCAGGGTTAACCATCGAAGAGACGGCCGCCGCGCTACATGTCTCGCCGTCGACGGTCAAACGCGAATGGGAAATCGCGCGGACCTGGCTTTATCAGCGGATGAAAGATCAGGTGTGATTGACTTGCCACCCGAAGTCGATGGAGCGGGAATTGGATCGCGAATAATCTCTCAGGTTGGGGGCAAGCCACCCCTTCCCAACCTGAGAAATTATTCAGTCACCGGATTCTGGAGCGCCCGCTTGATGCGAAAAATGGCGGGAAAAGCTGGCCACGGAGGCGATCCGAATATTTTTTGACCCATTCGCCTTTCGGTTTTCGCGTAGTCCAGTGGAGGACTATGAACCCCGCAACCTGGAAGACCATTAAAGAGACCTTCGCGACCGCGCTCGAGCTGCCTGCGCCGGAACGCGACCAGTTCCTGGCCAAATCCAGCGAGGAGGTTCGCGGCGAAGTTGAAAAGCTCCTCGCCACCTACAAGGAAGCCCAGACCTTCATCAACACCCCGCTGATAGTTGAGAAAGGTCTGCGTCGTAACGGGCATGAAGAAAGCCTCACCGGCAAGAAAATCGACGACTACTTCGTTCTCGACAAGCTGGGCGAAGGCGGGATGGGCACGGTGTTCCTCGCCGAGCATTGCGGCCAGGGGTTCTCGCAGCGCGTCGCGCTCAAGTTAATTAAGCGCGGCATGGACACGAACGCGGTGCTCGGACGGTTTCTGATGGAACGGCAAATTCTCGCCGGCCTCGAACACCCGAACATCGCCCGCCTTTACGGTGGCGGTTCGACGGGCGACGGTCTGCCGTACTTCGTGATGGAATATGTTGAAGGACAAACGATCAGGGACTTCTGCGAAAACCGTCAATTCGACATCACCGAGCGACTCAGACTTTTCAACAAGGTCTGCGGCGCCATCTCTTATGCACACCAACAACTGATCGTTCACCGCGACATCAAGCCTTCGAACATTATCGTCACCGCTTCGGGCGAACCAAAGCTGCTCGATTTCGGTATCGCGAAATTGCTGAGGCCCGACGCGCGGGAAGCCGAACGAACCGCCACGCAATTTCACGTGATGACGCCGGAATATGCTTCGCCTGAGCAACTAACCGGCAAGCAGACGACGACGGCCACGGATGTTTACAGCCTGGGCGTGGTTTTATACGAACTGTTAACCGGGGCCCGGCCTTTCAAAATGAAAGGCAAGAGTCCCCTCGAAATCTCGCAAGCGTTACTATCGCAGGAACCAATGCGCCCGAGCGACTGCGCGATGAATACCGACGCGGCGCGCCAAAGTCCAACTAAAGCTACCACCGGAAATCGCCCAACGATTGCCATGAATCATCGCCAATCGGTTAAGCGCGGCCTCAAGGGCGACCTGGACAACATCATCCTGCAGGCAATCAGGCGCGAGCCGCATCGCCGCTACCAATCAGTGGTCGAATTGAGCGAGGACATTGAACGCTACCTGGCGGGGCTGCCGGTCAAGGCGACCGCCGACACTTCTCTGTATCGAGCGGGCAAATTCATCAGCCGGCATCGCGCGATGGTGGCGGCGACCTGCTGTTTCATTCTGCTGCTGGTGGCGTCGACGGCCCTGACCGGTTGGCAGTACTTCGTCGCGCGCGCGCAAAAGGCCAAATCCGAGCAGCGCCTGAATGAATTGCGCAGTGTGGCTAAGTCGCTTTTGACAGAGACCGGTGCGCAGTTGAAGCAGATGCCGCAGGGCTTCGAAATCCGCAAATCGATCGTCGAAAAGTCGGTGGCGGTTTTAGATAACCTGGCCGGAGACGAATCGAACGATCCTAAATTTTTGAATGAACTCGCCGACGCTTATGCCGAGTTAGGGAAAATTCGTCATTGGCAGTTCCACGAAAGCCGGCAGGCCCTGAGCGATCTCAACAAGGCTTTCCAGATGCGCATGCGAGCTATCACGCTGGAGCCAAAGAATGTGGAAACCCGCAAGCAGTTATCTTTTACTTTGATGACGCTGTCGGAAGTTTACGGGTCGCTCGCGGATCGCGAGGGGTCGTTGCGTGTTTGGCAGAATCATCTGGAGAATGATCTGCACATGATAGAGCTTGAGCCAAACAATCCCCGAGCGTATTACACCGCCGCGGTCCATAGCGAAGATATGGCGCTCAGTATGAGAGAGTTCAATCGCCCCGAAGAAAGCACTGCCGCGTTGAGCCAGGGTCTCGAGTGGGCGGAAAAAACAATCACGCTGCAACAGGCCGCGCCCTTCTCTATCGATGGCCAGCTCGTCGTGGTCGAGGCCTCGATGGAAAAAGCCGCGCTGCTTCACCTGATGCGCAGAGACGACGAAGCTTTGGCCGTTTATCAAGCGGCCGCGGACCTCTCTCAGCAAACCTTCTTTGCCGACAAATCAAAGATGTTTGCTTTCAATCACGCCAGCCGCATACACAGGTACATGGCGGATATCTACGCCGAAAGAGGCGATTGGCAAAAGTATCTCGAGTGCTCTGAGTGGAGCGTGAACTGGATTAAGCAGAATCGTGAAAGCTGGGTTCTGTGGAACGGCGGCGGGCCCCCGACGACGACCTACTATCAGATGCGCGTGAGCATTGGACTCAATCGACTTGGACACAAGGACGCAGCTACAGCGAACATGGACCAGGCTGTCAACGAATGTAACCAGCAGCTGGCCTCGCATGAAAACCACGGCGAAGACATCATCTACGCCAACGATTTTCAGAATCCGGCAGCCGATTTCTATGTCGAAACCGGCCAGATAAACAAAGCCGTGGCCATCTGGGACAGATACATCGCGATGATCGATCCCTTTGTGACCAGAAATCCGCAGGACACTTCTTCACTTGGATATCTGGCCTACGCGTATGAGCGTAAGGGAGATGCGCTCGCGATTTATCAGCAAGAGAACGAAGGGTTTGCCCAGACCAACATCTCGAACCTTCGCACTGCGCTATCGAGTTATTCGGCGGCGATGGAGCGGCGGCAGCGAATCCTGCAACTCGATCCCACGAATCAAAGCCACCTCGACGCCGAGAAAAATCTCCAGCAGAAGATCTCGCGACTGAAATCAAGAATTAGTTGACCGTTTGAGCCTGTAAGGCTACCTACGGAGCGCGGGCGCGTAACCGTAATTAGGGCAGTGACATACTTGGCGAATCAAGTAATCACATTCCCAGGATAAGACCAGACAGCTCGTAGGGCTGTGAGATAGTAGCCGGGAGTTGAGCGTAGCGATACCGCCGGATCAGACGGCAATTGCCGGAAGTTCTCCAGGATTCGTTTAGCCTAATTGATTGGTCTTTCCCAAGAACGCGCTACTCTATATCGCCGGCCATTGAACTTGTAGCGAGCTCTTAAGATTTTTACGGCCGTCAACTCTTCTGTCTGGATATCGCGGTAGCGGCCGCTCCTGCTCTTGAGAATCTCCAGATTGAATGTGCTTACGTCTAGTACTAACTGGTGGCCCTTTGATGTATTGCGGAAGACCCAAAACGGCACAATGTTCGCGCCACCAAGGCAAGGATTTGCCGGAGCTGATGACACGACTAAGTCCGGAAGATTATCACGGTTCAAATTTACCCTCGAACCAATAAACCAGGACGAGGGAATTTCATCCGCCGACCCGACTCTCTTGAGACAACTCCGTTGGATGTCAGAATTGCTTCTCAGAATTCGAAGAACATCAGGAGGCAACTCGACGGGACGTCTTACTGCCTCCTCGGCGCCGAAACCGGTTTGTTCACCGATTCTGCCCTTCGTTTGTTGCTGGGCCCTCACAGGCACGCTTAGCAAACAAATAATGGCAACTATATAAATGTTAGTCGTGGAGTTCATAAAGTTCTCCAAGCGCTTAGTTAATGACCCGTTTTGCATTTACTGAGCGCATCATTATAGGTCTTGATGAAGTCGTTCATTTTTCGGGTTCGTTGATGGTAAGGTGATCCGGGTAGACTTGCCCACTCTCGACGCCCCCTCCAAGCGGCGCTTGCGACGTCGCCGTTCATTAAAGGATCAATCATACCCTTATCCTTCATAGCGTCCACCGCTGCCGAGTCTTGGGACTCAGCACCGAAATCCGGGAACTGACCATACTCTGACTGAATGCGATTCCATTCCCCCGGCATAAATTGATAGCGCCCGGCCGCATGCGTAATCCCCCCGCGACCGCGCCTAAACCGAATCGCGATGTTCGGGTGATGTGATAAATCACTAATGTTAATCGGATTACCGGGCGCGCCACGTTGACCAACCAGCTCCGGATGGCCGGGAGCGCTGACGATCTTTCCGTATGCAAGAGTTCCATATCCGGGATTTCCTTCCGCCCACGCTATCGCATCCAGCATTGCTCGCACTCGACAATCCATCCCCTGACTTTGGGGTGCCTGCGCAGGATTTGGGGTTGGCGTCGGGGTCGGGTGAGGGGCCGGTTTCTGCGGGCCACCACCACCCATTTTCCCGCCATATCCGCCAAAGGGGTCGCTGTCGCGAGTGCAGTTCCAAGAGTAGAATCTTCCCAAGTCGGTGTCCATCCAACCAACTAGTTGGCACATTGCGCCGCTGGGATCTACAGAGTTCACCGGATCGTTTTGCACGTAGGCATAGCGATTGAGGGTTTGCGGATTGCCCAGGTCATAACTGTCATCGGTAGGATCAGGTTGATCGAATCGCGAATGCCATCGATTAAAGCGTCGAAACATGGCTTCATCCGATTGATTGCCGTCGCGCGAATAACTGGTGAAGCGTTTCGGCTGGAAAGCTGAATTGCTACTGCGGTTGGTGTCAGCGGCCCAGGGGTCGAGTTCCACAGTGCTGACCACATTTCCCGCAGAGTCCGTGACCCGCTTGCTTTTCGTCACGGGATCTTCGTGAACCCAGAAGACGCCGCCTTGCTGCACCGCAAGCAAACTGCTTCCGTCATAGACGTAGCCGCGTTGCCAGCTGCCGCTGCCATTCATTTCGGCGATAATTTCTCCGTCCAGAACTGTCGAGCGGATGTAATAAGTAGTGGCGCCGTTCTCCGTAGCAACCACCCGCAGGCCGTCTCCGTCGTAATATTGACTCAGAGAATAGCCGCCGTAACTGGCTGAGGTTTGTTGCCCGGTCACGTCGTATGTGAAGTTTTGGCCCAGGTCATTAGTGAGATTTCCAGCAGCATCATAGGTAAATCCGTTGCGCCGGTTGTTGGTGTACGAGTAATTAATATAGCTCGTCTGGCCGGCGCTTCCGCCCTGGACTTCACCGCCCCAGCCATAGCGCTGCGTCAGATTTCCCCAGGGATCGTAGACGTAACCTTGCGAATAGGGACCGTCCATTGTGCCCCACTGACCGGTCCAGGCGGCGGCGCGGGCCTCGGCTCCGGAGTGCGAGACCACCAGCCGGCCTACCTGATCGTATTCATAGGACCGATCGAGAGTCGGATCATAGATACTCCCTGCATAACTCACCCGACCGGTATGTTCGTTGAAGTAATCGTAGTTGTAATTGTAGCCGAGCACACTCGACACATCCCACTTTTTCGGCCGCAAACGGCTATCGTAGTCAGTCGATAACGAACGGTTGTCGCCGTATGAGACACCCTTAACCGATCCGAATGCGCGATAGGTGATGTTGTTTGCGTAATTGGAAATCCCCGCATAGCCCGAACCGCTCGTGTTCGTTACACGGCCGGCTTTGTCATACCCGTATCCGACCTGGGCGTTCCAGGGATTAGTTATGCTCGTTAGTTCACCGCCGGCGTTATAGGCGTAGTTGAGGTAATACCATGAGCCCAGACCGTTGAAGTAGCGCCCTTCAGACGTCATCTGCCCGAGGGCGTTATAGGCATAGCTCGCATAGCCCTGCCCGTCCTGCATCCACGTGCGATTTCCTGCTGCGTCATAACTAAAATAGGCGTTGGCGGTCGACGTGGCGCCCCCGCTCGCCGCATAACTCAAAGACGTCATTTGATGACGACCGTTGTAGCCGTAGGTTGTAGTTGCCCCACGCGCGTCCGTCACCAGGTTGACGGTGTCGTCCACGTTATACGTGTAAGTAGTTTGCCCTTGTTCGGGGGTCGTGCGATGCCACAAGCGGCCGTAACCGTCGTAATCGAACGACCGAGTTTGTCCCGCCTGGTTTATCCCGGTCACTTGATCGCGAGCGTTATAAGTGTAGTTTGTGGTCGAGTAGACCGTCCCGTTCCAGTTTATCTCGTCAATTGTTGCTAAACGCCCGAGCGCGTCCGTGGTGGCGCGCTTTTGCCGACCATGCTCATCCTGCATGGTGCTGACTTCACCGCCGGCGCAGCCACAACCACCATAACTGAGCACTTTGGTCGTGCCGTCAGTGTTGGTAGTTTGTAGTGGCCGGCCTTTCCAATCGTATGTTTGCTGAGTCACCAGCCACCCTGCGGTTGCATCGTCGCCGGCCGCATACCAACCGGTCTGGCTCGAGAACTCCGTCGGGTTCGATTGCTGCCAAACTCGTCCCATGTTGTCGTACACAACGTAGGCGCCCATGTATCCGCCGGCACTGCCCGGGTGATCCGAGGCCGTGGCGCGCACTCTGCCCGCGCCATCCCGGATTTGCCACGTGTGAAACTCATTTGCCTGGGACGGATCGATAATTGTTTCGTAGGTATGGACGTAATTGTCGTTAGTCTCGTAAACAAACCGCTTGTAGCTGTTTGTCGTTTGATTTGTCTGATTCGTTATCTGCTCGATCCGCGCGTAATTATCATAGCTGGTCGTCACATCCAAATAAGTGATACTGCCGCCGGTGCCGCTGGTCGGCGAATGCGTGAGCGTGACGGCGCCGAAATCATAGTTGTATCGAGTGGTCGCGCTATTACCGTCAGCGTCGGTCGCGGTCGTCGGGTAAGCAAAAGTATTTCGATTCACGCCGTCTGAAAAGGAATCAGCGTAATCAAAGTAGATCGGATGCCAATTGGCATCGCGTTTCATCGTTACCGAGCCGGTGGTATTAACTCGTATCTTGGTTTCATGCGTAGTGCCGTAAGAATTGTTCGGATCATTTACGTCGTACTGAATAATGTCAGATAAATTACCGCGCCCAGTGAGAAAGGACGGGCCATAGTTAGTCCGGTCATGCTGAGTAGCTGCCGCCGGTGTGTCCTGAAACATATCGCCGCCGCTGTCCCAGTCGAAGTAAAACTGCACCTTTGACACCAAGGCGCCGGTCGGCCCGTCATAGACCAATCGCTGAAAGGGCAAGCCAATTACGCGACGGTTCACATAGTCCGACTCCAGGTGGTAGTCATATGTCGTCAGTCGCTGAAAGGTCTGCCCGCTGGCTCCGGAATACTCGCGCACGGCCGTCGGCAATCCGTAGCCGCTGTTGTATTCCACAGTCGTCCGGTTGCGATTGCCACTGTCATCGTAGATGTTCGTCTCGGCGACCCGCGGATTTTGCATATAGCTCAGGCCCGGGTTGTCCTGGGTCCAACTCGTGCTCGACCATTTCTTCCGGGCGCCGCCTGACCACCATTCAGCCAGTTGGGTCAGCCCCGCGTCCCAACCCGACGAATGTGAGTATTCAATATAAGAAGTGCCGTCGGGCGATGTCTGTTGGATCGAAGAGCCGCTTTGGCCAACGCCCGTTTCCGGATTGGTCCAAGACGCGCTGTTGTTTATCGAGAAGTAAGTGATTGCTTCCTGGTTATTATTCCAGTCCTGAGCGTAATAGCGGCTGTCGCTAAAGCGCGGACAATCCGTCTGCGCAGACGACGTATCGATGTTGTACCAGGTATGCTCCAACTCGTGCCCGTCGGGCGCTTTGTGTCGAATTTGATAAACCTGACCGTACGAGTTGTAGTCGAAGTGATACGAGGTGTTGTCTGATAACGCGACGTAGGACAGCACGGTTTGATAGCCCCCGTTAGTCGCGTTGTAGGCAGTCAATCCGGAAAAATTGAAAGACATGTACTGAGACGTGTAAATAAACGTTGCGTAGGCGTGCGTGGTACCGCCCCACGTCTGCGTAATGTTATAGAGATTCCCGTCGCCGTCATAACCAAAATTCAGAACTCTACCGAGCGTGTCTGTGATCGTTAGAATGTGGCCGTTTGAACCGTCGTAAGTTGCGGAAATGTAATTCCCGTTGCGGTCCTCGATCGTCGTACAGCGGTACTCACCATTCACGTGGGTGCCAAAAACATACTGGGTGCCGTCACTTGTTCGCACAATTGGCGTCGCTCCTGAGAACGTCAACTGGGTATAACCGCTATCGGCGGATTCATAGGTTCCAGTACTCGCGTTGTACCGCATGACCACACGTCCACCCGATGGCGTCACCATCATGTAGGCGTACACGCCGGCATCGGAATCTATGAATTGATCCTGTAGTCGAGGCAGTCCGATTTGAAATCCAGGAGCGGGTGAGCCGTGATCGGCGTTGTATTGAATTGCCGATCCTTGCTTGGTCCAAACCAGCGAGTTGTAATACAGCGAGATCGATAGATCCAGCCCGGCGCGGCCCGACAATGAGACGATCGGCACGCCCCAATTAAAATTTCGCGAAGCCAGTGTCACTCCAGGCTTGCCCGTCTCGTTAATCAAATGTTCGCGCGCCGTACCGAAGTAAGCGTCATTGCCGCCGGCGCCGCCACCACCGCCGGGATCGCAATCGCTGCACATCATATTTGCGTGAATTGGAGCGGAGGGCGCTGAAGTGGTAGGAGACTTTCGCGTTTTTCGTGATCGGTTCAAATCCGGCAAATTCGCCAAAGGAGCCTTCGATAGTCCCTTCGAAGCTTCAACCCGTTTGCCGTCCTTGCCGTTTGCTCGGCGCGAATCATCCTGAGGGTTTGATTCGGAAATACCGTTAGATGGACCCTGACCGCGTCCGTTGTTGCCATAATCGGGCGTCGGAACGGGCGACGGTTTGTTCGGATTGTTCCCGCTGCCCGGCGCACTGGGACTCTGCCCAACGGCGTCTGCGGCATTCACAACGCCGCCCGAAAGTGTCTTTCCATTCAATGAAGCCACTTGCCTCGTCGTATCCGTTAGACTTTTCGTAATCTTGTCAGGGTTTATTGACGGGTCACCGCTCTTGATCAGCCCGACAATACCACTGACTAACGGAGCCGCCGCCGACGTCCCGGAAACATTTCGGTAGCCGCCGCCAATCTGAGTCGTCAATATATCGACACCCGGTGCGGCCACGGTAACCGGACCCCAATTCGACCACGCTGCCAGGCGATCGTAATTGTCAGTTCCCGCTACCGAGATCAATCCCCTGAGATTAAAGGAGGCCGGATAATAGGGAGCCTGAGAAATATCTTGTCCGTCGTTTCCGGCGGAACACACCACCACCACGTTGCGACGAACTGCACGCTGGATAGCATCTTTAAGCGCCATCGAATTCGCCGTCGTTCCCCATGAGAGATTAATAACTTGCGCGCCATGGGTGACCGCATAGTCGATAGCCTCAACGGCGCTTCCAACATCACCTGAGCCACTGTTGTCCAATACGCGCAGGCTCATGAGGCTGGAACGCCACATGACCCCACTCACACCGGCGCCATTGTTTCCCTGGGCGGCGATAATGCCGGCTACGGCCGTTCCGTGCCCATACACATCTTTGACTTCAGCCGTGTCGGCTATGTAGTCCCAGCCGTGGACGTCGTCATTTGTGGGATTCGGATTGGTCCACTCGTTATTGATCAAATCGGGGTGAGTAAAATCGATACCGCTATCGATGACGGCAACTATCGTGGACTGCGCGCCGGTAGTTCGTCCCCAGGCGCCGATAGCATTGATATCAGAACCGAATTGGCCTCCGCCCTGACCGGTGTTCTTAATGGCCCATTGTTCGGAAAATCGCGGATCGCTAGGCGTGATATCTGTCTGGTCTTTGCTGATAGCAAAGTTTGGCTCTGCAAATTCGACCTGCGGATTCAGGCCTAATTGCGCGGCCACCGTCGCAGCGTCGTCGTTATTCAGCAAATCAAGTTTTTCGATGGCCGAGTCGCCGCGCAGTCGCTTATTTCGATGCACACGGTAATTAGCAGCCGTAACGTTCTTATCATTTTCAGAAACGCCGCTCTTGAAACGCACCAGCACCTCCTGCTTGTAAGACGCCAGAGCTGCGGACTTTTGGGTGATTGAAGTTTTTGCGGACCAGCTACTGCTTGAAGCGCGAACTGGTGTCATTGCGATGGACGGCAATAACGCGATACACACCAGCAGAGAAAGGGCCACAAAACATCTGAGATTGATTTTGCTGAAGATCGAAAACACTTTAATACTCCTTATAGAATGAACGCAGTTCGGCTTTAGACCTCCGAACACAGTTCGCCGCAATTAATAGCTAAATAGAAACTGTCTCGGCTTGTTATCGGGTGGTTGTAAGTAAGGCGGGATTACTTACTCTGAGTGTTAAGGGCATTTAGATTCCTAAATGAAAAAAGGGTTGCATAAGCTGAAAAATAATTTCTACGTACGAGCTAAAGACGCGTCGGAAAGTTTCGGTCTAAGCGATTTACATTTTTCCGGCAAACGAGGCTTTGCTGCAAAAGTCGATTTTCCGCGTCCGCGAAGCGGACTGAGTGAGAGTAGCCCAGTGCTTTAGCGCTGGGACGGACCGAGGTGGATTTCTCAGTCCGCGAAGCGGACGGCTGAAAAACGCC
>Ga0207511_100061_pt1 | contig 26866 bp, 17 predicted proteins | sample NitcycUWRSCHO22C_FD_188265 | JGI IMG/M metagenome (GOLD analysis project Ga0207511, IMG submission 188265) | Soil microbial communities from Arlington Agricultural Research Station in Wisconsin, USA - Nitrogen cycling UWRJ-SCHO22-C (SPAdes) | ecosystem: Environmental > Terrestrial > Soil >... | reverse complement strand
GACCGGCAGAGGAGGCAATCAAGATTCTGCTGTCGGGCGTGTGCTTTTGCTATGACTTCCGCCGAACTCCGGAAAGATTCGAGCTGCTACGAGAACTCTACGTGAGGGTCGAGCCGCTTTTCCGTGGCGACGAAAGCCCCCTGACACCGCTTCAGAGAGATCTGATGGCTGAGCTTTATGAGCTCTGGCCAAAGACGAGTCTCGAAGGAGCGATTCTCAAGCATGATTTTCCGGAAGCTGAAGTCAGAATCAGAGAACAACTGCTGGGCACCCGGGATGTCGATTCCGAAACGCTTGCCCGCGCGCGGCAGACAATCCATGAGTTGAAAGTAAGCGGCGCTGAGTCGGTGCATTTGGCGGAGTATTATTCGGGGCTGATACAAAAGCGTTGGGGTGTGTTGTCGCGAGGAAGATTCTGGTTAACTTTCTGGGATCTCGAAACTGGCGAAATAATTCGCGCGGAAGAGCAGGGGCTGGCGATGCTGGCTTCCGCAATCGGCCGTGACGGTTCTCACGTTTTGTTTTCCGAGTCGTGGAACAATGCGACGACGGGCGATTTAAGTTGGTCAACCAGCCACCGGGAAACGTACCGGAAAATCGGCTTACTGCGCGGCGGCACGTACCAGAAGTCCAAATACCAGAATGTCCGCCACTACAAGGTGCGGGGCGTCGTGGCTGGCATGACCCGAGCGCAGGAGATCGAAGTTGAGCGAAAAGAGTTCGAACAGAATCCGATTCAGGGGGAAATACTTCCTGGCTTTGATCATGAAAAGCGGATGTCCCCTCGTTACATCGAATGGATCAAAGAATGCTTCCCAGCGGAACAGGCCGAAGAAATCTTTGCCGCAGACAAGGCCGCGATGGAACGGTCAGAGAGGTTTGTGAAAATCAGGAAGTACCCGACCCTGACGATTACTCATGACGAAATCGAAGGCTATTTGCCTGCCGGTACCACCAGCTTCGTCGCCCGCAGCAGTGAATACGATGTGGGCCCGAAACTGGATAATCTTTCACGCGATGATCGGATCATCGCTACGCTCGCCGTAGAGGAAAACGAAAGTTGGATTGAAGAAATAATTGCGCCGGGATACGGGCTAAGGGGGATGTACAGTCAGTTCAGCTCGCCGATTACCGAAGTCTGTATCAGCTCCGAAGGCTGTCTCGGTTTTGCCAACGGGAACGGCCCGAGCTTTGGCGTGTGGAACCTTTTGACCGGCGACCGGCTGCGCGAGTTTACGGGCCACGAAGACAGAGTAACTTGCCTCTGTCCCAGTATCGATAGCAGCGTGGTCGCATCGGGGAGCGAAGATCGGACGGTCAGGCTATGGAAGACCGTGACGGCTGAGTGCGTGCGCGTGTTTACCGGCCACGAAAGAACGATTTCAAAAGTGTGCGTGAGTTTGGATGCCAGTAGAATTCTCTCGGCAGACCGCGGCGGCAAGCTTAAGGTTTGGAATACCGAAACCGGTGAGTGCCTGCGGACAATTCAAGCTCACCGCGACAATATCTCAGGATTGCACCTGACGTTTGACCGTAAGTTCGCTGCCTCTGCGAGTTGGGACAAGACAGTCAAAGTGTGGAACGTGGTCGAAGGCACCTGCATGAAAACGTTCGAATTCAGCGACATGGTGACATCAGTCACCATGACTCCGGACGGCCGCTATCTCCTGGCGAGCAGCTACGAAGGCACAAGAGTCTGGGAATTGATTTGGCGTTTGGAACCGCGGGAGCCTGTTCGCTGGGACGAAGGTGCGCGGCGCGCATTGACTATTCTGGAGAACGCGAATGCCGGCTGGGAAGGGAAGCTCGGCACTCCGGTGAACATGACGGAACAGGAAATCAAAGACAGCCTGCGCCGCATGGGCCCGGGCTGGGGAAAAGGGCATTCACCACATAAACAAGAAGAGTGGCTGCGGGTGTGGCATCTGGACTGGAACACCACGCAAACACTTGGCTACGCAGGCTATGGTTGGCTGACCGGCGTTCACGAAGAATCGCAGAAGAAGCGCGACGAGTGGAACCGCGAGCATCCGGACGCTTATAAACAGTAGGAGCAATTTTCTTTATCTTCTTGCGCGGCGTGAGTCAAAACAAAACACCAGACTCCATTTCATTTCCGAGGTTGTCCGATACTTCAAAGATAAGGCGTGAGGATGAAGTCCCGGCGGTCTGGAATGTTGGCGATTGCATTCTCGATCTATATGAAGTCAGGGAGGTCTTCTGGCCCGGGTCGAAGGGCCTGGTTTATCGAGTGCATCATCGCGAGTGGAACGTTGACCTGGCGGTGAAGAGCCCGCGCGAGACGCCTTTCGAGACAGCAGCTGAGACCGAAAACTTTGTGCAGGCCGCCGCCGACTGGTTTCGACTCGGACTGTTTCCGCACATTGTAAGCTGCTATTACGTGCGCACGCTGGGAGGCATTCCGCGACTCTTCATGGAATTTGTCGGCGGTGGAACCCTCCAGGATTGGATTCACACCCGAAGACTGTATGAAGGCGATCAGCGAGAATCTCTCGAGCGAGTGCTGGACATCGCCATTCAATTCGCCTGGGGTCTGCAATACGCTCATGAGCAGGGCATGGTCCATGGTTCGATTAAGCCAGCCAAAGTGCTGTTAACAACCGATGGTATGACCAAAGTTACGGGCTTTGGACTGGCGCGTGACCTGAATGTGGATAACTTCGATGCAGTGAGTTCGGCCTTTCGTGCTCCCGAAGATGCTGTTCGTCAGACTCTGACTTACCAGACGGATATTTGGTCATGGGCGGCGACAGTCCTGGAGATGTTCACGGGAGAAGTACGTTGGCGAGAAGGCGAGTTGTCCGACGCCGCGCTGCAAAGCTATCTCGAACAGGGGGCTGCCAGAAACGACATCCCGAAAATGCCGCCGGCGGTTGCTGCCGTCCTGGGCGAATGCCTTCATAGCGATCCTGCTGAGCGGCCCGCAAACATGAGTCAGGTAGCGGCCGCACTGACGGAGATTTACCTCCGCGCAACAGGATCTCCTTACCCGCGGCCGTTACCTCGAAAGGCGGACACAGAAGCCGGCGCCTTGAACAATCGCGCCTTGAGTTTGCTCGATTTAGGAAAGACGAAGGATGCGATCGAGTTGTGGGACCAGGCCTTGATTGAACAGCCCCAGCACGCTGAGGCAACTTACAATCGGGGACTCGTGTTATGGAGAGGCGGAGTCATTACTGATGAGGAGTTGGTCAAAATGATCGAAGCGCTCAAGCCTTCGGCGATCAACCAGAGATTGGTTAACCATCTTCTCGGCCTCATTCATCTCGAAAGGGACGACGGCGAGTCTGCGAATGAGGTCTTAAGAGAACTTGATGACGGCGAGGCCAATCGAAGAGTTGAGCTGAATCGAACAGAGATAGAAGCAACCCCAGGTTTGGCGCGCAGCGCGGACTTTCAACCGGCGCGTCCGCTCTCGCATTTCTGTGGGGATGATATTCTCGGTCCAAACCGCTTCAGCCCTGACGGCAAGTCCTTGTTACTGACGGTCGCCGGCGATCGCATAAGAATTTTGGACTTCACGGCGCGGCGAGCGGCCCGTTATCTCGAAGGACATACGGACACAATCAGCGGACTCACGATCAGCGCTAACGGCAAATACGCCTTGTCAAGTAGTGTCGACGGGACGCTCAGACTTTGGGAAATCGGCACAGCGAAATGTCTGCAAACCTCGACGTGGGGCGAGTGGCCATACACATGCCCCAGCGAATTGGGTTTGAGCGACGATGGGCGATACGCTGTGGTCGGACGTAGGCACGGCGTGGAAAATGACGTCCCCTTAAACTTATGGGACGTCAGGGCCGGACACCGCATTCGAGAATTCGAAGTGGTAGCTGCTACCGAAACGTCAGAGTGGTTAGCTCCGGTTCAGGAAGCTTGTATAAGTCCGGACGCCCGCTACGCTCTGACTGGAAGGGATTTTGGGCCTCTGGAAATCTGGGACGCCGGCACGGGAAAATGTCTAAAAATACTCGAAGGGCTATTCGGCCCGTATCGATTCGTGCAATTCAGCGCCGACGTCACGCAGTGCATCGTGGCTACCACCACCGAGGTTGCCATCTTTGATGTAAGTTCCGGCGAATGTCTGCAAAGCACCCGCATCGATGATGGCGAGCACAGCCCGGCCACTTATGTTTCAATCAGCGCGGAAGGAAAATATGCGCTCGTCGGAGGCTGGATGGGTGGCCTGAGGTTGTGGGAGCTCGCGACCGGCAGGTGTCTGCGGACATTCCGCGAAGAAGACCGCCAGCACATCCGCGAAGAAAGGTTCATATCGGTTGAATTGAGCCGCGAAGGAAGATATGCGCTATCAGAAAGAGAGGACCAACGATTTCAGCTGTGGCAGTTTAAGCCCGGATATCACGCGCCGATGGCGGTCAGCCGGGTTAAGGCCACGAAAGAAGCGCTCGATAACCAGCGGGTCGTCGAAGAGAATTTGATTATGGCGCGACAGGCGATCGCCGCAGAACGTTTCAGCGAGGCGGCGAATTTCGTTAGGGCTGCACGGGCGGTTCCGGGTTTTGAGCGATCGGCCGAAGCGCTTGAGTTGTGGGCCAGTCTTTATGCGCATTTGCCGCGGCGCGGGATTAAGGCGAGCTGGCCAGGTCATGAAGTGAAGGCGCCTGGGTTTTTGCGGTCTATCACCCTCAGTGCCGATGGTAAATACGTTTTGTTTGGTGGGCGTCAGATGGAGCTGCGGGAAGTGGCGACGGGCAAACTCCTGCGTGCTTTCGACAATGGCGATGGCAAGATAGCCCTCAGCGGTGACATGCGATTGGCCCTGGTTGGTGGGTGGGAAAACTATGAGCTTTGGAACATAGTCAGCGGCGAACTGATCACCAAAATCTACTCATGCCACGAGCGACATATCACGGACATCTGCCTGAGCGGCGACGGCAGGTACGCAGTCTCATGTACCGACGAAGTGCTGAACTTTTGGGAAATCACGCCTGAGCATGGTCTCAGGTATTTGCTTGCAACCAAAACTGATTGGGGCGAACTCAGCGCAGTCGCCATTAGTTCAAACAACAAGTACTGCGTGACCGGCACCGGATTTTCGGCCGCCTGGGGAGCAAATGACTACCACTTGAGACTTTGGGAGTTGCCATCCTGCAAGTGCATTCGCACCTTCGAAGGACAACGAGGCACTTATGCCGTGGCGTTCACGCCGGACAACAAGCAGGTCTTAGCCGCGGGCTATAAAGGCGAGCTTAGGCTTTTGGACATCGCCAACGGTGAATGTGTGCGACTGTTCGAGGGGCACACAGATTCGATTTATGTGATCGACATTAGCCCCGACGGCAAGTACGCGGTTTCAGCTGGGTGCGACTATGCCATCAAGCTGTGGGACATGCCGACCGGAACGTGCCTTTTCACTTTCAAGATTGATGCCGAGGCGGTGTCAAACGTCCGTCTCAGTCGGGACTACAAATATATTCTGTGGAGTGGCCGTAGTGCCGACGTTCCTGCTCTCAGGCTCGAGTTTCTGGATTGGGAGTTATCTTCACCGCCGGCTTTGGACGGAGTCTCACAGGGTGGCTAAGACTTCAACCGCAGTGGAGACATTGAGATCGCGCAGCATCGTGCTGAAGCGATCCGTCTCGTTCCGTTTGTCAAAACGGGCCGCTAACACGGTGGCGTTGTGCTTGTATCCCAGAGCAGAAATCTCCGGCTTAGCCTCTGGGGCATGCTGATCTTCAGCCCGGCGCATTTTAATCCGACCATTACCGGCTTTCGCCAGCGCCTCAAACAGTAACCAGGCGGCAATATAGAAAAGAAAATGATGATAGACATTGCGCGTCTGCTCGAGCCAGACGACGTGTTTTTTGAAGAGAGTCAGACCTCGCTCCAATTGCCTCGTCACCGCCAAAAAAATAATATGCTGTGCGACGCGGTCCAGATAATTCTTGTTCCCGCCAATCAGTCGATAACCGGCGCGATGGTAGTTCTGCGCTTCTTTATCCTGGCCCTGTGAGGCCAGAGGCAACAGAAGCTTCGCGTAGGTGCGAAGAGGAACGCTTTTGCATGCCAACTCACCAGCAAGAATGGGCGCGGCGAGTTCGACCGCATCCCGACGGTTATAAATAGCGAAACTCACACGCTCGTCGAGAATGCACGCGGAACAATTAGAGAGATCGTCTTCCGGCGTTTCATCCATTTTTCGATAAAACTCGATCGCGCGTTCTCGTTCGCCGCGGAATCTTTCAAACCGGTAGCGAAAGTTGTAAGCCGCTTTGAGACCAAAGCCGGCGCGCACCGCGCGGGCTTCGAAATCAGCGAACATCTCATAAATGCGAGTGTTCGGAATGTGCGGAAACTCGTGAATCCCGCTGATAATCCATTTGTATTTCCACAGCACACTCCAATCCGAAACGCCTTCAGGCCTTTTCTCGAAATGGGCCAACATCCAGGAAAAGGCGACCAGCGCTTTTTCCGGCTCGCCGCCAAAGGTGCAGGCGCGCACCAACTGCTCGCGCGCCATATACTGCAAGTAGTAATCGCCGCTCAGATCAGCCGCGGTCACGGCTTCTTCCGACATCGCGATTCGTTCGTCACCTTCTTCGTGATCGAGCGCCTGTAGCAGCAGCTGGGCGGCGCGTTCTGTTGGTTCGCTCATTGCACCCACCCTTCGAACGTATCGACGCTCCAGCCGAGGAAGCCCAGGACTCCGTCGTTGAGCAGCGCCATCTCCTTTGCATTCAATGGACGATGACTGAACAAAACCGCGTGCACGTACAGCAATTCAATCGCATGTCGCATTAATTTGTCGTCGTTGATACGCACGATTCTATGAACGACCGAGTTTTGATAATTGAAACACAATCGCGCAGACGAATCGGCCAGCCCGAACGCCATCTCATCCAGCACCGACGACCAGAAACCGTCGACGACTTCTTTAGTCGCGGTAATCGAGCGCCGGAACAACGTTTCGGGATCGGCGTTGTACAGGGCCGCCAGTTCAGCCGGCAGAAAACTTCGGATCTCGGGCGTGCATTCGAACGGTAGCAGCACTTCGGTCGCTGACTTTAAAAAGTTTTCGACCTCATCCTGCTCGTCCAGCGTCAGATGTTTGAAGCCGAGCACCAGCTTATTCGCATCAACGTGCATCACTTGCAGGTCGGGAAAAATCTGCGCGAGTTGGAGAATCAGCGGACCGTCGTAAGTGTACCCGCCGTTAAGCACGCAGAGAGATTGCGCGGCGGCGACGGCTGACGTTTGCTTGAACTCTTCCCAGCTGGAAACGTAACGAACAACTTTGTGGTTCTCGATGTACTCGGTCAAAGTTGTCGGCCCCATGTTCGTTTCGAACGGAAGCCACTTCATGAAGATGCGAAAGAACTCTTCGTCATCGACCGCCAGCGCCTTAAACGAAAGATGGTGCAACTTGATGAGCGCGCGCAGTACATTCGGATCGTGGGCCGCAAGGTCGATCAAGTATTGTCGCAACTGCCCGCCCAGGAATGTTCGCGCAGCGGCGAGGGCATCGTCTTCATAGAAGCTCTCGCGCGAGGCCGTGGGACGCAAGTCGCGCGCGTTGACGGCGCACTTCACGAAGAATGCCCAGTCCGGCAGCAAGCCCTCCGTCTGTTCGGACAACAACATGTTCTTCAAATAGACGCGGTGCGTTTTCTTCATCGCCAGGCTCGGCGAGAAGGGCAAAACATAAGCCACGCCCCGCACGTCGCCGGCATCGGAATGGAGGGGCACATAATCGAAGAATTCCGTCTCGAACAAATCAACGCCGTATTGCATGTACGCCACGCGTTCGGATTCTTTGTCGAGAAACTCCCGCTCCCACGGCGGACGCTCATCGTTGACCAGCACGGTCCTTTCACTATCGGAAAACTTGATCGGAATCCGCAGCAGACTGCCGTAATGGTGCGCTGAATTACGCACGCTGTCGGCCTCAAAGTACTGTTCGCTTCCTGCTTTGCAGCTCAGACGCACCTCGGTGCCCGGCTCGATTTGCGTATCGAGGACAGTCAGCGAATAGGTCCCATCCCCGCGGCCGCGCCATTCGAAGGTCTTCGCGTCTTTGCGCGCCGAGCGCGTGACGACGACGACCTCCTCGCTCACCAGAAAGCAGGCCAGCAGACCGATGCCAAACTGCCCGATGAAATCGTTTCGTGGCGCGAATGCCTCGTCACGTTTCGAGGTCTGGCCGATGGTGGCGAGGAAGAGATGGACCTCTTCTTCGGTTAGCCCGATGCCGTTGTCGCGAAAAATCAAGGCCGGAGTTGAGCCTGTCTGCACGAGTTCGATCCGAAACTCGCCCTGATGGCCAGGCTCGATGTATGTGCGGGCCAGGATGGCGTCCGACGCGTTTTGCAGGAGCTCGCGGACAAAAACCCCTGGGCTGCTGTAGGTATGTTTCGACAGCAGCTCGATGATGCCGTTGAGATTTACTTGAAATCGATAGTCCATGAAATTGTTGACACTAACATGGACGTGACGGCTTACGGAATTCAACAAGCGTGTCAGAACCGGGAGCCGTAGCGACCGGATCAAGGAGTACCGTGAATTGAACGATCCTGGCGTCCAGCCGCGCGGGTATTTTTTGATCCGGTCGCTACCGCTCCCGGTTTTGACACATGTTGTGATTCTTGAAACAAAAGGCGCAGAGTCATTTACTCCGCGCCCTTAAGTCCTCAGTTTAGATCTGGTTCAGTTTGATTCCGCCGGCGACTGGCTGGTGATTTGATAGATGGCTTCCATCACGGCCGAACGAACTTCCGCCGGCAGCGAGCCCCGAACGGCCATGCGGCGAAACGCCGATAAAACTTCAGGTTGTCCGCTCAAGGCCAGCAGCTTGATTACTGCGAGTCTGACTTCGGCGTTCGGATGCTCTTCGATCGCGCGCATCAAGGGCCGCACCTCGCCGGCCTTGGACATCAGAAACAGCAGCGAGAATGCGTCGTAAGTTTTGTCGCGGCTCTCGCCGGTCAGATTGCTGATCGCTTCATTCGCGAGACCGGATGATGAAATAGCGGTGCCGATGGACCGGCGCCGATCAGGTTCAGCTTCGCGCAGCGCGCGAGTAAAGGCCGCGGCGCGATCATCCTGCAAGTCGAACAGGGCGCGTGCGGCCGAGCTGCGGACTTCAGGCGACGGGTCGTCGAAAGCCTCAGTGATTCGGTGATAGGCTTGTTCGCCTCCGATGCGCGGCAACTCAGCGACGGCAGATGCCCGCGTCGCAGCGCTATTGCTGCGCAGCGCCGTCTTAATGTCTGAAGTCAGGGCAAACGATTCCGGTTCGTCGGGTACGCTGACCGCGCGAAATTCGCTCTCGTTGTCAGACGCCGGCGCAAACGGTTCCTGAAAGATTGATTGAGTATTCGGTTCCGGCCCGGTTGGGATTTCGACTTCGGATTCGAACCACGGTGCAATCTCCCGCACGTCCGGCTTGTCCGCTTCCGAAGTTCCACCGTTTGATTGGTGATCAAGCGGAGGATTTGAGGGTGCCGTCTTGGCCGCGGCCTCAGCCAACATCTCTTCACGCCGGCGCGCGTCTTCGTCGCGACGCCGTTCTTCGTCCTCGGCGCGCAACTTCGCTTCGATCTCGGCGCGAATGCGAGCTTCGAGATCCGCGCGCTGATATCTTTCGGCTTCCTGGCGTTGACGCTCCGCTTCCTCAGCGCGGAGCCGCGCCTGAATTTCCGCCTGGCGGCGCGCCTCTTCCTCGGCCTGAAGACGCGCTGCTTCTTCAGCCTTACGACGCGCTTCTTCTTCCACCCGGCGTTGCGCTTCTTCTTCGGCGCGACGGCGCGCCTGTTCGGCGGCCAGTCGCTGGGCTTCTTCTTCCGCCCGGCGGCGAGCTTCTTCCTCGGCGCGGCGCTGTACTTCCTCTTCCTCGCGACGACGGGCGGCGGCCTCGGACCGCAATTCAGCTTCAATCTGAGCGCGCAAGCGTGCTTCTTCTTCGGCTTTGAGCCGCGCGCGCACTTCAGCTTGGCGGCGCATTTCTTCCTCGATGCGGCGACGTTCGCTTTCTTCGGCGATGCGTTGCGCCTCGGCTTCAGCTCTTACACGTGACTCTTCACGGGCCTGGACGTTTTCGATCTCTTCCTCGATCGCGCGGAATTCCATTTCGGCGCGTCTTCGTAGCTCGTCCTCCTGTGCGCGGCGCCGGGCCTGATCTTCGAGATAGGCCCGTTCTTCATCAGCGCGGCGCCGGGCCTGCTTTTCCTCGGCTTCACGCAACTTCGCGAGTTCAGCTTCGTGGGCCTCTTGTTCGGCGCGCATCGCGCCGGCGGCTTCGCGGCGACGATTCTCTTCGGCTGCGCGCAGCCGCATCACCACTTGCTCGGCTTCACCAATCTCGGCTTCGGCAATCTGGCGACGCTTGTCCTCGGCGGCGCGGTCGTGAGCTTCGCGTTCGATCCTTCTTCGCTCATGTTCAGCGCGGCGGCGGGCAATCTCTTCTTCCTGTTCATCCCAGCGCGCCTGCTCAGCCCGCAGCACGTCTTCCGCGGCCATGCGAGCTGAATCAACTTCGGCCCGGCGAGATGATTCTTCCTGGCGCAGTCGCATCAACTCAGCCTGGAGCCGCGCGATTTCTTCTGCCTTGCTATCAGTAATCGCGTCACGCGTGGGCTCTGCCAAAGGCTCTTTGATGGCCGGCGGAGGTGTCATCGGATATGAAGATTCCACCGGGTGCGGCGCGACGATCTGGACAGCTGGGACATCCGGAGGCGGAGGCAGAGGCGTTGACGGGACGACGGGTTCGATAGCCGGAGGAGTTCTAATCTCGTCGGCAGGCGCGCTTGATTCCTCTTTGAGCAGCCCGATTAGCGCGGCCTTGTTGGCCGAAAGTGCGGTGCGCAAATCATCGGTAACGGTCCCGCGCGGCGCGTCGATCACCAGTCGATCGTCACCAGAAATCTTTATGTCCACGCCCTTGGCGCGCAACTGAGAGAGTAGGTCCTGGGCGGTCATATCTCGATTACCTCGCGGTCAGTATCGATTGGTGGTGGAGCGGAAGCTACGGCGGCGGGCATGGCCGGCGGCGCGGAGTTGGTGGCGCAGGCCTCGATTGCCTGTTCGATCAGATGCCGGGGAACTTTCCGATCGTGTTCGTTTTGCAGCAAGTTGTTGAGAGCTGGAATGGCCGCCGGGTCGCGCTGATCCATGAGCGCTTCGACGGCCGCGCGCCGCACGTCGGGAGAAGAATCGCTAAGCGCTCCGGCAAGATGCGGCGTCGCTTCCGGATCCTGAACAAAGCTCAGACGACGAGCGGCGGCGGCGCGTTCATTGTCCGATCCCGCGACGCGCAGGTCGCGCGTGGCGTCGTCAAAGTATCCGTGCTTCATGAAAGCCGCGCGCGCTCGTTCCCGCCGTTCGGTATTGCGTCCGACCATGGCCGAGAGCAGTTCAGCGCCGACCATGCGACGGGTTTCTCGATCGTCAGAACCGAGAATACTTTCGTCGTAAGGTTGGCCCGCGAAAACTTTGTTAGCTTCTTCGGCGGCGCGACTGACGCGCTCTTTGCGGCCGTTCTCGCCGGCTGGGACGACCGGCGGGACGTCGGCGAGACGGGTAGTCTCGGTCACTTCTTCGCCTTTGTTATCCGGCTCGGCGGCGGTGACCGCGGCGACGACTGGTACTGCGCCTGCAACGGAAGTCGCCGCTGGAACTGCGGCGGCCTTGGAACTTGATTTCGTGACCGTCTTTACGCGACGCGTCGCCTTCGCGCGCCGGCGTTGCATGAGCAGCAACGCGATGATCAAAACCAGAATCGCCACTCCGATGGCGACTGGAATCGGATTCAACTGGGCCAACAACAACCAGTAACGTCCGCGTTCTTTCGCCCGCGCCCAAAAGTCTGAACGCACGGCTGCGGGTACTGCGGTCGGCGACGGGCTGGCGGAATTGGCTGGACTCGCCGCAGCTTGCAGCCCGGCCGCACTCGGGTTCGGTTTCGGCGACGCGGTCGTTGAGGGCGACGCTAGCGGACTGGCAGCGGCATTTGCCGATCCAACAGATGAATTCGAATTGCCTGAGTTTGATCCGGCGGAATTCGCGTTAGCTCCTTTGATCGATCCGGTCGATGAGTTCGTATTCCCGGATTTAGATTTGCTGTTTGAATTCGCAGATGAATTCGCGTTGTCACGCGCTGACGCATTCTTGTTCGAATTCTTATTCGCGTTCTGGTTCCCCCGTTTATTTGCGTTGGAATCGAACGTGTCCCTTGACGGAAGAATGCGACTACTGGAGTTCGCGTTTGCCGATCGCACGCCGCTGGTGTCCGACCACTGGAAATTGCGCGGGCGACTGAATGAGCCCGGGGTGTTGTTGCCGGCCACCGCGATTACGACGTCGAGCCGGTTGCCGTTCTGTTGCACGTGAGCAGTTGAGCCGGGTTGTAAGCGGAAGGCGAGAGTTGTGCTGCTTCCACTTCTTTGGGCGCTGACGTCGGCAAAGCCGCGGCCGCGCACAGCTTCGGCGCGGGGCACATCAGCAGCAGGAATCTTCACGTAGAACCGATCGCCGCGGCGGTAGGCTTCATAATCGGCCAGCGATTGATCGGAGCTGATCGACACTCGCGAGCCTTCAGACGAATCGGCCGAGTGAATGGTCGCGATGTGATTCCGTTTTCCGCTGTTCGAATTATTTGAGTTGTTCGAGTTGGATGGATAAACCCTCTGGCCCACGACGGCTGAGGCCGTGAGCAGAGTTATCGCAGCCAATCTCAAGACTGAGGATGAGATGTGAAGAGAGCGGGGCTTTGGGTCCATCATGCTATTCATTGGGGCAACATCAACGAAAAAGCTGGCGAACTAAGGGGAATTATGCAAGAACACGGCCTCATTGTCACTCACGTTCAAATCCTGGGTGACATTCAAATCGTTGGCGACGTTCAAATCAACCGGGGGCTGATCCTGATCAAGTTTGTAGAGCGCTTCGAGTATGGCGGTGCGAACATTTTCGGAAAGGCTCTCACGCGCAGCTAACTCGCGGAGCTTGGGCACTACGCTGCTCTCGCCGGCCATGTTGAGCACGCGCACGGCGCAGAGACGAACTTCCTCATCACGATGCTTCTCGATGGCGTCGACGATGGGCCCGGTCTCGTGAGCGCGCGCCAACAAAGAAAACAGCGAGAACGCTTCGTAAGCCTGACGGCGATCTTCGCTGGCGAGGCGATCGACTGCTTGCGCGACGATGCCCGTGGCGACGCATGCCTGAGCGACCCTTTTCAGCAGATCCTGGTCTGCCGTCTCCAGCAAGCGAACGTATGCGTCCGCCCGATCGAAATGAAGACTCGTCATCGTGCGGGCCGCAGCCGCGCGGACGATGCGCGACTCGTCGCCCAGCCCAATCAACACGGGCCCAAAGACAGACTCATGATCGATCGAGCCAAGGCTCGAGACCGCCGCGGCACGAACTGAGGGTTCATCGTCTTCGATCACCATCGCAGTCAAAGCCACCACTGCGGCCTGGACCGGATGCAGTGCCAATTCCTGAGCGACAGAAATTCTCGCCGCGTCCTCGGCGCCGGCCAAACTGGCTAAAGCCGTCGCCAGTTCCTGGTCATCGTCTCCCGGCGGCAACTGTTCAAACGAAACGAATCTTTCGTAATTGTCGGACGCTCCCGAACGATCGGATGACATGAATGAACGTTCAGACGTAGGCGCGTCGAGGAAGCTCAGCGTTTCGACTGAGCACGCACTCAATGTGTCACTCAACAACGTCGCCGGAATATCAGAATGGCGGCGCGCAATGTCCAACAAGGCGCCGATGGCGGCCGGCATCTTCAGTTGAGCCAGACTCGAGATGGCCTGGTTTCTCACCACCGGATCGGCGTCGTGCAACGCTTCGATCAGGAACGGCAGCGATGCGGCAGATTTCATTTGACCCAGCGTGCGCGCGGCGGAAGAGCGCTCCCAGGCGTCGCGACCCATTAACAACGTCGCGCTCTGACGCGCCACGAATCCGTATTCTTCCAAGGCCTGTTGCACGCAGCGATACGAATCTGCCGAAACGTCGTCGGCTTCGAGAGCTTTAATCAATGAGTTTTCGATCGCGCGGCGATCGTCCGGCGCTCGCGAAGACATCACGTCGCTACGATGCGGTTTACCCAAAACCAATTTGCCGACTTCCTGGTCTACGCGATACGCGCCAAACGCAGGAATAGCCGGCTCGGCGACTCTTTCCGGCGCGGACACGGGTTCGCCGGCTGGCGACCTGCGCTCGTTGCCACCCGCGGATGCGACCGCGGCTGTAGGCGTATTGAACTCAAACTCCTCGGCGTCCTTGCGGTTCTTGGCGGGTTGTGCGGCGGCAAATTCCTTCGCTTCGCGGCGCTTCTGCATCTGCTTGTAGACAAACAGGGCGCCCAGGACGACGACGAGCAGCACCGTGATGCCGTAAGTTGAAAAAATGGCTGATGTCCACGAGTCGTCGGTCGCTTCCTGGATCGCTGCGTTTACGGTCAGCGATTGGGCCAGGATTAAGAAACCGGCAACGGGAAAGAGAATCGCGGCGCGTGATGGCCGGGTCGAGTTTTCAGTTCGCATAACTTTCATAGGTTAGATTGTGCGCCGTTCCCAAAGGTTGGTGCAGAGAGAAAACGGCAGATTTAGGAATTACGAAGCCTGGGCAGGCAGGCCCGCGGACTTTCTTATTCAACGTCAGAGAACTTGTAACCGATGCCCCAGACAGTCAGCACCAGTTGCGGATTCTCCGGGTTATCTTCGATCTTGGCGCGCAATCGATTGATGTGGGAATCGATTGTGCGATCGTACCCTTCGTAGGAATAGTCCCAAATCTTTTCGAGCAAGTATTTGCGCGGAAAGACGCGACCCGGGTTTGATGCGAACAGACGCAGCAGATCGAATTCTTTTGGCGTCAGGTCAACGTGGCGATCGGCGATCGTCACTTCACGACGGACGGGATCGACTCGCAAATTGCCGCGAACGATCGGCGTTTCATCACTGCCCTCGGGGGCGGCTCCGGCGCGCGCGCGCCGCAGCACTGACTTAATCCGAGCTTCGACTTCACGCAGGCTGAAAGGCTTGGTGATGTAATCGTCCGCGCCCATCTCGAGTCCGAGCACGCGATCGACCACGTCGTCCTTGGCTGTCAGCATGATGATTGGCATCTGCGCAATCTTCTGGCGAAGTTCTTTGCAAACCGCGAGTCCGTCCATCTTCGGCAGCATCAAATCCAAAACTACGACATCAGGTCGTACCTTGATTGCTGCTTCGACGCCGGCAACCCCATCCGCGGCTGTCGTCACCGTGTAGCCCGCGCGCGAAAAATATTCTACGAGCGCGGCGGAAATATTTTCATCGTCTTCAACCACCAGCAATGAAGTTGCCGGTGCCGGAGCGGTTGCGGCTCCAGTGGCCTCTGCCATATGGGGCAGGCCATCCTTCCCGTTCTCTTTGTCAAGCATTGGAATTCCCTCTTAGGCGAGAAGGGGGTCCTGGGGGACAAATCACGCGCGGGCTGCTCCGCGCGTCATTAGAAATATAACAGGACAATTCTACTTGCTCAAGCGGAAAGTTTTGTACGGTGCCGGATTTTGTCACTAACGGCCTGACGGCGATTAGCCGCCTCCGTGTGCGTTTAGAATCTCAGCCGCCCGGACTGATTACGATTTTGGTTTGTTGCTGTCCAGCTTCGACTTGAGTCTTTGCCGGAAATTCGTGAGCGTGGCGGTGAACTGAGAGCCAGGCCCGGCTTTCTTAATTGCTTCATCCAGAATCGCCAGCCCGCGTTCATCGCCCAATATAAACAGCCCGTTCGCGGCACTCCCCAGCAAGAGGAAGTTTCGCCTTTCAAGTCCTTCGTTCAAAGCTGCGGCCAACGTAGGAATGGTTCGCGGATCATCCTTGCCGGTATTCGCGATTAGCGCAAAGGCCGCGCCGCGCACTTCCGGTCGAGTTGGGGCGGCGACATATTTGAAGCCAAGTTCCATCGCGCGCTTGTCGCCCAGCGCCGCCAGGCCGCTAAGGGTCGAAGCGCGAATCGTATCGCGCCACGAAGGCTCATCGATGAGCTTCACCAGCGCATCGTAGGCTGTCGGACTCTTGGTTTGCCCCAGCGCGACGGCCGCGGCCCGAATCACCTGGTAACTGCGATCATTGATTAGTTGCCGGTACACATCGGCGAGAGCCGGATCCTTGGTAGCGGCAAGCGAATTCACCGCTGCGGTCCGGACTGTCGACTTGCTGTCCTTCGTCGCCGCGACCAAAGTGTCTTTGGATTCTTTTGAGCCGCTTAGCGTACCCGTCGCGTTCGATCGGACTGCCCAAAACTGATCGCCGGTTGCGGCTTCCGCGATTGCCGCGCGAATCGTTTCACGCTCCGCCGCCGCCGCTTTTTCATCCTTCATCCGCGCCGCCAATTGCGACAAAGCCCACACCCGGCCGAGAACATCTTTGTCGTTTTTGAGTTGATAAATCAGTTGGGGCGTTGGCTTAACAAAGGTGACTTCTTTGATCAGCGTGCCGTTGTAATCAAAGCCAACCAGCAGCGGTTCTCGGTCAACGGCGAACTTGAAGCTCTGTTCCTCTTTCGGCTCGATTTGCACGCGCTCAACGCGAGTGTTCGTCGCGGTGCCGATTTCGATATCCACGGGAGTCTGGAAGAAGCTAACCTGCGGATATTGCCAATCAGGATCTGCCTTCTGTTCCTGCCGCACGTTCAGGGTCAACTCTTTCTTCGCCGGATCATAATTCTGCGTCACGCGAAAGATGGGGTGGCCCATCCTGTAAACCCATTCATCGAAGAACCAGTCCATCGGCTGACCCGTGGTTTCTTCGATCGCGATCCGGAACTGGGCCGTCTCGACCGGTTGGTGCGCGTACCTGGTCAAATAATGATTGATCGAACGCCACCAGTTGTCTTCACCCAGAAAAGTGCGCAGCATGTGCAGCACCGCGCCACCGCGTGGATAAGCGTAGGTGTCAAAGACCGCGTCGGGACTGGCATAGTTCTTCGTCACAATCGGCCGTCGCTGGCCGCGATTCCAGGCCGCGAAATACTGATCCTGATTTGATTTCACATCTAAATAGAGAAAGTCATCGTGTCCCAGCGAGTGCTCGTCCCACATCGCCTGAAAGTAGGTCGCGAAACTTTCGTTGAGCCAGATGTCCGACCAATTGCGGCATGTCAAGTAATCGCCGAACCATTGATGCGCGAGTTCATGCGACTCCAAACTGTCGCTGGTTTGGTCAACCTCCGTGCGCGCGTCGTGAATCATGTTGTCGGTCTGCGTGGTGGCGCTGATGTTTTCCATGCCGCCGCCGAAATCGCGAGCCATGGTCTGCGCGTATTTCGCGTACGGGTACTTCAAGCCGGTTTTCTCGGAAAAGAATTTCACCATCTCAGGCAGACGCGACGCGGTGACCTTTCCTTCCTCGAATTCGTTTGGGTAAACGTAGGTCACCACGGGAATGCCGGCGTATTCGCCCTCGACCGCTTTGTATTCTCCGACCACGACTGATGTGAGATAGGTCGTGTGCGGCGCGTCCATTTTCCAGTCGAAGGTGCGCGTGCCGTCGGAATTGTCTTTAGTGCCGGCGAGTTTCCCGTTCGAGATGATGCTCAAAGGTTTTTCGACCGTGCCGACTATTTCGGTGGTTACGAAATCGTTCGGATGATCGAAGCACGCGAACCAGAAATGATTCGCTTCGGCCTCTCCCTGCGTCCATGCTTGTTTGGGCCGGGTCGGATCGTCAGCCCGCGGCAAAATGAAATTAAGACCACCGCCGCCGATCAGGGCAATGCGTTCGGGCGGCGCTTTGATCGTGTGATACGAAATCACGATCGTGATTTCATCGTTGGGCAGATACGCGCGATCGAGATTGATCGTCAGCCGTTCCTTCTTGTCGTCAAAAGCAAATGTGAGAGGAGTTCCTTTCGCCAATTTCACGCTTTCGAAGACCATAAACGCCGCATCGAGATCGACGCGCTTCAAGTCTTTTACTGTGGGCGCCAGGGTGATCGTCTCGGTCCCGATTGCCTGTTCCTTCGCAAAATCAAACCGCAAATCGAGTTTGATATTTCGCTGGTCGTAGTCGTGCGGCGGAATGTATTGCGCCGGCGGAAACGGACGGCCGGTCACGCGGCGCGCCGCCGGAGCCGGCGTAGGCGTTGGCGTCGGCGTCTGCGCCGCGGCGAACGACGTGGTGACGAGAAGGGAAGCGGCGGTGATGACAATTGAAGAAACCGCGCGCGCGATCGATTTTGTTGACATATCGAACTCCGTTTTATGGATTGCGTTGACTGATAAGAAATGGATTCTGTCACTGCGGATCTCTAAATGACAAGCGCCTGGCGATTACGGAATCGAATCGATTCTGTTTAGAGTCCGCACTTGTGCGGACGAGCGGCCGGACAAGTGCAGCCTCTAAACGATCAAGAGATTTCGACGATGCGGCGATCTTGCCTGCGCTATTTCGCGGAATTCGACAGACGCTGACGCTCTGTCTCGGTCCAATCGCAGAGTGTCTTCTTGTCCTGGTCAGAGAGTTTTGCGGCGGGATGCATGGGCGTGTACGAAGAGAGCGGCATGTTGGCGTCCTGAACCTCGTCACAAATCTGGCGCAACTTGCGCTCCTGTCGATCGTTCGGCAGCTTGCCCCATTCAGACATGTTCAGCGAACGGCGCCCGTCGCTGACGTGGTTGGACAGCCACCACGAAACCGGCGCGACGTTCGTGTACCACGGCCAGACTGTTTTGTTGGTGTGGCAATCGCGACAGGAGCGATCGAAGATCGCAGCGACGTCCGAGGTTATCTGCGTCCTGGCGTTAATCGTCTGCGACTCGTCAATCGGTGGGTTGGTGCGCGCCGGTCGAATTGCTTGAATGCCAACGACCAGCACGACTAATAGAATCGCCACGATCTTCAACACTCTGCGCATGGGAGCCAGTTTATTCTGAGGCCGGCGCTTCAATCAATCGCTTGATGCGCGCGCGCAGGGCCGCATCGCTTTCATCGTCGAGCATGCGTTTCAGAATCGGCTCGGAAAATCGGCCGTACTTTTTGATTGAGGCTGCGGCGGCAGAGCGAACTGCAGGAGACGGATCGTTAAGGCGGCTCACTTGCTCGCTAACTGATTTCTCCATTTCAGGGGTGATTATCTCGGTGCGGCCCACGAGCACGCGGACCAATTCGTCAGGCCGCGGATCGATTGTGATTGGCAGCACTGCGTCGGTGGCCGGCCGCGGCAGAATATAGAAGACGCGCATGCCGGCTTCGAACCAACTGTTGCGCCAGGTCTTAATCATGGCGTCAGCTTCTTTGTCGTAAAGGCCGGCGATGACCAGTGCGTTTCGCAATCGTTCAATGACCACGTCTGTGCTCTGGTTGAGTGAAGGCCGGTCAATTGTCGTCGTGCCTGAGAGATTGTCGATGATCTGAAATCCAATTTTCCCATCACGACTTTCGAAGACGATCAATTGCGCGATCGGGTCTTTGGTAGTATTCCGCACGGTCACGCGATTGTTGTCGAGCGTTACGGCCAACGGTAGATCGAAATTTCCGACGCCACGATAAAAAAGAAATTTTTCCTGTTCAGTCGCGTGGCCGTTGGTAGCGCAGACTTGCAGCGGCGCCGCGTCAGTCTCACGCGCCGCGTAGTAATGATTGTTGGAATAATCGGCCGGCAGGTTGAAAGGCGCGCCCGGCTGTACTTTCATCTTGCCCCAGTCGATTCCGTTATCGACCGCCCGGGCCAGCGGATACCACTCGGTGATCTTGCCCTTGGGAAAGTCGACTTTCGTTGACACGTTCATCTCGCGGTTGGAATAGAAATAGATGACGGGTGTCTCCATGCGCACCGCCGCCGTCAGTTCAACTTTGCTGTTGATATGGCGCAGGCCGGTGTTGAGATTAGCCGTTGAGTGGACGAACTTTGGCAGATCACTCGGGCCGTTGAGCGGTCGCCATTCCAACGCCACGCCGTCTTTGCCGGCAATCGAAGTGAACGTTCCCCATTCGTGAACGACGAGGCGATCCTTCTGCGGCGTCGCGCCGTTGGACGAATGCCGCAGCCTGACTGCAACTGCGGACAGTCCAGCCACGACCACAACTGACACGATGATGAGCTTAATGAAATTTCGCATCGTTACTTCTCCTTCACCAGGGATTGGGGATAGGGTGTAGGGTGTAGGACAAGGAAGGACATGATCCTTCTCTACATCCGACGCACCATCCGCGATCCGTCATCGCTTTCATTCAAAGCCGTGGAGGAAAAAACTATCGGATGTTGTCGCTATCGCCAACCGAGTCGCCATTATAAATAAAAACACGACGAAGGAAGATTCCTTCTACACCCCTACCCCCTAATTCATTACCGTTTGCCCGCAAGTCCGTGAATTCTTCCGATGGTTTCCGTCCAAACCTTGCTCCAAAAGCTGCGCGACTTTTCCTTCTTCGGTAAGGCGTCCGACCGAATAGACAATTTCACCTTCCAGCGCTCGAGCATTTGTGGGTCCAAATCCAGAACGCCCGCGCGCGTGATTTCTTGCGGCGGCGTGACCAGCGCGGCCATGCGGTCGTAAACATTCGCGCGCTCGCTGCGTTCAGAGCGCAGCAGCAAGTACCACAGCGTCATGGCATCGCGCGGCCGCGCTTCGCCGAGGACCGTCATGAGCGCTGCGCTCTTTTCATTTGCGTTCGCCGCAAAATCAAATGTCGCCAGCGCCGAGCGGAAAGACTGCGTCGCGTCTTCATAGTAAGGCGTGCCGGGACCAAACCCACGTTTCATGGCGCAGGCGGCGCCCGCGGGCACAGCCGACTCGCGATCCATCAATTGCAGAGCGACCCAGCCGAGCGTCACGTGCAGGATGGTGTTGCCATCGTCGTCCACGTCGAGCGTATAAGCGCAGCCCAAATCTTCGGCGACGCCCGACGGCGTATTCACGAAGAAAAGTTTTGGTGGCGCCGAGATGACCGCGCTCAAACTACCGCGTTCCAATTCGAGCCGGTGCTCTTCAGCATTTGTTTCCAGCAGACGCACGCGGCTGTTCGGGTCAATTTGAACTCTGCCGATCGTCGCTACGTCGATCTGCGCCCGCGACGTGGCATCAGTCTCGAGCAATTGACCGACGCCGAGCTTGCTTGATTCACCAATCGCCTGCGAGTTGATTCGCGGCGCGCCGCCCAGACTTGCGACGTGCCATTGGCCTTCGGCGGAGCGCGCAGGTTGCAACCACCACACGATGCCGACCACCAGAACAATTGTCGCCATGACGGCGACCGGCTTAAGAAACCACAGCCGCGGCGTTGTGTTTGGTTGATCAAGCCTTGCGGCAATTCCTGACCAGAGGTCTTCAGGCGCCGGTACGATTTCAATTTGGTCGGCGATGCCCATGCCTGATTTGACCGCGTCAAATTCTGCACGGCATCTGGTGCAGACGAGCAGATGCTCCGCTACCCGATTGCTTTCGGCGGGCATCAGTTCGCCGTCGAAGTAAGCCGCACTCAAAGATGAAACATGATTCCCGAACATAATTTCATTGCCGCCTCCGGCGACAACTCCCTCAAAACTGATCTTTCAAGTGGCCCAATCGTCGTCCCAGGGCCTTGTGCGCTCGATTCAGACGCGACGCGACCGTCCCCTTCGAGCACCCGAGCACCGCCGCGATTTCTTCATAAGACATGCCGTCGACGTATTTCAGCAGAATCGGCCAACGCAACTTCGGCTTCAACTCGGCGATGGCCGATTGAACTCGTCCCGACAATTCTTTGCGAGCGTAGCGTGCGCGTGGTGATTCGCCGGACGCCTGCGTGTGCAAAAAAGAATCAGCCAGCGAAACAAACCGCCGCCGCTTGCGACGTTCGTCATGGCACGTGTTGATGACCAGCCGGTAAAGCCAGGTCGCGAATTCAGAATCGCCGCGAAACTGGTTTATCCGCGTCATCAACTTGAGAAAGACCTGTTGCGTAACGTCAGCCGCTGCCATTTCATCGCCCGACATTGAATAGATCGCGATCGAGTACACGCGATCTTTGTACTCCTCAAAGAGCACACGCAGCGCTGCGCGGTCACCTTGCTGACAAGCGGCAATGGTCCGCAAGTCGATCGATTCCTTCACCGGGTGCTGCTCTCTGGTCGCGACGATTTGATCGAGCATCATTAACTTAGACGAGCGTTGCGGCAATTATCTTCCATTTGATAGGAATTAGTGAAAAGTTTTCGTTGACAACCTGGTAAGTCCCGCATAATCTGCGGCCCGATGACCACGGCGATTCCGACGCGCGTCTTGTCCAAATTCATAAGGTAAGTAAAGAGCATCTCAACATGAGCACTCGCCATCCCCTTCTGGGACTTCTATGTCTAGCGGCCGGCCTATTTCTGACTTCGCCGGCGGCAGCCCAAACAACCGGTCGGAACATGACCAAAGAAGCGACGTTTTGGGAGCAACTGAAAGTTATTTCACCCGATTCAGTTGAGACCTTTAAGGCGGCCACGACCGCCATGGACAGCGACAAGTACGACGACGCGGTAACGCTTTATCAAACCGTGTACAAGAAAGCGCCCCACTTTGACGTCGTGATGAGACGACTTGGCATGTGCCTCGCGCTTCAAGGCAAGACCGCGGAAGGACTTGCGCTTCTGAAAGACGCGGTGGCGACCAATCGGAACACCGACAATTTATCGGCCCTGGCGCAATATCTCGCTTATCCTGGCGACAACAAACAGAGCACACCCCAGCAGAAAGCCGAGGCCTTTGCCCTCATGAAAGAGGCCATGGCGATGCCGCATCTTGACAGTGATGATGATTACTACCAGCTCATCCTGGGCCAACTGGCGCTCGACAATGGAGATCTTCCGACGTTTCGCAAAGCTACCGAGCGACTTTCCGTGATTCAACCGAACAGCCCCGCCACCCACTATTTCAAAGCTGTCCTGGCGGCTAATGAGGAAGACTGGTTCACCGCGGAAAGAGAGATCAAAACCGCGGAGGGTCTGGGTCTGCCCCATGAGGTGGCCCAGGAATTTCTGGATGCAGGCATACACACCAGAGTCACGGCGTACCGTCTGCTAATCTACGCCGTCGCGCTGGTGTTAGCATGGATCGTCGGCCTGGCCGCTCTGTTCCTGGTCGGCAAGCTGATGTCGCGACGCACCCTGCGGTCAATCGAAGATGCTGATCCGAACGTCGCCACCACCAGTGCTGAGTTGTCATTGCGGAAACTCTACCGGCGCTTGATCAGCGTCGCCGGCTTTTATTATTACCTGTCCATTCCATTCGTTATTTTTCTGGTCATTGCCGTCGCGGGCGGGATTACTTACGCAGCGTTCATGGCCGGACAAATTCCCATCAAGCTTATTCTCATTCTCGATATCGGCGCGCTGGTCACCAGCTACAAAATGATTCGCTCGCTTTTCATTAAGATTGAAAGAGAAGATCCGGGCCGGGCCCTGACTCAGGAAGAGGCGCCGGCGCTGTGGGATCTGACTCGTCGAGTCGCCGAAACCATCGGCACGCGGGCTGTCGATGAGATTCGGATTACGCCGGGCACGGACCTGGCAGTGTACGAGCGTGGCAGCCGTCGCGAAAAGGCAAATGATCAGGCGCACAGAATCCTACTCGTGGGCCTGGGCGTGGTGAATGGATTCGAAATAAATGCGTTCCGCGCGGTGTTGGCCCACGAATACGGACACTTCTCGCATCGTGATACCGCGGGCGGGGAAGTTGCGTTGCGCGTCAACCAGGACATGATAAAGTTTGCGCGCGCGATGGTTCTCAGCCGGCAGAATGTCTGGTGGAATGTCGCCTTTCATTTCCTGCGAATTTATCTGTTCATATTTCGCCGCCTTAGCCATGGCGCTACCCGCCTGCAGGAAGTACTCGCGGATCGCATCGCCGCGTTGAAGTATGGGGCTGCCGCTTTCGAAGAGGGTCTCAAGCACGTAATCATGAAGAGCGTTGAATTTGAGACGGCAGCCAATAGCGAAATCAAAGCATCCGCCCAGGCGCGCCGAGCGCTGCAAAATATCTATGATTTGCCTTTGATTCACACTGCCGACGTGGCCCAGGCAGCCGAAGAGATTTTGAATCGTGAGACCAGCGAAGACGATACTCACCCTTGCCCGAATGATCGCTTTCGGCTCACGCGCAGAGTAAATTCACAAACCGAGCCCCCGCTGTCAGGGATGGTTTGGGATTTATTTAAGGACAAACTGGCCTTGACGACTGAGATGACTGCCCTGATTCAGACGCGGCTGCAAAACTATTAGTCTTATCGCGTCACGTGCACCAGCATCTCAGTTCCCGACTCCAGCTTCAGCTCCTTGCTGCCCTTAATCGCCATCGATCCGGCTCCGCCGGCGCCGCCGAGTATCAAACCGATGCCGGCGCCTTTTCCGCCGCCCGCAATGCCACCGATGATCGCGCCCGCCGTAGCCCCGATGCCGCTGCGCTTCAGCGTCTGGTTGCCGCGACTCTCAGACTGTACGCCACCTTCCTGATCGGTCTTCGCGCTCTCGCCATAAACCTTCGTAACGTACCCGTGCATCACACCGCGTTTCGGTGGATCGCCAGGGAGTTCGATCGAATCAAACGTAAGATTCATCGTCGTGCGGCCCTTAACCGTCCCCGACTTTACGATCGATCGAATGTGGCCGCGCACGGTCGCTTCGTTGAAGCGGACGGGATCGATGGCGGTCGCGGTGAACTTATCGCCGGCGCGCGACTCTTTGCTCGAGAGCGTTTCGTTTAGTCGAATTTTCAGATTGGTTCCGACGGGCACGATCGGCGGGACAGTCGCGCGCGCCGCAGGCTTCTTCAAGCCCGGCTTGGTCTGCGCATGCGCCAACGCGGGCAGGGCAGTCAACGCCAGCAACGCAACCAGCGCGATTTTCAATTTGAAGTACATACACTCCTCCTTAGACGACAGCTGCTAAATTTTCAGAGGGAAAGTTCGAGATGATGATAGCCGCTCGACGCGCAGCAATTCAATTACGCCGCAGCTTCTGTTTTGTCCGGAGCAGCGGTCGCAATCTGCGGTTCTTCTGTATCGAAGGATCGCCGCCGCCGCACCGTGCCGTCTGATTCGAAAATGTAAGCCGAAGGTGCTTCGCGCATGATGATGTCCTGCAGCCGCATCAACCCGTAGAGGAGCGCTTCCGGCCGCGGAGGACAGCCGGGAATATAGACGTCGACGGGAATACAACGATCCACGCCTTGCATGGTCGAGTAAGAATCGAATGGCCCACCGGTCGAGGCGCACGCGCCCATCGCCATCGCCCACTTGGGCTCCGGCATTTGATCGTAGACGCGACGAACGACCGGACCCATTTTCAAGGTGACGGTGCCGGCGATGATGATGAGATCGCTTTGCCGCGGACTGGGGCGAAAGACTCCGGCGCCGAATCGATCGATGTCGAAACGGCTGGCGCCGGTCGCCATCATTTCAATGGCGCAGCAAGCAAGTCCAAAGGTCATCGGCCAGATGGCCGACTTACGCGCCCAGTTGACGCCAAACTGAATAGGCTTCGAATCGATCATCGGCGCAGCCACCTTCTGCCGCACAAAATTAGTGATCGAATCTACCGTAGTTAGGACGAACCCTTGGTCATGCTCAGCCATAAAATTAAGGGATGAGGGCGGAGGGATGAGGGATGACGCCTTTTTTCTTCAGCATTCGCGTCTTCTCCTTTACACCCTTCACCATCGTTACGAACATTGCGATTAATTCTTCTGTTTCCTCTTTCAGTGCGTTCATTCGTTCAGCTTTAACCGAGTTGGTTTCGGCGATCAGTTCGAGCCAATACTGGGTCTCATCTAACTCTTGCAAGGCGCCTTCGATCTTGTTGACAAAGTCGGCGTTTGATTTTGCGCGGCAAGCTTCACGATATTGTGCGCCTACTGAAGTTCCAGATCGAAGAACTTGCTTGCCAAGCACCTGAGCTACTGCATCGTTCGGAAGAGCAGCGTAAAGCTTTATGATTCGCAGAGCATAATCCTTCGTTCGCTTTCGCAGATCCTGTCGAGCGGCATTCATCCCTCATCCCTCCGCCCTCATCTCTTCCAATCACGCCCATTCCAACGCGCCTTTGCGCCAAGCGTAGTAATAACCAACGACCAGGATACCGATGAAGACGAACATCTCGATCAATGCGAACTTGGTAAACGAGAAATCCTTGCCCATGAAAATGATTGCCCAGGGCAAAAGGAAGATCGTCTCGACATCGAAAATCAAAAAGAGCATCGCGACGATGTAGTAACGCACCGTGAAGCGCTCGTGCGCGCCGGTTTCCGGGTCGATGCCGCACTCGTAAGGCCGCATCTTGTCCTTCTCATATTTATAGGGACGAAGAAACCGTCCGAGTATCAGCGGCAGCACCGGAAAGGCAATCGCAAAAACGAAAAAGACCATCACCGGCAGATACGCCGTCGATGGTCCACCTATGTGCTGCGCCGTCGTTGTCGTTGCCTGTAGCAAGAGCATCGCGCTGTCGAATTAACCGTACTGATCGAACGCCGAGATATTAAGTGGCCGGTAAGACTAAAGTCAATCGACTTATTTGGAGCGCGCGGCAGACCGCAGCGGCGACGGCGCTTTAGATTTGGAGTGCGCCGACTCGTGGGCGCTTTGGATGGCTCTTGCTGATTCCGAGTTGACACATGACGTGGTCAGTACCATCCACATGAGCGGATGGGATCATAAGGCATCTTCGCATCCAGAGGCTTCCCGGGATCCGTCCGGCTGAAGCGGAGGTACTCACTTCATGCCCACGTCTATTAGCATTCCGCCGGCATCCTCAGAATTCCGCCAGGACGCCTTACTGTTCATCCGTACGTGTTAGAAGTTTATCCGCCGACATTAGAAGTCCATCCGCACGTATCAACCCCCCATCCGCTCGTGTGAAACGTTCATCCGCT
>Ga0207511_100060_pt1 | contig 26893 bp, 17 predicted proteins | sample NitcycUWRSCHO22C_FD_188265 | JGI IMG/M metagenome (GOLD analysis project Ga0207511, IMG submission 188265) | Soil microbial communities from Arlington Agricultural Research Station in Wisconsin, USA - Nitrogen cycling UWRJ-SCHO22-C (SPAdes) | ecosystem: Environmental > Terrestrial > Soil >... | reverse complement strand
AAGCCTGATCGAGATACCAATCCCAGGGATGGTTGGTCACGAGGCCCGGATGATTACGCGCCAGGCGATACATCGACCAGTAGGCGGCCACCACGTGCGGATAGTTGTAGCCGCGGCCGATTGATTCGGCTTCGTTTTTCTTCCAGCTGGTCCAGGAAGTCCAGTTAAGACCGCTGTCGTATTGAAAACCCGGCACGCCTGACGGCGAGTAGTAAAAAAGACTCTTGCGCACGCCAAACTTGTTCGGGCCATCGTTGTACTGCAGACCGCCCCAGAGGACCTTGTCAATGAATTGCTCGTACCTGGTGAGCTCTTCTTTGCGGGGTTGTCCGAACTCTTTCATCGCGGCGGCCAGCCACGATCCTGAGCCGGCTTCATCGCCCAGTCCGGCAATCCAGGCGCGGCTGTCCTGCGCGACCTGCTGGTTGGTTTCACGATCATAAGTGATCACAGACGGCGCGCGATGAAACGGATCGTTGGCGTCGTCGAACCATTGCTTAGTAAAAAGAAAGTGACCGAGGTCGGCTACTGCCTGGGACTCGGGTTTGATGACGTAATAGCTGATCGACTGTTTCGACGCATCGTCGTAAGTGATAGTCAGACGTGCGCGACCCCATGTCTTGCCGCGCAACGTATAACTCTTCCAACCGTTTCGCGTTGGCTTATCTTCCCGAATCGTAATCGCGCCTTGAGGTTCGACCGCCGTCTCGCGGACCTTCAGCGGGTAGTTCACAAAGAGCCGCGCGTCCAAATCCATCGGCAGCACGTAGCCGGGAACACCGACCGCGACCGGCCGTTGATTAGCAATCAAAGTTTTTTCGAGATTACGAATTTGATCGGAGAGTAGAAACTTGACGCCATAAGTTTTCGTGGCGCCCGGCGCGATGGTCACGCTCGTCGGTGGGTTCCATTGATTGACGCCTTTCCATTCATCTTCGGCGTACGCTTGCGTGTGGACCATCCACGCAAAGGCGCCTTCGAATGTTTGGTTAGGCCGCACGGGTTCGTTGACTAGTTGATAAGCCTCGAAGGGAGTCTGGCCTTCAGGCGCCACTAACAGCGCGGGGCCCAGCCCGCTCAGCCGCGTCACTTGCAGATAGCCTGCGTCCTGACCGATGTAGGGATCGAAGAAAGAACATTTTTCGTGAGCTTCTTTGAGACTACGCCCGCTGAGAATGTTGTTGAAGATCATTGGAATGCCCAGCGCACCCAGCTGCACCGGCGCACCAGTTTTATTTTTGATCTCAAACCGCAAGACCAGACGGCCGTCTTCGAGCAGCCACGAGCGCGTGATTTGAATTGGACTATCGGCCGGCAGCGTCGCCGCCAGATCAGCCATGGCGAGGGTGTGACCTGACACCGGCAGCGCCTGAACCGGTTGGCGCTTGGCGGCCGTGTCGTAATTCTGCCATGCCCTGTACTACCGGTGCGCAAACGCAGCGTCAGATCGCCCAGGTGATGGAAACCATTTGCGGCGCGTCGTTCCAGACGATCAGCGGGCGTGAAATCGAATCCGCCGGCGCCTTTCGGTTCAAGCGCCGCGATCGTCTGCGAAGCTTTGACGATCTTCAGTTTGAATTCCGGAGTATCGAATTCCAGATAGCCTTGTTCCAAGCCAAGCGTTGGGGGCAGTGGTGTAGGGCTCGGAGTCGGTTGTTGCGCGTGATTGAGCTGAGCTGAAAGAAGCAGAATTGCGAACGCCGTGACCGCCAGATCGCCGGTCGAAAATATTTTCATCCTTCTCGTCATGATGAATTAGTCTCAGCGTCTTAGACGCCGCACTTGTGCGGCAGATACGGGCGGCACAAGTGCCGCATCTAAACGAGAACGCTGCTGCACCTTACGCAAACGGCGCAACTAGCGATTAGCGTCGGCGCGGATCGTGCGAATTCCGAAGACGGTTGGAATCTCACTGCCCGCCGTCGCTTGAAACCGTACGGTGACCTTCCGTTTGTCCTTAATCAAATCTGAGGGGATTTTGTAATCGACGTCGAAGAAGTGACCGACGGCGCTGCCGTTCGGACTTCCTTCTATGGCTTGCTCGCCGATTCGCTGACCGTCGATCAGAATTTCAGCTGCGCGTTTCGGGCGCTGCTCGGTGTTATAAGTGACTACCAGCGCCACCGCATTGGCGGGTTCAATCGGCAAATCGAACGAAAACCATTTCCGGCCACGTCGTCCAGCGCGCCCCGAAGCCCGCTCGACCGTTGTGTCTTCACCCTGCTGATTAAATTCCTTCTCGTTGTTTGTATCGCCCGGTTGCAGAGAACTGATCGTCGCGGCCTCGAGCTTCCGCTGCCGTTCTCGTTCCACGCCGATTTCAGCGAATTTCTCTCGCCATCCGGCGGCGTTGTAAACGTCCCAATAGATCGTATAAGTGCGCCGGTGGAGCCGATAGAATGGAACCAGATCGACCTCGCGTGCCTGGTCATCGTTGTCGCGACCCACAGCGTGAAAATTACCCGGCTTGTCCGCAGCAGGCTTCAACCAATCCGTCACCGCCCCGCCGGAGACAAACGATGGAATCGGTCCTATCGCTGAGCTGCCGCCGCCGCGACGTTCACGTTCCGGTCCTAAATCGCCGGCCAGCACCAAAGGTCCCCACATCAAAGCTACCCGAGTGTGCACGTCAGGAGTCGCTTCAATTCGCAGCGTCTTTGGTAAGGTCAATGCGACGGTATCGCCGTTCTTCCAGGTCCGCTTCATGTCAAGATAAGAACCCCGCTTCGAAATATCTTTCACCGCGACGCCGTTAACTTTGATCGTAAACCCATCTCCGGCCCAAGAGGGGCGACGCAGCGCGATGGTGAACTGTTTCGCTTTGGGAGTGGAAATCTTTATCGTCGCAGCGTCGCCTTCAGGAAAAGTTGTATCCATAACAATGTCGACGCCGGCTGATTGCCACTTCGCGGTTGAGGGTGCGTACAGATTCACCCACAACTTGTCACCCGCTTCGTAGTAAATCCCGTCGCCATGCAGACCGTGGCTCTCCATGCCGCTGCCGACACAGCAGGTGAAGCCGCGCATCATGTCCTGATATTCATGCTGAACGCCGCGCCCGACCGGCACCATGTAACAGGTGCGCCCGTCTTCGGGATCGATCGAGCCGAGCACGTGATTGAACAGGGCCCGCTCTTCAAACTCGGCGTATTTAATCTCCGGATGAATCGCGAACAGACGCCGCGTCATCTTGAGCATGTTATAGACATTGCAGCTTTCGTCGGTGCGGCCCTCGACGCGATCACCGAGTTTGTCTGGTGGTCCAAAGTACTCGTCGCGGCCATGACCTCCGGTCGCGTAGCTGTGATGCAAAGCCACCGCATCCCAGAAAAACTCGGCGGCCGCGCCGTCTGTCTTGTCGCCGGTGTAGATGTAGCGCGCCAGGTATCCCAGGAGCTTCGGTACCTGCGTGTTGCCATGCAAGCCCGCCAGGATGTCTTCGCGTCGTGATAGGGGATCAAGCACAGCGCGGTGATCGAAATGATGGGAGAGATCCAGCCAACGCTTATCGCCGGTGTCGGCATAGAGATCGGCCAGCACTTCATTCATCCCGCCGAATTCGGTGTTCAGCATCTTTTGCGTTTGCGCTGCGTCGAGCTTTGACAAAATGGTCTCGGCCCAGGCGGCAAATTTCGTTTCGACTTCGAGCGCGGTCCGATTGCCCGTGAACCGGTAAGCATCGCGCAACCCCGCAAAGGTCTTGTGCAATGTGTACCACGGCGACCACATGCCGTTCAGATCAAAGAAGCTCGAACGAATGTTTCCCCTGGCGACCTCGGCCCACTTCTCGCGTCCACCCTCGAGAGCGCTGAGATAACCATCGCCATTTTTGTCCTGCACTTCCTTCATTTCCTTCACGAGATAGTCGGCGCGTTCTTTGAATCGCGCATCACCCGTCGCCGCATACATCAACGACACCGCCGAAAGATAATGGCCCGCTATGTGACCCGTGAGATTGCGGCCGTCGCCGTCCCAGCCCGTGTAGCCCTGTGCTTTAGGTTCGAGCCCGGCACGCTTGCGGTAATAAGCCATCATTCGATCAGGTTCGAGCTTGAGCAAATAGTCGATGTCGAGGTCCTGCGCGTGCTTCAGAGGGCCGCCCGTCAAACGCACCGCCGATAACGGCAGCGGCCGAGCTACATCCGCAACTGCGTTCTTGATCTGCTGGGCAGTTGCTGAAGTGCAGAGACAGAACCACACAACGATTTGAATTGAATACGCCGGCCAGCCTGGTCTTTTGATTATCATCGTCAAATTACTCGATCAATTTGTATTAGGAGAGCTATTGAACCGGTTTGCATTTCACTCGGGCGTGCGCTTGACGCTTGTTCGCTTTCATTGTAAACAAGCATCCGTTTTAGGCCGCGCAGTATAGCTCATTCGTTCCAAGCCGAAAAGATTCATCAGTGAGACGTAGTGTCTGAAAGTCGTGTTGCAAAAGAGCGGGGCCCTGGCCCAACCGTTAGGGAGGGACTCACTTCGGAGCGATTCAATCCTGAGCCCTCCCTGACGGTCGGGCTAACGCCCCGGCAACACCGCTATCAGACACTACCCAGTGAGAATTGCCGCTTTCATTTGCGGGCGGCGAGTTAGAAAATCAAGGAGAGAAATGATGAGGTACGCGAGTTCTTTTTCCAGGATGGCTTTGTGTTGTGGGCTGCTGCTCGTGCCGGCGATTGCTGACGCGCAGGTGACGCGCGCTGATTACGAACGGGCTGCCGGCCTCCGGCGAAAGTACGACGGCCTGGCGGTGAACATAGTCGATCGACCGACATGGATCGGGAAAACCAATCGGTTCTGGTATCGCAAGTCGGTCAAGGGCGGAAATGAATTCGTTTTGGTTGATGCCGAAACTCTAGCCAGGAAGCCGGCCTTCGATCACGAGCGGCTGTCGACTTCGTTGTCTGCCGCGACGGGAAAGAAATACACCGCGATAACATTGCCCTTCATGACGCTCACGTTCGCCGATAACGAACAGGCCATCGAGTTCGTGGCCGAGACCTCGAGGTGGCGATGCGGTTTGTCTGATTACAACTGTCAGAATCGCGGTCCCGCCCAAGGTGGTTTCGGACAGAACAGTCCGGAAGAAGAGCCGCCCGCGGAATATGGCAACGACGTCGTCGACGGGATGGTCGATCTTTTCCAGGCCCAACGCGGGACACAGACTCAAACGCCAACACCGTTCGGTAGGCCGCAGGAGCAGGGACCAGGACCAAAGACTTCGCCGGACGGCGCGTGGGAAGCATTTATCCAGAATTACAACGTGTTCATTCGGCCAAAAGGTAAGACCGAGGGCGTGGCGTTGAGCCTCGACGGTTCAGAGGGCGACTACTACACGCTGCAATCAATCAATTGGTCGCCTGATTCCAAACACCTGGTCGCGTACTGTGTCCGCCCCGGCTATAAGCGGCAGGTGCATTATGTTGAATCGTCGCCAACCGATCAGCTCCAACCGAAATCGTCAGCTCGTGAATATGCCAAGCCGGGTGATGCGCTCGATATCGCCAAACCGGTCTTATTCGATGTCGCAGCGAGGACGTCGACGGTAATCGAAAACGCGTTGTTCGCGAATCCTTACAGTCTGTCGAATCCGGTTTGGCGCAAGGACAGCCGGGCCTTCACGTTTGAGTACAACCAGCGCGGACATCAGGTCTATCGCGTCATCGAAGTGGACGCGGCCAACGGCAAGCCGCGGGCGTTGGTCTCGGAACAGTCGGCCACTTTCATTGACTATCGTCCGCTGCTTCCCAATCCCCGGGATACCGGCAAGAAGTATCGATACGACATGAACGACGGCAGGGAATTCATCTGGGCATCCGAACGCGACGGATGGAACCATCTGTACCTGTACGACGGCGTGACCGGCAAACTGAAGAATCAAATAACGAAGGGCAATTGGGTCGTTCGCTCAGTCGATAAAGTCGATGAACCGAAACGGCAGATTTGGTTTGAAGCCAGCGGCCTGTATCCGGGAAAAGATCCTTATTTCGTGCACGCCTACCGAATTAATTTCGACGGCTCGGGACTTACGCCGCTAACTGAGACGGATGCGAATCACACGATCGCTTTCTCGGACGACATGAAGTACTACGTCGACACTTTTTCCCGTGTCGATCTGCCGGCGGTCTCGCAACTTCGCACGACCGCAGATCGAAAAGTGGTCCTCGACCTCGAGCAGCCCGACATCCAGCCATTGCTCGCCGCCGGTTGGCATGCGCCCGAGGTGTTCACCGCGATGGGCCGCGATGGAAAGACAGACATCTGGGGGGTCATTTATCGCCCGTCGAATTTCGATCCGGCGAAGAAGTATCCAGTGATTGAGTCAATCTACGCCGGCCCGCAAGGCTCGTTCGTGCCGAAGAGTTTTTCGGCTTCGGTGCAACCGTTGACCGAACTCGGATTCATCGTCGTGCAGATCGACGGCATGGGCACCAATAATCGATCGAAAGCTTTTCACGACGTCGCTTTCAAGAACCTTGCTGACGCCGGCTTTGCCGATCGCATTCTCTGGCACCGGGCGGTGGCGGCAAAGTATCCGTATTACGACCTCAGCCGGGTAGGAATTTTTGGCACCTCTGCCGGCGGTCAGAACGCGATGGGCGCATTGCTTTTCCATCCGGAGTTCTACCGCGTTGCCGTTGCCAACTCCGGTTGTCACGACAACCGGATGGATAAAATTTGGTGGAACGAACAGTGGATGAGCTGGCCGCTGGGCCCGCATTACGCCGCTTCGTCAAACGTCGATAACGCTTCGCGTCTGCAGGGCCAGTTGCTGCTGGTGTTGGGCGAGATGGACACTAACGTCGATCCATCGTCGACACTGCAAGTCGTGAACGCGCTGATCAAAGCCAACAAAAAATTCGATCTCCTCTTTGTTCCCGGAGGTGGGCATGGAGCCGGCGGCGCCTACGGCCAAAGGTTATTGCAGGACTTTTTCGTCCATCATTTGCTCGGCGCCGAGCCTCCCGATTGGAACAAAGGAGGACCGCCTAAAGACGCGACCTCGAACTAAGCCGTGTTCGTTTGGGCTGGCCTGCGGCTCCGGCAGATTCGCATTGGACGGTGTAATTAGCCGGCGGAAGCCTTTCGCGGCTTGCTTGCTATAATGCGCCGATGCCCTACAAATATCTCTTCTTTGATGACTACTCGGAAGGCGCGCATCCGCGAATTCTGGACGCGTTGGCACGCACTAACTTACAACAGGAACCCGGATACGTGATGGACTCGTTTGCCCTGGAGGCGACGAAGTTCATTCAAGAAAAGTTTGGCTCTCCGCAAGCGGACGTTCATTTTGTGGCCAGTGGCACCCATGCGAATTTATGCGTCCTGTCGTCATTCTTAAGGCCGTACGAGTCAGTGATCGCTGCGGCATCAGGTCATATTGCGACGCACGAGGCTGGGGCCGTCGAGGCAACCGGCCACAAGATTAATACGGTTGAGGGCCGCGAAGGCAAAGTGATGCCGGGCGAAATTCAGGGTGCCGTTGAAGAGCATAACTTCGATCAGATGGTCCTGCCGAGGGCGGTCTACATTTCACAATCGACTGAACTCGGCACCGTGTATACCGCGGCGGAGTTAGCAGCTTTATCGGAAAAGTGTAAGGAGCACGATCTCTACCTATATGTTGACGGCGCGCGGTTGGGAGCGGCCCTGGCATCGCCGGCATGCGATGTCGACGCGAAAACTCTAGCGAGTCTGGTTGACGTCTTCTATATTGGCGGCACGAAGAACGGTGCTCTGATCGGCGAAGCCATTGTCATTGTAAATCCGGAGCTCAAGGCCCGCTTTCGCTACAACCTGCGCCAACGCGGCGGACTGCTCGCTAAGGGGCGAGCAGTGAGTCTGCAATTCCTCGAGTTGTTTCGTGACGATCTGTATTTCGAGATTGCCGCGCACGCGAATGCTCAAGCCCGGCGGCTAGCCGGAGGGATTAAAGAGTGCGGATATCAGACGCTGGTTGATGCTTCGACAAACCAGGTCTTTCCGATTTTTCCGAATGCAGTCATCGAACGTATGGAAAAGGATTATGGATTTCATGTTTGGGAGAAATTCGACGAGCAGAGTTCGGTCGTTCGTTTGGTAACTTCGTGGGCTACGCCGACGGACGCGGTCGGAGAATTTCTAACTACACTTAAAGCTGGTAATTGACCGGACTCTGCGAAGATGCCCCCGGGGGGTTCAGGCCGCGGGCTTTGGAAGCTCTTCCTGATCCACTCCGGCATTCGAGGTGACTGATGACGAGATGAAAATTCTGCCGGCCAGCGCTTCTTTCACCGCTTGGTTCAGATCAGAGGCCATGCGTCGTTTGATCACATAGCCCGACGCTCCCGTCTTGAGGGCGGCCTGGAGAAAATCGGAGTCTTCGTGGACGGTGAGGAAAATTACCTTGGCCTTTGAGCCGTTTTCCTTCAGTTGATTGGCGGTCTCAATTCCATCAAGCTCCGGCATCGAGATATCGAGAAGACAGACGTCAGGGTCTGACATGGCGGCCGCTTCGAGCAGGGCGCGGCCGTTCTCCACTGCATCAATTACGTCGAACTCAACTTCAAGATATCGCCTGACCTTGTCGCGTATCTCTTTGTGGTCATCTGCCAATAGGATACGAGCGTTATGCACGATTCGCCTCTTTGTCTGGGGTGGTTTTGCACTCCGCGCCAAAAGCGCTTCGGTCTAACCAAAACCTGGGCGACCAAGTGGGTTACGAATCTCATCCTAGTTGAAAACCGCCAAAACGATACTAGCAAAACTTACAGGTTCTGCTCTGACGCCTGCCGAAAGGCACGCTGCGATATCACGCCTACCCGCAAGCTCCTAAGCAGCCAGCAGTTGAGTGTTCAGCGCATACTGCACCAGTTGCGCGCTCGTCTTGATGTGCAGATGCTCCATCATCGTGTACTTATGGAACGCGACAGTTCGCGGCGAGACGTTCAGAATATACGCGGCCTCTTTCATCGAACGTCCCTCGGCCAGCAGTTGCAGGACCTCTTTCTGCCGCAGCGTCAGATGGCTGGTGCTCTTCAGATTCTTAAAGTGGTTGACGAATGATCCAAGCACATCCTCGGTCATCAGCGGGGTCATGTACGAGCCCCCGCGAGTGACTGCGCGCAGCGCATCCAGCAGTTCGGAGCCGGCCGAGCTTTTCAATAGATAGCCCTTGGCCCCCAGCCGAAATGCTTCGGCCGCCAAATCAGGATCCTGATTCATCGTGAGATAAATCAGCTTGATGTTCGGCATTAACTGCTTCAGTCGTTGGCCCGCGCTGATTCCATTCATCGTCGGCATGCCAACGTCGAGAACAATGACTTGTGCTTTCAGGTCCGGGGCACCCTCGACCAACGCATGGCCGTCGCCAAAGGTGCCGACGACCTCGAACTCAGGCTCAATCAGATTCTTCAAAGCGTCGAGGATCAATTTATGATCGTCGGCCAGAATAACTCGTGTTCGTTGCATAGAACCTCCTTCAGGGAAAGGTGTTTCTAGTTAACCGCCTTCAATTGTTGTCGTTCAGGGTTCAGGGGAATCGTGACTTCAATTCGGGTCCCCTGTCCCCGCTGCGAACTAATTTCTAAATCGCCGCCCACGCTGCGCAGGCGCTCTCTCATACCGACAAAACCGAGACCTTCCGCGAACGTAGCCGATCGCATGTCAAAGCCACACCCGTCGTCGACCACACTGAGACGAATGGCGTCTGTGGACCGGTGAACAATCACTCGCACATGCGTCGCTTGACTGTGCTTCACGGCGTTGCGCAGAGATTCCTGCGCGATCCGGAACAAGCAGAGGGTAATGTCTTTCGGCAAAGTTTCAGCAAAGCTCTTCTGATGTAAATAAACCCGCAGCTTGCCGCTCGCATTGATCTGTTCGCACAAACTCTTGAGGGCAGCGGAGAGTCCGAGGTGATCGAGTTTCGAAGGGTGCAAGCTATAAGATAGCCGGTGAATGTCGGACGAAATCTCCTGCGCCTGGTTTTGCAGGCTTTCAAATCGACGACGCAGCTTGGCGGAGTTGCTCATGCCATCGGCCAGCTGTTCCAACTCGATGGAAAGCAGGGCCATGCGTTGGCTGAGATCGTCATGCAGTTCGCGGGCGACACGACTTCGCTCCTCTTCCTGGGCGTTGATCAGACGGCCGCTCAAATCGCGTAGGGCTGCTTCAGCTCGACGTGAGCGGCTGACATCAATCGTAAACCCACGAATGATGGCCGGTTTTCCATTGACCCGCGCCACACTAACCAGGCTGTGCAACCAGACGACACGGCCGTCTTTGGCGATCATCCGGTATTCCAGCTCGTATCTCTCAAGCGCGTGCGCGAGTCTCGCCGCCTCGTTGATGGCTCGATCCCGATCGTCAGGATGCAAGTGCAGCGACCAGAAGTCGGGTGTGTACCACTCGGCGACGGCATAGCCGAGTACTTCTTCAGACTGGTCGCCAACATAGGTGAACCGCGAAGTGGCAAAGTCCGCTTCCCACGGAATAATGTGCGCGACTTCCAGAAGCAAACTTAAGCGCCGTTCCGCGTTTACTTCGCGATCGCCGTTGGCTGGGTTGGGTTCCTGTGGAGATTCGCGCGCGAGCCGCGCCGCGATAGCCGCAGGGAACTTTTGTTGGGGAAGAGCTTTCATCACCGGGGGCTACTTTCTGGTCACCAAATCAAACGGGAAACGCGCGACCTGTAATACCTAAGCGCAGAGCGCTCCTTTCATTTCCGATCTGAGACTATGCGGCAGATGCCGGCCGCTGAATTCACGCATTAGCTTGAAATCGAGGGTCGAGACCTTTGCCAGCAGCATTATCGAACCCATCAGGACGGCAAAGTTATTGGACTCGAGATGCTGGTTGAGTGCTTCGCGGGTCTGCCATTCACCCATCAAGAGGAATGAGTTTTCGTCACTCGCTTCGCTATAGAACCTGTAGGAATTGCAGCCGGGCTCCTGCCTGATCGGACTGAGCAGCGAAGCCACAGTAAGGCACAACTCTTTTCGATTCTCAGGCCGCACGGTGATACTCGAGGTGGTGATCACCGCATTAGTATCCGTGGAATGATTCATGGGCGGACCTCCGGGGCTAAAACACCGAATTCTCAGAAGGGGCTGTCGCTCGGTTCGCGAAGCAGTGGATTTTGATTACTAAGACGACGGACGCACTGACAAGTGCAAACGGTGTGCGACAGTGAGGAACCTCCTCGTATAAGTACGGAAGCCCTGCTATTTCAATACTTATCCTGAGCGGTAGGTTTGTCCTGGAGTTTCGCCTTGACGAAGCGGGCCGCTGCATTTCGCGGAACCCGCGTAATACCGTGGGGTGGTGGGTTGCGGCTTACTGCCGGCGGAGCCTTCAATTCGCGCCGTTGCCGGCGGCGGATTGCTGAGATTTGTTGATGCCTAGTTTGGCCATGCGGGTGCGGAGCGTGCTGGGGTTCAGCCCGAGTACGTGAGCCGCGCCGTGCGGGCCCTCGATGCGCCAGCTGCGGTCCTCAAGGACACGAATTATGTATTCGCGCTCAATTTCCTCAAGGGTCCGGCCGACGGCGTCCGCGTTGTTGCCATTGCTGGGATTTAATTGTTCACGAACCCGCAGCACGGGCCCGTGCGAGTTGATCAGCGCGCGCTCAATTACGTTGGCGAGCTCTCTCACGTTTCCTGGCCAGGAGTAATTTCGGAGCGCGTTGATGGTGGTTGGTGCTACCGAGTTAATCTCTTTGCCAAGCTTACGCGAAAACGTATGGGCAAAGTGTTCTATCAGCATCGGAATGTCGTCCCGCCGCTGGCGCAAGGGAGGGACTGTAATCGGAAAGACGTTTAGCCGATACCAGAGGTCTTCGCGGAAGAGACCCTTGTTGACGTTTTCTCGCAAATTTCGATTAGTCGCGGCAATGATTCGCACGTCGACCTTCACGGTCTTTGAGCTGCCCAGCCGTTCGAATTCTCCCTCCTGAATGATTCGCAGCAGCTTCACCTGTAGTTCCAAAGGCAGTTCGCCGATCTCATCGAGGAAAATCGTGGCGCCATCGGCCAGTTCAAATCGCCCAATCTTGCGAGCCAGGGCTCCGGTGAAAGCCCCTTTCTCGTGGCCGAACAACTCGCTTTCAATCAGCGAAGCCGACAAAGCCGCGCAGTTGACCTTCACCATCGGTCGATCGCGCCGCGTGCTGGCGGTGTGAATGGCGCGGGCCACCAGTTCCTTTCCGGTTCCGGTTTCGCCGGTAATGAGCACTGTCGAATCGGTGGGTGCGACCTGCTCGATCTTGAACAGCACATATTTGAGCGCGTCGCTGGCTCCGACAATCTCGCCGAAGTTTTGTTGCAGCTTGATCTCTTCCTGGAGATAGATGTTCTCTTCCTGCAACTGCGTCTTCAGTTGATTCACTTCCGCGTAGGCGTTTTCCAGGGCCTCATGCGCGAAGACCAGGGCTGCTTCCGATTCCTTGCGGTCGGTGATATCCAGGCACGAGCCAATGTAGCCGAGAAACTTACCGGTCGGTGAAAACCTGGGTGTTCCGCTGTCGATTATCCAGCGATAGGAATTGTCCGCGCGCCGCAGTCGATACTCCATCATGAAGGGCTCGCGGCTTTCGAATGCGGCGTCATACATCTTCATACAGCCATCGAGGTCTGAAGGATGGACGCCGTTCGACCAGCCGCTGCCAATTTCTTGATCCATTGTGCGCCCGGTGAAATCGAGCCACTGTTGATTAAAGTACGTGTATCCTTTGTCGACGCCGGCGATCCAAATCATGACCGGCGCGGTGTCCGCCATGTTGCGGAACCGGGCTTCGCTTTCCCTCAGAGCCTGTTGAGCGAGCATGCGCTCAGTAATATCGCTGGAAGCGACCAGCAGACAATGCCGGCCGTCAATCTCCAGTTGCTCGGCGGACGAAAGCAACACCCGCATCGAGCCGTCCCGGGTACGGAGCTGGGTCTCCCGGTTTACCAAAGAGCCGCGGTTTTTTAGTTCGTTAACAAACGCTTCCCGCGCTTTGGGCGATTCCCAAATATTCAACTCGAGCGAGGTTTTGCCAATCACCTCGTCGCGACGGTAACCACTTACCTGGAGAAAGCTGTCATTCACGTCCAGATATTCTCCAGTAGCCACGACCGTAAGCGACATAGGTTGCGGGTTGGCGCGGAAAGCTTTGAGAAATCGCTCGTGGCTCTCGCGAAGCTCGTCAAGCGCCCGGTGACGATCGGTGACATCGATATTGACGCCAATCATTCGCTCGGGCTTACCGTCCGCAGAGCAAATCACGCGTCCCTTCGACGCCAGCCATAAAACCTCACCGTCGGTCCTGATAATACGAAACTCGGCGTCGTAAAGCTCGCCATTTTGAATCGCTTCATTGGCAGCTTGCCAGGTCTGTTCACGGTCTTCGGGGTGAATGAATTCCAGAAATCTCTCGACCGTCGTTTCGCCGTCTCCTGGTTCGAGACCGAGGAGATGCCAGAGCATTTCGGACCACAGAGATTCTCCTGTGGCCAGGTTCCACTCCCAAGTGGCGACTCGGGCCGCCTGTTGAGCGCGTTGCAGTCGACTCTCGCTTTCGCGGAGCGCGTTCTCGGCCTCTTTACGTTCGGTAGCGTCGCGAAAGTAAATGGAAAGACCGGCGGGCGTAGGGTATACGCTTACGTCGACCCAGCGGTTGATGACTGGCGACAGTCCCTCGAAGTTAATGGGCCGGCCTTCATCACGCGCGCGCATGATTACCCGATAAGAGTCGGTGCCGATGGCCTGCGGGAAAACCTCCAGAAAGCTGCGGCCGATCAAATCCTGGCGGCGCAATGCCCACAGTTCTTCGGTCTTACGGTTTACATAAGTGAAGCGCAAATCAGAGTCGACTGAATAGAATGCATCGCCGATACTTTCCAGAATTTCATTGACCTTGCGGTGCGACGCCGCCAAGTCGTTCTCTGCGCGCTTGCGCTCAGTGATGTCGCGGAGGATCACGGTGTAGAACTTTTGTCCTTCGACTTCGATTTGAGAGATCGAAGCCTCCATGGGGAACTCCTCGCCCGAGAGCTTCAGTCCGTAGAGTTCGGTCCCGCGGTCGCCCATCATGCGGCGGGTAACATCTCTCGTGCCGAAACGTTCTAGATGGTCGCGGTGCGCCAAACGGTAACGCTCCGGGATGAAACGGTCCAGCGAATGGCCTACGGCCTCGTTGGCGGGGCAATCAAAGATCCTTTCAGCAGACTCATTGAACAGAATTATCTTTTGGTTCTTATCGATGGTGATGATGCCGTCCATCGCCGAGCCGATCACGCCGGCCAATTGGGCCTCGCTTTGTTTGATCGCTTCTTCAGCTAACACGCGCTGAGTAATGTCACGTATGACGCTCAGGATATTTTCGCCGCTGGAAACGATCCGCGCCTCAAACCAGCGAGGTTCGTCATTAATTGTCAGTTCATATTCCACCAGCTGAGTTTCGCGGGTCTCAATCGCTTGCTCAAAAGATTCTGCCAAGCGCTCGGCCAGCTCGGGAGGCAGGACTTCGCGCATGTTCTTTCCGATAAACGCTTCGGGTGGAAGCAGCAGGTCTGCCGGGTTGTTGCAGTGATGATCGAGATAAACTCCATCGCGAGTCTGCACGAACATCAGATCAGGGATGGCTTCGAGAATCGCGCGATCCTTCTCTTCAGCCAGGCGGGCGGTCTCTTCGGCCTTTTTGCGGTCGGTGACATCGATAGCCACGCCGCGCAAACCTACGATCTTTTGGTCGCGGTCAAAAATTGGAATCAGGTAATTCTCGGTCCATACGTATCGGCCGTCCCGCGTGCGCCAGCGGAACTGAGAAAAACCTTCGCGCCCGCCGGTCACTACGTCTTCGCTCTCCTGCAGAGCTCTGTCGCGATCGTCATCGTGCATTATTCTCGCGCCCAGGCCGGGCGCTTCGGCCAACCATTCTTCAGGTGTGTAGCCCAGCATCTTGTAGACGTGATCGCTAATAAAGGTCGTCCTTCTTTGATTGGTATTTGGATCGATCGTCGCCTCCCAGACGATGCCGGGGACATTCGAAACAGTTTCATCCAATCGCCGGTGCGCCGCCTCGGTTTCGCCCATAAGCCGGGCCTGCTCGCGTTCAGCCGACCTGACGCGCCGGAGGGTGATTAACAAAAAGGCGATGAGCACGGCTTCGAGCAGAATCGCCGCCGCCGCCCCGATGACGTACCACTTGTCTTCTTCCCAGAAGGTTGGCCGCTTGAACTGAACCACGCTGCCGGCGGGCAGCTGTTGCTCGTTGATTCCCCAACGCTTCAATTGGGCCCAATCAAACATCGGGAGGACGGCAGTGCTCTCGACCGGCACGTCCTGAGGCCGCTGGCCGTTCGCCAGTTGCACGGCCATCTCGGCTACTCTGGTGCCGGCCTCGCTATTGTTCCGCGCATATCCGCCGACAATTCCTTTGCCAATCTGCCAACTTGCAAGTCCGTAGACAGGAACTCGGGCCGAGGCGGTAACCAAAGGCAGGATGTCGGAAGTTTCCAGGAGTTTGTTGTCTGCACCGTACGCTTGCTGCCAGGCATAAAGGATTATTGAATGATCAGGAGCGCTCTTCGCCTTCTCGACCAGTTCCTGCGGGCTAAGATCTGTCAAATACGTTAGGGCGACTCGGCTGTCGTATCCTTGCAGTCTTTCCCGGGCCATCGTCTCGTACAGTTTGCTGTGGTCGAGCGTGCCGCTGACAATGAATACCTGTTTAGTGTCCGGATGTAACCCGAGAGCGAGATCCAAAGTCTGCTTAAAACTAAACGTATTGATGACGCCGGTGAGCCCGCCACCAGTCTCGAACTCCTTCGGATCAGGAGGCCGGACAACGTTAAAGACGATTGGGGTATTCGGAAAAAGGTCGTTGCGGTACTTGAGCAAGAACCGCAGCGGCGTATCGTTGCTCGCGACGACGACGTCGATGTGCCGGTGCGCGTACTTCTGCTTGAGATAGGCACGCAGCACCGCTTCCTGATCATCCCCGGGAAATCGGTTTGATTCGAGATATTCCGGATAGTATTCAATGCTGCCTGGCGGGCCCGCTGAATTCAGGACGGCCAGAAAGTTTTTTTCGAAGGGTGCGTTCGCGGGCCAGTCCCGACTGTACCAATAAAGGAGCAGGACTCTTTTGGGCGCGTTAGACTGGGCTGAAGCTGCGGCGGTCAGGAAGTACAGGAAGACCCAAACGAATAACGCCACCCTAAGGGCGGAGAAGTGCGTGATGGCCGGGGTCCTTCGCATGATGTTTTGGGCCAGCATCGCCATATTGAAACCGGCGACTATCCTGCACCTGATGACTATACGATCAATTTAAAAGCAAATTGAATCTGGCGTGACGATCCCGTTTCGCCGGTCGGGAATCGTGTGTTGGTAATTCGGCCGAAGGTCGCGCCGCCTACAACGTTTCCGGGCGGTCCAAAGTTCGCATGATTGAAGACGTCAAAAACCTCGGCGCGAAATTGCAATCGAATCTTCTCTCCAACCTTGGTGTTCTTGATTATTGAGACGTCGGTATTGTTAAAGCCCGGCCCCATCACGACATTTCGGCCCAGATTGCCAAAACGCGGCACCGCGCTGAACACGGTCGTATCGAACCAGCGATCGACGCTGCCGATAATGTCTATCGGGCCGTCTACATCGGGTCGCACCGTGTTCGCGATCCCGGTGAGCGTGCTGTTGCTCGTCACAATGTTCACGGGGCTGCCGCTTTGCGATTGAACGATAGCAGCGATCTCCCATCCTTCGACCCATTGGTTCCCGCTCCAGGGCAGATTGTAAAGGGCGCTGATTACAAACCGGTTACGCGCATCGAAATCCGAAAGTCCGCGGTCGCCACGAAGATTGTAAGCGTCCTGTCCGACAATACCTCCCGTGCTGAACGAGTTATAGTCCAGCGATTTCGACCAGGTGTACGAAGCATTAAACTGCAAGCCATGACTGAGTCGATGTTCGGCCGTGACCCAGAGGCCCTGGTAACTCGAGTTGCCCGCGCTCTCGACCTGCGTAATGTTTCCCAAAGTTGTGCCAGGCAGGATCGGACTCGAGGATGAAAGCGTCGGAAATGGCCGGACGCCGTCAACCGGCTGATTGATGTTGTGGCGAATGATGAGATGAGTTCCTTTTGAACCGATGTAGCCGGCCATCAGAGCCAAGTGTGAATTCACCTCGCGTTGCACATTCAGGTTCCACGATTGCATGTAGGCGTTGTCGAATCCCTGGTTAATCGAGACCGGCGCCAGGCCCGCCGGGCCCGCGAGACTAAGCGCATTATCAAATCGAATCGATCCGCTGAAGGTGAGCGGTATCGCCAACGGCGGGTTAGCCGCGGTTGGGATCACGACGCTGGTCATGGGCTGATCCGTCTGGATCGAGTAGGCGGCGCGCAGCGAAGTCTTGCCATCTTTGAAAGGATCCCAAACCACGCCGACTCGTGGTTGAAGGTTCTGGTTGTTTTGGTGATAGACCAGATCGAGATCGCTACCGATACGGACCAGCGACGCAGTTGCGGGATCGAAAATAATGAAGCGGTCATAGCGCTCGGTCGGCGTCAGGTTCCACTCGTAACGCAATCCCAATTCGAAAGTGAGATTCGACCGAGCTTTAAAGTTATCCTGAATAAAGAACCCGAATGCGCCTTGCGAGATGCTGCTCGACTGGTTGCCGAGCGTTACGCTGAATGAATTCGCGGTGCCGGTAAGGAAGGCAGCCACAGTGGGGAAATTGAAACTGCCCGTACCCTGCCGCAAATTATTGTTGAGAAACTCGCGAAACTCGCCACCAAATTTAAGCGAGTGTTTTCCGGTTAGATAGCTGATGGTATCGGCCGCGACGATGGTGGTGTCGCCGCGTCCGGATGGTTGCGCCGAAGGTCCCCCAAAATTAAGTGCGCCTCCGGCAACGCTGATCTGCGGCAAGCCGATTGGCTGGGTGATTCCGTCGTTAATGCCAAACTCAATCGGATTCAGCTGAGCGTTCGGTATAGTCGAAGACGAAAAGCGATTAAAGCCGAGCCGGATTTCATTGACGACGGCGGCGCTGAACGTGTGAGTCTCGTTAGTCGTGAACACCTGTCGCAAGGCGCGCGCGCTGTTGCCAAAACCTGGAATGGTATTTCCCGTGCGCGTTGGTTCGTTACTCAACGTGCGGTAAATGTTGTAGTAGCCGTGAAGCTGGTCACGATCGTTGAGATGGTAGTTGATATCCAGCGACCATTGGTCGGCGTTGACCGGCGCATTCGCAGATCCGACGAAGCGCGGCGTGCCGGTCGAATCAACGAAGTTGGCGCGCGGTACTAAGGGCAGCAGTTTTGCGATGGCCGAATCGGTGACGGCCGCGCGTTGCGCGTCGCTCAAGACCAGGCTGTTGACATCCAGACGCTGCCTTTGCCGCAGCGCTTCGTAGGACGTGAAGAAGAATAACTTCTCTTTAATTAAGGGACCGCCGACATGACCGCCGAACTGGTTGCGCTTGAAGGGGGGCGGCTTGTTGGAGGTAAAGTTAAAGAAGTTTCGCGCATCGAGAGCGTCATTGCGAAAGAACTCAAATGCCTCGCCGTGAAAATCGTTGGTGCCTGAGCGCGTGGCAATAGTCACGATGGCGCCGGAGCTTTGACCGTACTCGGAACTAAACGTGGAATTGTCGACCTTAAATTCCTGCACAGTGCTGATCGACGGCTGATAACTAATCGAAGCGAATGCCAGATCGTTCAGGGTGATGCCATTAACCAGATAGTTAACGGTTTCCTCCCGGTTGCCGCCGGTGTTGAATGCGAGCGAACCCAAGCCGCGCATGGGGGCTGAGCTAAACGATCCCTGCGGCGGAGTCAACGAGCTGGGAATCAGCAGACCGAGGTCGAGAAAATACCGGCCGTTGAGCGGCAGTTGCTGGACCATGCGTTGATCCACGACGTGGCCGACTGCCATCGTGGACTGCTCGATGAGCGCATCTTCAGCGCTGACGGTAACCGTCTGAGAAACATCGCCGACCTTCAGTTGAAAATCCTGGTTTACGGTCTCGCCGATCGTGAGGGTCAGCTTTTCGATTAATTGCTTTTGAAAACCGGTGCCGGCAACTTCGACGCGATACGTTCCTAACGCGAGGGCCACCAATTGATATCTGCCTGATTCATCCGTTACGGTGCGGCGGCTGGTTGCAGTCTCAGTGTTGGTCGCGATGATTTGAACCGCCGGAACAGCGGCGCCATTGGGATCGATTACCTGTCCTTCGATCGCAGCCGTCGATTGGGCCCGTGCGGTCGCGCCCCATGCCAGAGCGCAGCAGATCGCGATTAGGCACGAAGCCTGGTATCGGCGGACACCAAAAAAAGTTTGGGATAAGAGCGCACGGAAAGAGTGCACGGACGGGGAATCGCCGCCATTGGTCTCACTAGCGTGGCAGGGGAGACACATTCTTCCACCCTAAACTTAAGAGACACGTAACCCTCCCTTACACTATCGGGTGGAACCCTGGCGACGAGTACCGCGGTAGAAGGAGGGTGGCTTTCAACCTCCGATGAAAGCCCACACGACCCAACTGGGACGGGATTATACTCGCGCGAAGCGTTGCCGTACAGGATTTAGATCACATCCATCTACTATTGCGCCTCTTATCCAAAGTTTGGCAGATTTCATGGCCGATGGCGGGTATAATGCGGACCGCTCGAACTCAATGCTCGATGAACTATGAAGTTGTGATTAAGACCGTGACCGCGCAGCCGATTGCGGCTGTCCGGCGGCGCGTAAGAATTGCAGACATCGCCAGAGTGTGGAAGCCGGCGCTTGATCTTGTCTGGGAGTTTCTGCGCTCGCAGCCAGACCTGCGCACAGACGGTCACAATTGTTTCCTTTACCACCATCCCGCGCCCGGGGAAGAGGTAATGTTAGTGGACTTCGGGGTGCAGGTAACTCGGCCCTTCGACAACGCGGGCGAAATAATCTGCAGCGAGACGCCGGCGGGCGAGGTCGTCATGACGACGCACATCGGTAGCTACGCCAGGCTCCCAGCCGCACATCAGGCGATCCGCGCGTGGAGTAAGGCGAACGGCCGCGCCTTCGGCGGGCGCTCGTGGGAAGTCTATGGCGATTGGACCGACGACGAAGCTAAACTCGAGACACAAGTCATCTACTTGTTGAGTTGAGCCCCACGTCTATCGCGATCATTATGAAAGAGACCACTAAGCGTTCGATCTTTCGCTGGATTCACATTGTCTTTGCGATTCCGATCATCGGCTACATCTATAGTCCGTTCAAGGAACTTCCAAACTACGCGCCCGTCGTTCGCTATGCCGCCGTGCCGGTGATTCTGCTTACCGGACTTTGGATGTGGAAGGGACATGTGCTGCGACGCTTCATCACGAAAAGACGATCGAACGAGACCCGTTAGCCCGGAGTAACCATAAATGAAGACGAATCCGAAAGTTGAATTCTTTTTTAAGAAAGGTAATTGGCAGGAGGAATTTGAGAAGTTGCGAACGATCGTCCTCGGCTGCGGCCTGACTGAAGAATTGAAGTGGGGGTGTCCCTGTTACACGTTTGAGAAAAGAAACATTGTCCTCATGCATGGATTCAAAGAATACTGTGCGCTGCTTTTTTTCAAAGGCGCGTTGTTGAAGGATCCTGAAGGCATTCTGATCCAACAAACGGACAATGTTCAGTCGGCGCGTCAGATTCGATTCACCGGTACTCGGGAAATCGTCAAGATGAAGAAGACTTTGCAGGCTTACATCCTGGAAGCCATCGAGTTGGAAAAAGCCGGCGCGAAAGTGAATCTGAAAGTTACCGAAGAATTCAAAATGCCCGCAGAGTTTAAAAGCAAGCTGGATGAAGATCCGGTTTTGAAGAAAGCTTTTACCTCGCTGACGCCCGGCCGGCAGAGAGGCTACCTGCTTTATTTTGCGGCGCCCAAACAATCGAAGACTCGAGCCGCCCGGGTTGAAAAATATAGTCAGCAAATCCTGAATGGAAAAGGATTGAACGATTAGCAGGTCGATTCAACTGCTCGCGCCTTCACGTCCTTCTGGCCGTGATGGAACTTTCTTCTTGCACGGGTCGTAGTTCCGATTCGTCAGTTTCTTACGACCTTAAAAACCTTCGCAGGAGAGATCATGAAGAAAGCGATCGCGACTTCGCTCGTTGCTTTGCTATTTAATTCGGTCAGCGCTTTGGTTTTTGCGCAGGGCATGCCCGCGGCCGCAGAAAAAGATTTCACCGCCGCTTACGATGCGCAAGTCAGTAAGACGCTGGCGACATTTCCCGATTTGCCGGGTATCGCGATCGTCGTGATCAAGGACGACAAGCCGATTTTTGTCCGCGCGTACGGCATGGCGGACAGGGAAGCCGGCCTCAAGGCCGACCCCGACACTCTCTATTACATCGCTTCTTCGACGAAGTCATTCACCGCGCTGACCGCGGCGATGCTCGATAAGGAAGGCAAGATCAAGTTTTCCGATCCGGTGACAAAATATACGCCCGGCATCCAATTCAAGAACGAGATACCGCCCAAGATAACGATTCGAGATCTCCTGACGCACACCAGCGGCTTGCGGAACATCGCGCTCCAGAACCGTCTCGCTTTCACTGGCCAGATAGACCAGCGCGAGCTCGATCATGCCTTTGCCGAAGCCACGACTTTTAATGAAGCGAACTTTGGCAAGTACAACTATACAAACCTCGGCTACAACATTTATGGGCTGGCGTTGCATTACCACCTGAACAAAAAATGGCAGGATGTGCTGCAAGAGCGCATCTTCGCACCTGCGGGTTTGGCCCACACGACCGCGTATGTTTCACAGGCGCGCGCAAAGAAATTCAAAATCGCAGCTCCCTATGTGGTTGATACAGATGCGGCCAATGCCGGAAAAATGGTGCGCAGCCAACTCGAGAAGACCGACGAGAACATGCAATCAGCCGGTGGAATCTTTACGAGTATTTCGGACCTGGGCCGGTGGCTCAACCTGAACATGAATGACGGCAAGCTCGACGGCAAACAGATTGTGCCGGCCGATCTCATTCGCAATGCACACATCGGATTAACGAAAAGCACACGTAACGAACCGCCGTTCTCAGCCGACGGCGAATATGGGCTCGGTTGGCAGATCGGGATGTACCGCACCGAAAAAGTTATTTATCATCATGGCGGTTATCCCGGTTATCATAGCCACGTTTCCTTCATGCCTGACAAGAAAATTGCGGTCGGCGTGCTGGTGAACAACGACGCCATCGGCTCACGTCTTGCAGACATGCTCGCTGCGTACGCTTACGACTGGTGGTTGCGAACGGAAAATTTCGAGACCGATTACGCGAAGCAATTACAGGACACGGCCACAATTTTTGAGAACCGGAGGCAAGGGATCGCCGCAGAAGCGGCCCAGCGCGCGAAGCGAGAATGGCAACTCTCAAAACCTTTTGCGGAATACGCCGGCAAGTACACCAACGATGTACACGGTACGATCGAGATCGTCGCCAAAGAAAAAGCTCTCGCTGTTCGACTGGGTAGCATGAGCGCCGTCGCCACACCTTTTACGCAACCGGACACCATTCGCGTAGTGATGCTGCCCGGCGGGAATGGCGAAGTGATCGGCTTCGTAAAGGATACTGAAGGCAAGTTGAGCTCGTTGAATTATGGCGGCATCATCTTCACGAAAATCGCAAAGTAAGTCTTCGGCGAAGACCAGCAGAGGCGCGACCAAAGCCCAGCCGGTCAAGGCGGCCCGGAGCAAGAAGAAGGGCAAGAAGGACGGCAAGAAGGTCACGCTCCTCTCGGGCGGTAACCCGCAAATTGCAAAGGGCGACGGCGACGCCCCGGTGCAGGCATATATCGCCGCGATGCCGGGATGGAAGCGCGATGCCGGCCGGCGACTCGATGCGCTAATCGTGCGCAGCGTGCCCAACGTGCGCAAGGCCGTGAAATGGAACTCACCTTTCTACGGCATCGAAGGTCAGGGCTGGTTCCTTTCGTTTCACGTCTTCGCTCGCTACATCAAGGTCGCGTTCTTTAAAGGTTCGTCGCTGCATCCCCTGCCGCCGGGCGAGTCGAAGCAGAAGCAAGTGCGTTATCTCGACATCCACGAAGACGATCAGCTCGACGAAAAACAGCTGGCGAGCTGGCTCAAACAAGCCGCCGCGATCCCGGGCTGGCTCGGTTAGTTAATCCGCAAGAGAGACCAGACCGAAGCCGTCGAATCGATGCTCTCATCTGCGTTCGCGCGAGCATTGCGTGACTGCTACAATCTTTTCACCACCCCGACGGTTCAAATTAATTCACATTCAAATAGGAGTGTCTCAGTGCTACGAAAACTCACCGTTGCTATTGTCACGGTCTTTGTCCCGATGCTCTCTCACGTCTCTGCTGTGCCCCGGCGGGGCGATAAACCGCAGGTCATAAAGCTGAATCGTTTCCGCAAGGCGCTCTGGAAGGTGCACGTCACCGTGAAGGGAAAGCCGGGCGATTTTCTGCTGGACACCGGCGGCGGCGCCACGCTGCTCACCGAGGAGTTTGCGAAAGGGATCGATTGCAAATTCTGGGGCCGAACGACTGGCTACAACATGTTCGGCAAACGCAAGGACGGTCCGCATTGTGACGACGTTCAAATCAAAGCCGGCGACGTCGCGCTGACACCGGTCGCGATCGGCACGATTGATTTCGGCGATCAATTCGCGGGCGACAAGACCCCCGACGGATTGCTGTCGCTCGATGCCTTCGACGGGAAATTGATCACGCTGGATCAGAAGGCGGGGGCTCTGACAATCGAGACCGCGCAAACCTTATCGCGGCGCACGAAGACAATGAAAGAGTTGCCCGTCAGACTGGTTCGCGACTGCTCGGCCAGATGTCTGAATGCCTTTGTTGGTGTGCCCACGCCGCAAGGGATGACGTGGCTGATTCTCGACTCGGGAGCCGGCGGCGTGTCGCTAATCTCAAAAGATCATGCCGAAATCTTTGGACTCGATCCGAAGATCAAGCAACAGCGGCTTAAATTCGAAGCTGCTCCCGGAGTCCCCGTCGATAGTCCGGTGTTGTTGACGGACATGATCATGGACGGCAATCTCGGGCAGCCCTTTATGAGTCAGTATGTGATGACGTTCGACCTTGCGCGCGGACGTCTGTGGGTGGTGAAGCAAGGCTGACCTGGCCGGAACCGCGATTTACCTTAATCGCTCAGCCAGGTCACTTTACCTGTCTCAAGTGAATAGACGCCGCCGACAATCTTCAGTTTTCCCTCGGTAGCCAGCTTGGAGAGGATAGGGCCGGACGCTCGCAGTTGCGCGACGACCAGCTCCACATTTCCGCGCACCGCATTCGCGACTGGGTCGCCGGGCAGCCCTCGACTCTTTTCAACTGCTGGCTTGAGCAAGCTGAGGAGCGCGGTGATGTGCCCTTCGACTTCGCCGCCCTGAACCGCGGCGGTCACGGCCCCGCAACTCTCATGACCCAGCACCACGATTAGCGGAATGTGCAGGTGCTCGGCGCCATATTCGAGACTGCCTAATTCCGTATCGGTGGCTACATTGCCGGCTACTCGCACGACAAAGAGATCGCCGAGTCCCTGATCGAAAATTATTTCCGGCGGCACGCGAGAATCGGAACAACCTAGGATCTGGGCGTGCGGATGTTGACCGTTAGTCAGTTCTCGCTGACGCGTCGCCGTCTCGTGAGGATGCTGATATTGATGCCGTACATGATGCTCATTTCCGGCTTTCAATTCGGCGAGCACGGAATCTGCCGTGACTGTGGTTGCGGCTTTTTGGCTGATGGGCAGAGTCGCCGCTATCAGCAGTACCGCTCCAACTGTCGCTGTCACGAACCATCTCATGCAGGTATCAATGAATCCCGTTGGCGTTGCTCTCATTCGAAGCAGAAACAACTACCGTCGTCGGCCGCCGCCACCACCTCTGCCGCCACCGCCAAAGCCGCCGCCACGATAGCTGCCCATGCTTGAGGGCCGTGACATGTTGCTCGAGGGTCGTGATGACTGCTGAGAACGATTTTGAAAGCTGCGCTGGTCGCGGGCACGTTGCGCGCCTTCCATGCGTTTCGCGCGATCGCCTTCGAGATTTTTGAACGTGCCACTGTCCATTTGGCTCGCACGATTTGATCCGCTGCGATCTCCCGAGGTCCGATCGCCTCTGGCACTGTCGTTCTGTCGCTCGCGGTTCTTGGCGTTGTCGTTCAGAAAACTGTCGCGTCGATTGTCGCGTTGCGACGGAGCACCGTCGGGTCTCTCGACGTTATTCCAGTTACCGTTTTCAAACTTGCTCCAATTCCCGTTCGCGTCGCGACGATAAGCGTTGCCGTCACGGCCGGCATAGACGTTGTCGCCTTGTTTACCGACGAAGCCTTCGCCGCGGCGATTGATCATGCCGCCGTTTTCGCCGCGCGTGACGCGAGTGGTATTGCCGGAGCTGTTGGTGAAGCGTTTGGTGCTGGCCCAATCATCGCCGCGCTTGACCTGCGTCGATCCCCAGCTGCCGTAAACGCCGGAACCCTGCCGAGTCTGAATCCCATTGCCCGTCCGCGGGTTGTAAGCCTGAGCCGCGCCCCGCGCGCCGTTTGGTCCATAAGCAAATGCGCCGCGCGCATACGTGCCGGTGCTCGGATTGTATCGAGCGCCGTATCCCGCGCCGCCGTATGGTCCATAGATGCGGCCCGCCGTGCCATAGATTCCGGTGTAAGGGTTGTACCAGGAGCCGTAACCGTAAGTCCGCCAGTAGGGGTAATAACCCGGATAGTAACCGCCATACCAGTAGTAAGGCGGGTAGTACCAACCCGTTCCCCAAACCGCGCAGCCCCAACCGATCATCATTCCTGAGTAGCCGGCGACTGCCGCATAGGTCACCCAGTCATCGCTATCGCTGTCGTCCTTTTCGATGGTTACGTAAGTCACGTCGTGAATGGGCGAGCTCGGCGGAATCTGATAAATCTCAAGTGGAACTGACTCGGCAAGGTGCCATTCGCCCGCCGGGCCACTAGCCATGAACCAGACGCCTTGATAGCACATGTAGTATTGCTCGCCGGCTTTGATGATCTCTTTGTCGGTATTGACGGCGCGCTGAAGTTGGGTTCCGTCAATCGCTTCAAATTTTGGTTCGCCCTGATAAATCACTTCGGGCGCCTTGATCTCCTTTTTATTGACGCGCGCGATCTGCGGGACCTGCGCCAGCAGCACAGCTTCTGCGGCCTGGTCGGTTCCGGGCACTGAAGCCAGCACGCGTGAGCGCGGGTGCTCGAGCGAAATCTTCTTGAAGTCTTCGGGCAGAGTCGGTGTCGCGAAATTCCAACTTGAATTCAGGTTAGGCGCGCTGAACCAACGGCCGGCTACCAGATAATAAAACGGTCCGCTCTCACCCATGCGAAACAAATCGGCCTCGGTGTTGCTGACCCAAAGCAGTCCGGTTCCCGGGACGGGCACATATTTCGGCTCGCCCTGAAGGTAAATCAGCTCGGAAGGTTTGGTGCTGTAATAGACGTGCGGTGGGTGCATGATCGGCTTGCCCGGCAAATTCAACACGACGTCTTTCCAATTGTCGTCGCCGGGCAGCTTGCGAAAACTTTCCGGCAGTTTACCCGCCGGTGTCCATGGGCCATTCAAATCCGTCGCTTTCAGCCACGATGCGTCGTCCCGCAAAAAATAAGTGTTCGTTGGAGGATACTGCAGCAAATCCCAATTCGTGTTTACCGCAAACTTCAGGTCGTTGTCCTTGATGGGACTCCAGATGGGATCGCCGTCGAGACTGAGCATGATCGCCGGGGTCTTGCTCACAAATACCAATGGCGGATCGGATTTTAGGCCTTCAACGTTCTTCGGAGTGATGATGCTCTTGTCGATCTGGGACAGCACTCGATCCAGAGAGATTGTTCGTTCATTGTCGGGAATGATTTTTTCTATCTCGGTGACAATCTCCTGCACCTGCTCCTT
>Ga0207511_100059_pt1 | contig 26921 bp, 28 predicted proteins | sample NitcycUWRSCHO22C_FD_188265 | JGI IMG/M metagenome (GOLD analysis project Ga0207511, IMG submission 188265) | Soil microbial communities from Arlington Agricultural Research Station in Wisconsin, USA - Nitrogen cycling UWRJ-SCHO22-C (SPAdes) | ecosystem: Environmental > Terrestrial > Soil >... | reverse complement strand
AAAGCTGTAATTCTGTTCCGGGTCCAAAACCTCGAGCAGCGCTGAAGACGGATCGCCGCGAAAATCGGCGCCGACTTTGTCGATCTCATCGAGCATGATCAGCGGATTGTTCGTGCCGGCTTGTTGAATGGCTTGAATAATACGGCCCGGCATCGCGCCGACATAGGTGCGGCGATGTCCGCGAATTTCAGCTTCGTCATGAACGCCGCCGAGACTCAGTCGAATGAACTTGCGGCCCAGGGCGCGGGCGATCGATCGTCCCAGGCTGGTCTTGCCGACGCCCGGCGGGCCAACGAGGCAGAGGATTGGACCCTTCGGCTTTTCTTTCAGCTTGCGCACGGCCAGCGCTTCAATGATCCGCTGTTTCACCTTCTCGAGCCCAAAGTGGTCCTCGTTGAGAATCTTTTCAGCCTTATGAAGATCGAGATTGTCCTTCGATGACTTTGACCACGGCAGGTCCGTCATGATTTCCAGCCAGTTGCGTAGCGTGGCCGTCTCGGCGGCGTCGGGATGCATCCGTTCGAGCTTCTTCAATTGGCGCAGCGTCTCATCTTCGGCCGGCTTCGGCATTTTGGCGGTTTCGATCTTCTCGCGGAATTGCTGGACCTCTTCGGCCAGTTCATTTCCTTCGCCCAGCTCGGTCTGGATCGCCTTCATCTGCTGGCGCAGGTAGAACTCGCGCTGCGATCGATCGATGTCGGCGCGCGCCTGCGTATTGATTTCCTGCTGGACGGTCAGCACCTCGATCTCTTTGTTCAGGAGCTCATTGACGCGGCGAAGTCGCGCGGTTGTGTCAGCAATTTCCAAAACCGATTGCGCGTCTTCAACTCTCAACTCGAGATTGGACGCTGACAGGTCAGCCAGCCGTCCGGCATCGTCGAGGTTCGCTATGATCGCCATTACTTCAGGCGAAATGTTCTTGCCGAGGTTCGCTGCTTTTTCCATCGAGCCGCGCACGTTGCGCATCAAGGCTTCAACTTCCAGGGAGCGTTCCGGGGCCGCTTGTTCGGGCATTACCTCGAGCTTTGCTTGCAGGCATTCGCCGGCAGAATCAACTGAATCAACCTGCGCGCGCGAAACGCCCTGAACCAGAATGCGGATGCGCCCGTCAGGCAGCTTCAGCATGCGCATGATGACCGCCACCGTTCCCACTTTGTATAAATCGTCCTGATGAGGTTCTTCCTTATCGAGGTCCTTCTGACAGGTCAGCAGAATCATGCGATCTTCGCCGAGGGCTTTGTCTACGGCCCGGATGGACTTTTCCCGGGAAACGAAGAGCGGAACGATCATGAAGGGATAAATCACGATGTCGCGCAGCGGCAGCAGCGGGAGTTCACCGGGGATCTGGAGCGCGAGATCGGGCTCGGCCGGTTCCAATGCGACTGTGATTTCGTCGTTGATATTGTCAGTCATTGGTGTTTCTCACTACTCAATTTCGGTAATCGGTACCCTGAACTCGGACCCGCGTCGGTCCTTTGTCTTGGGCAAATGAATTATTAGGACGCCGTCTTTGAGTTCGGCTTTGCTGTCCTTGACGCTGATGGTCCAACGCAGCGGCACTACGCGGCTGAAGCGGCCATAGTTTCGTTCCGAACAGAGATGAGAGGCGATCTTCTGCCGCGGGTTTCGCTTTTTCTTTTCGCCATACACTTTGATCTTGTCGCTCATCAGCGCGATTTTTATTTGCGCCGCGGGAACCCCCGGAAGTTCGATGCGGATATAAACCGCGTCTGCCGATTCGCAAACATCAGTCGGTGGTTTGAAGGCGGCCAGCGGCGTGAGTTCAGCTTCCGCGGCTTCGCGCAAAACTGAATAGATTTTTTCGACGCGCTCCGCCAGTCGCTTGAGCTCAATTCTTTCAAGGCCGGCCGCGCCGGTACTCTTAACCATACGTCTCCAGTTTCACACCCGCTTCAACGAGCCACTTGCGCGCGCCCGCACCAGGGTTTTCAACTCTGTCATGAATTCAGAAACGTCCTCGAACTCAAGATAGACAGACGCAAACCGGACGTACGCGACCTTGTCCAACTCTTTCAAGCGACGCATGATCAATTCGCCGATCTTACTCGTCGGTCGCTCGCGCTCGGGAGACTCCTGCACATATTTCTCAATGCCGTTGACGATGCTCTCGAGCTTTGATGACGGTACGGGACGCTTTTCACAGGCTCGTAACAGGCCGGCCATGACTTTGTTACGATCGAAGGTCTCGCGCCGGCCGTCCTTCTTAATCACCATGTAGGGAATTTCGTCGATGCGTTCATAAGACGTGAAGCGCCGCTCGCACTTCAAACATTCGCGCCGGCGGCGAATCGCGTCTCCTTCGCGCGACTCGCGCGAATCGACCACTTTGTCTTCGAGGAAACCGCAAAAAGGGCATTTCATTTTCTCATCACCTCACGTTTGTAGCGCAAGTGCCTCGCGAATCGCAGCTCAACAAAGTCGCGCCACAGAAAGGTTCAATGCAGATGAAGGCTTAAGCGCCTCCAGGGATTACGACCGGTTCATCTTCTACTGCATGCTCTACCGCTTCGGTTGAAACCAACGATCTTAAGCGCGCGAGATTCACATCGCCGCGCAGGAAATAAAACAGCCCGAAGACCGCCGCGGGCCCGAAATCAACCAGGTGCAGGATGATTGCTGTGGCCGCAGCCTGATCGCGGCCGACTCCGAGCAGGATCAAAGCTGCGGCCGTCGCGGCATGAAACGCGCCCGCTGCGCCGCCCGGTGTTGGAACCACCGATCCGACCATCGACCATCCCAACACGAAAATGACCTGAGAAACGCCAAACCTGATTCCGAAGGCGCGACAAACCAGCATGTTGGCGGCAATGACTGAGCCCCACAGCACAAAAGACCAGAAAATCGTGACGCCGAGCAATTTCATGTCAGACAGGACGCTCAGTGCCGTGGCCAACTGTTCCAGCGTGCTCAACAGCGCCTTCTTGATCCGCAGGACGAGGCTGGAGCGCGGGACTATCCGTTTGTCGAGCCAGTTGATGAGCCCGGCCGATCTCCGTCTGAACCAAACGAGGAACCCGATGCCTACCAGCAGGACCGCCAGAAAACTGAATCCGATAATTCGCACCCAACCAAATTCAGCTGCGGAACTGGTCGGCTTGAACCAGAGCAGATTGATCGCAAACATCAGGACGACGGTAATGGTGTCGTAAAGACGCTCGATCATGATCGTCACGAACGCCGCGGCCGGCCGCACCCGACGGTCGCGCATTGGTAACGCGACGGGCCGCACCACTTCGCCGGCGCGGCCAATCGTCAAAACGGCAGCAAAGCCGACACAGGTGGCAATCCAAACCTCGCGCAGACTGGTTGGCGTCAGGGGTTTGAGCAGCGCTTGCCAGCGCACGACGCGCCAAAGATAGGCCAGGAGAATAATTACGATGGCGATTATGATCAGACGCCAGTCTGAATTCTGGACCGAGACTTTTACCTGTTGCCAGTCAAGCTTGCGCCCAAATAGCCAGATTATCAGGGCCGCCAGCACCAGGAGCGCGACGAATTCGATTATCTTTCGGTAGTTGGACAGGGTCTTCACGCGACTCGAAAAACAGGCAACTGACTTGACTACGAAACCAGGATAACCACAAGATATTGGGTGGCGTGAAGAGGCTACAACAGTTTACTGGTGCGCGCAAGAATCGTTCAAATCAACTAAAAGTGCATCGATAATCGCCGGGAACTTTGTTTCTCGGCCCAGCGTACGAGGCTCGTGTCAGCCGCTGGATTGACAGCCGCCCAGCAAGCTTGCAACGCCGCATGAATCGGAGAACGTAAACTGTGGGAGCCGCCAAACTCTTGGCTACCAGTGAAGGCGCGGAATTAGTCAGAAGATGCCGCAAGGGAGATGGCGCGGCATGGGAAGAGATTGTCCAGACCTACAGCCGTCGCATTTACAATCTGGCTTACCGCTTTACCTCGCGCGCCGATTCTGCCGAAGACCTGACGCAAGAAGTTTTCATCCGCGTCTATCGCTCACTCGAGCAATACAATCCGAAACAAGGTGATTTGCAGAACTGGCTCATGCGGCTGGCGCGCAATCTCATTATTGATGATTATCGCAAGCGTCAGCGCGCGCCACAGGACGAAGCCGCGGACGACCTGGAAGACCACAAATATCATCTGCGCGCGGCGGGCGGCACGGTGCAACGTGAGATGGAGCGCCGCGAATTGGGAGCGCAGATTCAGTCCGGCATCGATAAGCTCTCTCCGGATCTCCGAACGTGCGTGATTTTGCGCGATATCGAGGAGTTGAGCTACCAGGAAATTGTAGATCTGTTGAAGATTCCGGAAGGAACGGTTAAATCGAGAATTAATCGGGGTCGCATCGAACTTGCGAAGATCTTGCGTCGTATGCGAGTAGTGGAGGCTTAGCCTCGAAAGGACTTTGAGATTTCAGTTTTCAGGTCTTCCTGAACGACAGAAGACGGCAAGTGGTGGAATCCATTTGAGATTTGAAATTTGAGATTTGATATTGAATACCGATGCTTTGTCACGAATTTGAAGATCAACTGACCGATTACCTCGACGGGGCGCTCGACGTGGAGGCGCACAAGAACTTTGCCGAACACGCATTGCGTTGTCCCGTCTGTCACGATCTTCTGGGCGACGTGAAGGGCACGCTCGTCGCTTGCTCGGCGTCCGAAGCTCCTCCGGCCGGTCCGGAGCTGGAAGCTCGCATCCTCCTGAAAACGGTTCCCGAGACCGCGATAACTTGCGCTGAATTCGAAGAGTACCTGACTGATTATCTTGACGGTTTTCTGGTCGCACCGCTCTATCACCGCTGGGAGCGGCACGCGGCGCTCTGCGACAGTTGCAGTGAATTGCCGGGCGACGTGGTTCGTTCGATTGGCGCTTGCTATACGTATAAGCAGGATGAATTAGCGCTGCCCGCCGGGCTCGAAGCGCGGATCTTGCAAAGCACCATCGGCAATGTGTTGCCTCAACAAGTGCGCGCGCCAATCAGTTCACGCCTGGTGGAGTGGATACGTGGGGCGCTCGACCCGATCGTTTCGCCGCAGCTCGCAACCGTCGCCACGATGTTGCTCGTTGCCGTGTTTGTTCTGACGAATACGGTTTCGACTGATGGATCGGTCGGCGGCATCTACGCTGCGACTATGCAACTCGCGCAGAAAACCGCTGATAACGCGACGAAGAGTTCGGTGCTTCCCGACGGCGTGAAGAAAATCCAGGGCAGCTTCAATGATGTGATCGGCAACCAGAAAGCCGCTGAACCTGAGGATCAGACAAACAAGAATCAGGCTGCCAATCAAAACAACACTCCCCAGAATTCACCAAGTAAGCATAAGGAAAGTCCGGAACCGAAGGGTCGCTAAGACGCTTCGACGGCGATTGAGTTGATGACCTGTTCGTATCACACAAGGAATCCCGCGACCGTGCAATGCAGCCAGTGTGCGCGCTCTCTGTGTCCGGCGTGTGACCATCGCATTCGCGGCTTTCCGTTTTGTCAGGATTGCATCGTCGCCGGCGTCGAGATGCTGCGCTATCAACAGTCGCGGACGACCGACGCGCAGGTAATTCGCCGCCAGACATCGCCGTTCATCGCCACGTTTCTTTCTTTCTTCGTGCCCGGACTGGGCGCCGCGTATAACGGGCAGACGTCGAAGGCTATTGTTCACTTTGCGATTTTCGCCAGCTTCTTTCAGATGGCGGTGGTTACCGACGGCGTGACCTTCTTCGTCTTAGGTATCTTTGCGACGTGGCTCTTTGCTGCGGTCGATGCGTGTCGCACGGCGCAACTTATGCGGGCCGGCCTGGCACCCGACGCCGAAGAGGACGCGATTGCGCGGCAGCTTTACGGAAATCCGTTGGCGTGGGGCGTGACGCTGGTCACTTTGGGTCTGGCTTTCTTGTCGCACACTCTGCTCGGCATTCAGTTTCCAGTGCGACGGACACTGCCGGTCGTGCTCGTGATTCTTGGCTCGTACATGTTATTTGATTATTTGAAGCGCCGGCGAAGACGAGAGGAATTGCGTGGAGTTGAAATGAGTCCTCCTTCGTCAGTCGTATCGAGTTGGCGTGTCGATTCCGCCAGACTGGGCGCGGATTTCCCGACCCAGGTAAGTTCGCGACAGCTTCGCCAGGCGAAGTAGTGAGTAACTTGCAGCTTATTCGAATCGCAAGTTAACAACTTGCGCTACACATCATGGCAATCCTAATTGGACTTCTTCGCGGCACCTCAATAGCGGCAGCAATCATGCTGGCCTTCGCGTTATTGAAAAAATTTATCATCGTCTTCGGGTTTCTGTTTGCCATTCTGAAATTCGCCATCATCATCCTTTTTCTGATCTTGCTGATCTCAATTGCGGTCGCCATGCTGCGCGACTGGTCTAGCAAGAGCACCACCAAAGACGCGTAGTCCTGCGTCTCGCTTCCGTACAAAACCAATCAATGTGCCAAGATTGTTACAGATCCGGTGATCTTCGTCACCGGATTGACACTTCCGCGTTTGCCTTCACTTATCTCGTATGATACGGTCTGCCGCTCTAGCAGCGATTCAGGACGCGATTCCGGAATCGACAACCCGGCGATTCGGATCGGAAATTCCGTTGCTAGTTTCAAGCAGGGCTTGAACCTTCTAGCAGGTTCGTTAGTTTTAGCACCTCATATTTGAATAGTTTCCAGTTCGCCCTCCGTCGGCGTCTGTAAACCTTTAAGGTCGCAGAGCGGCCCCCGTTTTATCAAGCTCGCGCTGCGATCGACAGGAGCAGAAGATGACCAGAGACGACCGTTTCTATGCGTTTATAGTTGCCCGAACATCCAGATCCAGAGCCCACATTCGCAGAGTCTGCGTTCATAAACGTTGGTTGAAGATGTCCGCGGCCGGACTTTTTGTGGTGCTGTGTGGCCTGATCTACGGATTCTATGGATTGACCCAACAAGCCGAACATCTGCGGATTGACCGCGAAAACCAGCGGCTGCGACAAGAGAATGAGCGGCAGCGCCAGGCACTTCAAAATTTGAATAACCGCGTCAATGCCGTCGAAGACACTTCGCGGAAGCTGGCTGAGGTCTCAGGAGTTGAGAAAGAGGCCACCGCGCCCAGCGGACAGGGCGGACCTGCGAGGCCTGTGAACAGCGCAGCTGCGCTCGCGGCCCTCGAGGCCAAGACCGAGAAGCTCGAACGCGAAATGCGCATGTACGAATCGTTCCTGCGTTCGCGTGGCGTGATACCGTCGATCTGGCCCGTGTTCGGAAGACTCGAAAGTGGAGTTGGTGGCCGGCGCAATCCGTTTACCGGCCGTGGTCATGAATATCACGAAGGCCAGGACATCGACGCCGCCTGGGGCACGCCTGTGGAAGTAGCGGCCGCAGGTAAAGTGACGATCGCCGGTTGGCAGAGAGGTTACGGCAACGTCGTCTATGTCGAACACGGTAGTGGTCTTTCGACGCGATACGGCCATCTTTCTAAAATCAATGTAAGCGTCGGTCAGACGGTGAATACCGGTGACATCCTCGGACTCGTGGGTTCGACCGGACGCTCAACCGGCCCGCACTTGCATTACGAGGTTCGCATCAACAATCAACCAGTCGATCCGAAGCCATATTTGCCGGGCGCCGCCGCGGTAATGGCTGACAAGAAGTAATCAGTAATCACGTTCGAATTGAGCAGCAACCATCGTTCACATACGAGGGTTGCTGCTTTTCCTTTGTGCCCCAGAATTTACAATTCTCTCGTTCCGCATTCATTCTGCGTCTGTTAACATCCTCGCCTCGTTTAAATCCACGTTAAGGAAGACCTAATGGCCGTTACTCGCTCGCGCACAACTGCGCTGCTGATTTCTTTTCTGCTCTTCGTCAGTATCGTTCCCAACCGCGTTCTTGGTGATGAGGGAATGTTCCTACCGGACGCCCTCAACGATCTGCCGATTAAGAAGCTGCAGCAGATGGGCCTGAAGGTTCCGCTCACAGACATCTATAATCCGAATGGCCCGAGCATTAAAGACGCTGTGGTAATTGTCGACGGCGGCACCGGCGAGTTTCTGTCCAATGAGGGCTTGCTGCTCACCAACCATCACGTCGCGTTTGACGCTCTGGTCGCCGCCTCCGATCAAACCAAGGACTACGCGACGAAGGGTTACCTGGCCAAGACGCGCGCGGAAGAACTGCCGGCGAAGGATTACACGGCCAAGATTACGGTCGATATGAAAGACGTCACGGCCGAAATTTTGAGCGGAGTTACTGATGCCATGTCTCCGTCCGAGCGAGCTGCGGCGATTGCCTCGAAGACTCGTTCGATCCAAATGACCGAGGCGAAACCTGCGGAGAGCATCACCGCGACGGTCGTGCCGATGAACGAGGGGTTGTCCTACTACTTGTTTCGCTATCTCGAGCTCAACGATGTGCGCATTGTTTATGCGCCGCCCAAGAACATTGGGTTTTACGGTGGTGACCCGGACAATTTTGAATGGCCACGGCACGACGGCGATTTCACGTTCATGCGCGTGTACGTCGGTCCTGACGGAAGGCCTGCCGATTATTCGCCCCGCAATGTGCCTTATAAGCCGAAGAAATTTCTGTCGATCTCGATGGCGGGCGTAAAGGAAAACGACTTTACCATGGTGATGGGTTATCCGGGTTCGACGCGACGCTATCGCGAGAGTTATTCGGTCGCCTACAACCAGGACAGTTATTTGCCGCTACTCATCGACGTGCTACACGCGCAAATTGATGCGCTTGAGGAAGAAGGCAAAGCGAACCGCGACCTGCAAATCAAACTGCAAAGCCGAATCTTTGATCTGGCGAATACACTGAAAGATTTTGAAGGATCGGTCATCGCGTTGCGACGTGAGGGCATCGTCGAACAAAAGCGAAAGCAGGAAGCCGAGTTTGCGCAATGGGTCAACGCCAATCCGGAGCGGCAGAAAAAATATGGCGAGGCGTTGCCGTCGCTGGCCAAGGCTTACGACGAATTAAACAAGTTTCAGCCGCGCGATGCGCTGGTTCCGCAGATCGCCAGCGTAAGCGATGTGTTCGAGATTGTCGGAATCATCGCCGGCCTCGCGGTTGACAAGGGAAAGCCTCAGGCGCAACGCGATTCCCGCCTCGCTGCGTTAGCTTTGCAGGCCCGCGTGCTCGCGCCCGACGTGGTCGCTGAGCGCCTGCCGGGGTTCGAACGAACTATGCTTGCTTTCCTGTTGCGTCAAGCTGCCGAACTACCCGCGGGCCAGAAGCTCGCCCCCATCGAGAAACGATTTGGAAGTCTGAGCGGGCCGGCACGGATTCGCGCGGAAGAGGATTTCGCGCGGGCCGCGGTCGAAAGCAAGAACATTTCATCCGCAGATAGCCTTAACAAACTGTTCGACATGTCTGCTGCACAATTGCGCGACTTGCACGATCCGCTGATCGACTTATTAACTGATTTGAATACCTTGGCTGCTGACACGCAGGCACGCACGGCGGCCTTTAATGAAACCGTGGCGCGCTGGCGGCCGCTTTTGGTTCGTGGGATGAGCGAGATGCGCGGGGGCAAACTTTATCCTGATGCGAACCGCACGCTGCGTTTCACTTACGGGTTGGTGAAAGGATACGTCCCCAGGGACGCCGCCACCTACGAGCCCTTCACCACGCTTTCGGGCGTGATTGAGAAAGACACGGGACGCGAGCCGTTCGATGCGCCGGAGAAACTGAAACAGCTTTATCGCGCGCGCGATTTCGGGCCGTACGCGACGACAGACGGAAAGAACGTGCCGGTCGACTTTCTTTCGACCACCGACATCATTGGCGGAAACTCAGGCTCGCCGATCATGAATGGCCGGGGCGAGCAAATCGGTATTGTCTTTGACGGCAACTTCGAAGGACTGGGAAACGATTTCTTCTACAACGACGCCAGGGGCCGGACGATCTCGGTGGACATCCGCTACGTCTTATTTATTTTGGACAAGTTCGGCGGCGCTGGTTATCTGCTGAAGGAGTTGGATCTCAAAGACGCGCCGGCGTCGCTGCGCAAAGCCGCGTAGTCTATTCATCGTCTGCTTGCTTCTTCGGCTTTTTGTCGGTGAACAGGATGCTGCCGGCAAGAATGACTCCGGCAATAGCCGCCAGTACGAAGAAGATCGTCGGCAGTCCCGGATAGCCGAAGATCTTGAAAGTCGTGTCGACGCGCATCATCAAAGCTGCACCGACGACCAAAGCTGCCAGAATCAAGCCCAGCGTGATGCGATTGGCAATCTTCTGAAGTCCGTCGAGCAGGACCTTCTCATCAATCGCGTCAACGGCAATCTTAATTTCATTGTTGGCCACCGCATCGAGAATCTTGCTGACGCGGGTCGGTAGTCTTTCGGCAAACTCCTTCACCTCAACAGCGCGCGCCAGCAGGGCGCCCGGCTCAACGGCCTGCGCCGTCTGTTGCATCATGATGTTGATTGATTCTTGCCGGATTACCTCATTTGGATTGAAGGTTGGATCGAGGACAAAAACCACGCGGTCCAAATTCATCATGGTTTTGGCAATCATCGTGAAGTCCGGCGCCTCGCGAAACCAGCAGTCCGCGGCAATGCGCTGAATGTCCAGGACCATTTTGCCGGCATTGAGACGGTCGATCGACTCGTCTCCATATCGGGTCACCAGTTTGGCCACGCGCCGCGTGAAGTCAGACTTGTCGAAATTTGGTTTGGGCTCGCCCATCTGGATCGATATTTCTGCGACTTCGTTGCCGCGGCCCTCACTCATTGCCAGCAGCAGCCGCATAAGCTGCCCGCGAAATTTCCCGGACACATGCGCCACCATGCCCAGGTCGAGCAGGGCAATGCGGTTGTCTTCGGTGAGAAAGACATTTCCCGGATGCGGGTCGGCATGAAAGAAGCCATCGACCAGAATCTGTTTCAGATAGGCGCGGAAGATTTCTTCCGCCAGACGCGGCCCGTTCAGCTCAACAAACCGTAGCGGACTGACTTCGGTAATCTTCCGGCCCGCTACGTATTCCATCGTGAGCACGCGCGACGTCGTGTAATCATCGATCGGTTCGGGAATGATTATGTCTTCGAACTCCCGCATGCTCTGCCGCAATTTCTCGAGGTTGGTAGCTTCGCGCTTAAAGTCCAACTCTTGCAGCAGACTGTGCCGTAAGTCGACCAGCATATTCGTAAACTCGTATCGCTTGCCGATCTCGGTGTGACCATCGATGAACTCCGCGACTTTCTCCAGGGCTTCGAGATCTTCAACGATGACCTCGCGCACATCGGGACGCTGAACTTTGACGACGACGACGCGCCCGTCACGCATCGTCGCCCGATGTACCTGGGCCAGCGAAGCCGCGGCCGTGGGCTGAGTATCAAAATCAAGAAAGAGTTTCGAGATCCGCGCGCCGAGTTCCGAAGAGACGATCCGTTCGACTTCTTCGTAGGGGAAAGGCTCGACGCTGTCCTGCAATCGCTCCAGGGCTTCGAGGTATTGTGGCGGCAACAAATCGCCGCGCGTCGAAAGCAGTTGCCCCAGTTTGATAAAAGTCGGCCCAAGCTTCTCGAGATCGTCGGCCAGCTCCTCGGCCTTTGGCGTTTCCGAACTTTTCAGCAGCCGACTGGCGAGGATGCTCGATGACTGCTCGACGAGATCCGATCGGCCATACTTTACGAGTAGGCCGACGATCTCGGCGTAGCGTTTCAGCCGCTCTGTTTTTAGCATTGTAGCCACTTGGTTACGTTTCCCGTCTTCGGTTAATCAACATTCCAACCGCAGTTATGGCCACGGCCAGCGTCGATAAGAACGCCAGCCAGAACCAGCCGGTTAGTTGGGCAGAAATCAACGCGCCCTCATCATGGACGCGAGCGCGCTGTTGGTTCATCAGCAGGCTGCTGACGCCGGCGGCTATCAAGGCAAGAATTGCGAGCGGCGTGCGCTTCTCTGAGCGTCGCAGCCACGCGCCGGCGATCACGACCGCCAACATCAGCAAGGGAATTAGAAATAGAAGCGTCTGGTCGTGCCGCGCCAGATCCAATCCACTCAGAGTGTCATGAGCACCGCCGCAACTCACCTGTTCCCACGGCAGAAAGAAGCAGACGACGACAATGATCGCAGCGCTGATGTTGGTTCGTCGCAGTATTAGTCACCGCCATTCAGGGCATGGCTCTTTCAGGTGCGACCGCCGCCGGCGTTCACTGTGAGACTCGTTGCACCACCTCACCGGCAGCTTTCGCACTGCTGAGTCTGGTGGCCACGTCCGCTTGCGCGATGATTCCCTTCAGGCAATCGTTTTTGTCGACGACCGGAATGCGTCGCAACTGATTCTCTTCCATCAGTTGCAGCACACTCCGGACGTCATCGTTTTCGCGACAGGTAACGAGGCCCTCGGACATCACTTCTTCGATCTGGGTAGTCTTCGGATCGCGCGCTTCAGCCACGACCTTGATCGCCAGATCGCGATCAGTCACGATGCCTGTCAGTTTCTTCTCCTCTTTGTTTTCGACAATCGGAACCGGTCCGACATCTTCCGACTTCATAATCTGTGCTGCGGCCATGACTGAGTCAGTCGGCAGGCAACACTCCGGATTCGTTGTCATAATTTCGCTGGCTATCATCCCTTACTCCTCACTGGCACTTATCAGTGCTTCTTTTGCTCTCGTCACCCGCAGCGATCAGGCCGCATGGCCCCGTGCGCGTTGGCCTTCGCCGCTAATTTGTAGCTTGCGCGATTTCTTTTGCTCGCGCGTTGCCGCAGGCATCGTGATTTCCAGGACGCCATTCCGGAACGTAGCCTCGGCGTCATCGGCTTTCACTCCGTGGGGCAGCGGTACCCGGCGATAGAATTTGCCGTAGCTGCGCTCACTGCGATAGTAGCCATCACCCTCTTCTTTGTTTTCGTTCTTGCGCTCGCCTTCGATCGTGATGCCATTATCGGCGACCTCGACGTTGACGTCGTCTTTGGTCAAACCGGGCAGGTCCGCGCGCACCACAATGTTATTGCCGCGCTCAAACATCTCTACCTGCGGTGACCAGAGACCCTGCGCCAGGTTTGTGCCTTTTTCAATCGGCGTTAGCCAATCGCGGCCAATACCGAAGTCAGCAAACAGGCTGTCCATCTCTTCGCCGAAGCGGCGCATGAACGCGAACGGCGTGGCCGCCAGTTTCGCAAGGTCCTCCTTGCTCGCCTCCAACGAGACTATCTGGTTGGTTCCATTTTTCCTCTTCGTTGTATTGCTCTGCTTTGCCATTATGTCTCCTCTCCTCGTCTTGCGAGTTAGCTGTAAATGCTGTTCCGAGATCGATTCTTTGTGTCGCCTTCGCGTACAGTTGTGTACTTGCACGTTCAGCTTCTGCCCAATAAGACAGTGATTTCGGCGAACGTGTTCGGCTCGGAGTATCACTCGTGCAAGCGGAGTGCCGACCAATCCGGATGTCCGCATTCACGCCGCGAAATTTCCAAAGTTTTCTGGTAGCATCGGCGTCTGAAAGGGTGAAGGGTTAGGGTGTTGGGTGTAGATTTGCCGGATGTTGGCTCGCGATTCAGGCGCCGAAGTTTTGTCAGCGATGAGTCACGCGTTACTTGATCGCATTACCGCCTTACTTGATGGCAATTGAGAACGACTGATCGCTACACCCTACACCCAAAACCCATCCCTGATTTCTTATGAGCACACCATCGCCGCATCCAGTGAATCAGATCGCATCGACCGCAGAGATTCGCTCTCAGTTTCCGGCATTAGACCGCGAGCATAACGGCCACCCGGTCGCCTATTTCGACGCGCCGGGCGGCACCCAGACGCCGCGCGTAGTCGTCGACGCCGTCGCCGACTATTTACTGAATCACAACGCGAACACGCACTGGGAATATCCAACCAGTCACGAGACGGATGCGATCATCGAAGCGGCCCGCCACACATTCGCTGACTTTCTGAATGCATCGGCGAATGAGATCGTCTTCGGCCCGAACACGACGTCGATCATTTATCACCTGTCGCGCGCTTTGGGGCGAACGTTCGGACCAGGCGACGAAATTCTCATTACCGAACTCGAGCATCATGCCAACGTGGCGCCATGGCAGGCTTTGGTCAAGGAGCGCGGCGTGACTTTGAACGTCGCGCAAATGGACCCTGAGAGCGGGCAGCTCGATTGGGCCGATTTTGAGCGGCTGATTTCGCCGCGTACCAAAGTTGTAGCGTTCGGCGCCGGGTGTAACGCGCTCGGAACCGTGAACGATTATCGTCGCGCAGTCGAGCGCGCACATTCAGTCGGTGCGCTCGCGTTGGTCGATGCAGTTCACTACGCTCCATATTTTCTCTGCGACGTGAAAGACATGGATTGCGACTTCCTCACGTGCTCGGCCTACAAATTCTACGGGCCGCACGTCAGTGTCTTCTACGGAAAGAGTGATTTGCTCGAATCGATCGATTTTCCCAAGCTTGAGCCGGCGCCGAATCGCGGCCCCGAACGAGTCGAAATGGGTACGCTGAATCACGAAGGCATCGCCGGCGCCGCGGCCGCGGTCGATTTCTACGCTTCGCTGACACGTGTCAGTACCGGGAGCGTTAGCGACCGGATCAATGAACCGCCTGCGGACCGACGGACTTGCTTGCAATCAGCATTCGCAGGACTCCGTACCCACAGCGCTCCCCAGGTCAAACGCCTCTGGGAAAAACTATCGGCCATCAACGGCCTCCGCCTTTACGGACCGCCGCCGCATGTCGATCGAACGCCCACGGTCGCTTTCACCCTCGATAAGGTGGCGTCAACCGAGGTGGCTCGCCGTTTGAGTGAGCGCGGCCTGTTCGTTTCGCATGGAGACTTCTATGCGCAGACCGTTGTCGACCGATTGGGGCTGCAACCGGAAGGCCTCGTGCGAGTCGGCTGCGCGTGCTACACAAGTGATGACGAAATCGATCGGCTGATTGAATCAGTGCGCGAACTCGCACAGTAGTGTCAGAGCCGCGAGCGGTAGCGGCCGGATCAAGTAGCCCTCGCGAAAAAACAAGGCGGGTTTCTACTTACCACATCGTTGCGTCTTGATCCCATCGCTAACGCTCCGGGTTCTGACACATTATTCAGAATGAAGCAGTATCACGACATCCTCCGCTCGATCCTCGATCACGGCACGCCGCACCAGGACCGGACTGGTGTGGGGACGATCTCCCATTTCGGATTTCAGACGCGCTTTGATCTTCGTGACGGTTTCCCGATCGTCACGACCAAACGCGTCCCGTTTCGCTGGGTTGCCGAAGAGCTGTTCTGGTTCTTATCGGGTGATACGGACGAAGCGAACCTGCGCGCGAAAGGCGTCGACATCTGGAAAGAATGGGCCGATGAAGAACACACGCGCAGATTTGGACGCGAGCCCGGCGACATGGGCCCCATCTACGGATACCTCTGGCGATCGTTTGGCGGGGATTATCCGAAACGGGACGGCGTCGATCAGATTGCCCGGCTGATTAATCAGATCGAAACGAATCCTTTTTCGCGGCGGTTAATCGTGAGTGGTTGGGACCCGCGCGAATGCGACCACGTTGATTTGCCGCCGTGCCACACGATTTTTCAATTCAAAGTCGAAGAGCGAGGGGGACAGCGTCTGTTGCACTGCCAACTTTACCAGCGATCAGCCGACGCTTTTCTGGGCGTGCCTTTCAACATCGCTTCGTACGCTTTGCTGACCCAGATGGTCGCGCACGTCTGCGATTTGCAGGTTGGAGAATTCATCTATTCGCTGGGCGACTATCACATCTACCAAAACCATTTGGACCAGGTGAGCGAATTGCTTTCACGCGCGCCTCTGCCATTGCCACGGCTGGAAATCATCGACGATGAAAAGAAACTGCGCGGGTTGGCCGGTCTCTTGAATTTCCGCTACGACAATCTTCGATTAATCGGTTACGAGTCGCATGCGAAGATTGCCGCGCCGGTGGCAGTGTGAGTCCGTCTATTGCCGCACGACGAGCACGAGTCCGACGACACAAAAAATCAAGCCGGCGATGTTGCGTAGCGAAAGCTGTTCCTTAAACACCAGTAGGCCGATGGGAATGAGGACGACGGCGGCGGCGGCGTTCGAAGCTACCGCGGCGATGCTGATTCTCCAGCCGGTGCGATACGCAAGCAGAAAGCCCAACTCAATCAACGCGGCCGCCACTCCCAACGTGTAAACCGCCCAGTTCGACTGGCGAAACGTTTCCAGCAGGCTCCTCTTTCCCGGATACGTGAAAGCAAACACGACGCACAAAGCAATGCCGACGAGGTACGCGATTGCGATCACAAAGAAAGGGTTCGCTTCTTTCGGAACGGCCTTTTGCGAAAGGTGATACAGCAACATTCCGAAGACGGTCAGCGCAAACGCCAGATAGTATCCGCTCATGTTTTGTTTCCAGTGTTTTGTAGTGGTAGTGCGGGCTGATGATACGATACGGGCGGGCTACGGTCACTGACACGGAGCGGAAAGAGTACGGCTCTGCCGCTTCGCAGTGCGGAAAGGCTCGCCTTTCCGGAGACTCAGAAAGAGATTTCAAGGCTTCGCCTCGAATCGCAGGCGTAGCCTGCTGAAAGATTGCGGCGATGCGGTAAGGCAAGCCTTACCGCAATGGACAGCGGCAAGCCGCAAAGTATCGCCGCGCGGATTCTCAAGATGGCAATCGTCGGCATCGTCGCAGTTGATCGTAAGCTCGCTATCGGCAAGGGCGGGACTTTGCCCTGGCACTATTCGGCGGATCTGAAATTCTTCAAACAGACGACATTGGGAAATGCTGTGGTCATGGGCAAACGCACCTGGCTCTCGCTCCGAAAGCCGCTGCCCGATCGCCTGAACATTGTGCTCACCAGCCAGGCGGATGTTGACGCAGTGGACTCAGTCGTGCGCCTGCCAACCGTCGAATCAATATTGACCCTGGCCCAAACGCTGACCAGCGATCTGTTCGTGATCGGCGGCGCGCAGACCTATCAAGCCTTCCTGCCTCACATCGATCAATGGATAGTTACCGACGTGCCGCTAACGGTCGCGGATGCGGACACTTTTCTGCCGTCAAATTTTCTTAGTGGATTTGAACTGTTCGAGGTGCGGCAGTTGGATGAGGAACTGCGCGTGAAGTTTTATGAACGCGCGCGCCGCTAATTGCCGTTGTCGCTCATGTCCAACAGATCGAGCCGCGTGATGATCCCGGTGATGCGTCCATATTCCTCAATCAACACCGCCTGACTCGTGCGCAGTTTCCGCGAGACCACGTTGACGTCGTCATCGACATCGACCACCGGAAAACTTTTCTCCATTACGTCGCGCACCGGCGAGTCCATTAAGTCGCGATCGTTGAAGACCCTGGTGAGTAAATGATTCTCGCGCAGCGAGCCCACCGGTTTTCCATCTTCCAGGACGGGGACCTGGGTCAGCCCCATTTCGTTCATTTTGGCCAGCGTGGCGCCGACTAAATCACTGGGAGCGACAGCTATTAGTTCAGCGGGCGCGGCTTTGCTTTTCGTCTCGCCAATCAATCCGGCCGTGATCTTCTGCGGTTCGAGCAGCCGCTTTTCTTTCATCCATTCATCGGAATGGAACTTTGAAAGATAGTGCTCGCCTGTGTCGCAAACGATGAATACGACGACGCCGTTCTCGTCGAGGTCGCGCGCCACACGCAGCGCCGCCGCGAAGTTTGTGCCCGTCGAACCGCCGCAAAAGATTCCTTCGACGCGGCTCAGTTGACGCGCACCCTCGAACGAGTCGTGGTCGTTGATGTTGATTACCTCGTCAACGTACTGCATGTGCGCGTTGCCCGGCAGGACTTCCTGGCCGATGCCTTCGACCAGATAAGGCGTGGTCTCCGGCACCTTGCCGGTCTCTTTGTAGGTTTTGTAGATCGAGCCGAACGGGTCGGCGCCGATGATTTTGATGTCTGGGTTTTTCTCTTTCAGATATCGTCCGGTTCCGGAAATGGTTCCACCTGTGCCGATGCCGGAAACGAAGTGCGTGATCTTTCCGTCAGTCTGTTCCCAGAGTTCCGGCCCGGTGGTGCGATAGTGCGCTTCCGGATTTGCCGGGTGCGAATATTGATCGGGATAAAACGAATTGGGCGTCTCGGCCGCGATGCGCCGCGCGGTCGATACATAATGATCCGGCGTGCCAGGTTTTGCGGAAACCGGGGTGATGACCACGTCGGCGCCCAGCGCTTTCAGATAGCGCGACTTTTCGACGGACGCTTTTTCGGTCATCACGAAAATGCATTTGTAACCTTTGACTGACGCAGCGATGGCCAGGCCGATGCCGGTATTGCCGGATGTCGCTTCGACGATCGTGCCGCCCGGTTTCAATTTACCCTCGCGCTCGGCCGCAGTAATCATCGAGATGCCGATGCGGTCCTTGACTGAAAAACCGGGATTAAGATTCTCCATCTTGGCGAGAATCAGCGGCTTCAAACCTTTGCTGAGGCGATTGATTTTGATTAAGGGCGTGTTTCCGATTAATTCCAGCACGCTCTGTCGGTAGTCCATGTTAGATAATCGTGTGCGCGAAGTTTTCTGTTTGCGGATCGACGACATGACATTTTGTGCGAAGTGCATCAGTTTTGCAAAACACAAAAGACTGAAGTAGTGTCCGTTGCTTATTGGAGGCAGCTATGCAGAAGTGGGAATACAAAATCCTCTGGTTGAACTTCGACGAGAATACGGAGACGGAATTGAATCGTTTGGGCCAACAGGGATGGGAATTAGTGACAGTGGATGAGGGTAACAACTATTTCTTCAAGCGGCGAAAGCCTTAAAGTCCAACCAGGACGCTACCAAGACTGCACCTCGCTTGACTACGGTGTCTGGCGACGTTAAATTTTCATCTCCGCTGTGGGCCGATAGCTCAGTTGGTAGAGCAGCTGACTCTTAATCAGCGGGTCGCAGGTTCGAGCCCTGCTCGGCTCACCATTCACACAAAGGGCGACGTTAAGTCGTCCGGTTTTGTTTTCGCCGTCTGGTTTTACGCGAGCCCTTCGGAATTTTCTTCGGGGTCTCGAGTCTCTGCGCGCCGGTTCGCGGAAAAAGTTTTGATTCAGCCGGCGTTATGACCTGGTTTGGATTCGACACCGGAATTTCATTCGCCGGCACCTTCCATTGGTAGTAGCGGCAGAAGACGGCGAACGACGCCAGAGTAATCAGCAGCATCGCCGCAATCATCCGCGCACCGAACCGTGATCTTCGCGAAGAGGAAAAGTCGATGTCGTGGTAAATTTCGTTTTCTTCGGATGTCGGTATCGCATCGATTCGACCCAAACGCCTGAGCGCCTCGCGGAATTCGCGCGCCGTCTGATAGCGGTCGGCGGCATTGGCTGCCATCGCCCTGGCGAGAATCATCGAAAGCTCTTGACCGACCGCCGCATTAATCTCGTGCGCAGGTGTGAGCGGGTTCGGTTGCGAGTTGACCATGGCAGTCGCCCGGCTAATCGCATCAGCCGGCTTCATGCCCGTCAACAAGTGATAGAGCGTCGCGCCCAACGCATAAATATCGCTTTGCGGGCCGGTGCCGGTGTCGTGAATCTGCTCGAGCGGCGCATAACGAGGCGAATAACCATAGATGCTCAGGCCGCTGGTCTCGTCTTCGGTGCGGCGCTGCGCTCGGGCCAAACCAAAATCCAACAGGGCAATCTGTCCTGACGGCGTGACCTTAATATTATGTGGCTTGATGTCGCGATGAATGATTTGCCGATCGTGCGTGTGCAGATAAATGATGGCATCAAGTAGCTGATCGGCCCACGCGACTACCGCATTTCTCGGAAGCGGCCCGGGCTGTTGGGCCAGCAAGGTTGCGAGATCGTCGCCGTCGACGAATTGCATGACCAAAAATGCGCGGCCGTCCTCGGTAAAGTAATCGCTGACGCGCGGTAACCCGGGGTGATTCAAACGCGCGAGTAAACGGGCCTCGCGCTCAAAATATTTCCACACCTGTGCGTTGCTGGTGAGCGATTGTTTGAGGGCCACGGTGTGTCCGAGGCGTTGGTCGATCGCTTCGTAAACCGCACCCATTCCGCCGCGGCCGAGTTCGCGCACGATGCGATAACGGCTTTGCAGAATCGTCTCGGGTAATAAGAGAGAAGTCGAGCGCGAATAGTCTGGAGCAGACATTCTTTGTGGACCTCTGAACATGACGAGGGAGATGCCGGGGGTTGACGCCGCAGACAAACTGCCGGCGTGCTTCTTCCAATCAGCAACGATCATGCCGTGTGAGAGCGCGGTGAAACGCGACGCGGTTATCTTTGGTTTACGGAAGAATTTGTGACGACGAGGAAGCAGCCAACGGCCCCATGGTTTTTTATGAGGTGTTCTGCCGCAGCGAAAAATCCGATTGAGTCGCAACGCGGAAAAAAAGGACTACGCCGTTAGCCGTGGCCTCGAGCGTAGCCCCACCCCCTTGTCGGAGTATGTCGCAGTGTTGCCTTCTGATGACGGATCCTAAACGGCCGGTGCTACAAAGCAGTTACCGTTGACTTAATTCGCGATTAATTCTTGAGTTCTTTCGGCGTGACGAGCAGGCGGAGTTTTCCGGCCCGCGGTCGAACGTCACGCCACTCTTCGACGCTGAGTTCGATGCCGGCCAGGGTCGCGGTGGCGAGGCGGATGTGTTGGCCAGTCAGCGATTCGGCTAAATCTTCAAAGCCGGGGTTGTGTCCAATCAAAAGTACGGTGTGCCGTGACGGATCTATCTCTGAGACGATGGTGAGCAGTGGTTGCAGGCCGGCTTCATAGATGCGTTCATCGAATGACGCGGCGAGCGAAACGTCTGCCGCCTTCAGAAATATTTCTGTAGTTCGTCGAGCGCGCTTTGCCGGCGAGCTGATTACCGCATCGATGACGATTTGCTGACGCCCGAGCCAAAGGCCCACGAGTTTGGCGTCGTCTTTGCCGCGGTCGTTGAGCGACCGGTCAAAATCATTCAGCGTCGGATCGTCTCGGCTCGACTTCGCGTGCCGCAACAAGAGAAGTGTCTTCATCGTGCCTTAAGAGATTGCAAAGAGTTGACCGGTAAGGTACAGAGTATTGGGTCGAGTTGACAACGTATGAGAAGCCCGACGGTCGGGCTGCTGACATGATTTACATGGCTGTAACATCGCCAGCCGAAAATAGATGAACATGATTTCTTATGGACATCACCGGTACCCCGGCCGGTTGTTTGTGGTTGAGGGTACTGACGGCAGCGGCAAATCGACGCAACTATCGCTGCTCCATCAATGGCTGAAGTCCGAGGGCTATTCTGTTTTCTTCTCGGAATGGAATTCTTCGCCGTTGGTGAAAGACACGACCAGACGCGCGAAGAAGCGCCGGCTGTTCACGCCGACGACCTTTTCATTGCTGCACGCGACCGACTTTGCCGATCGCACTGAACGCGACATCATCCCGCCGCTCAAGGCCGGCGCGATCGTACTGGCCGATCGCTACATCTATACGGCTTTTGCTCGCGACGTCGCGCGTGGGTGCGACCGGGCCTGGGTGCGCGAAGTTTACAAGTTTGCCGTCAAGCCGACCGCAGCGTTCTTCTTTCGCGCGCCGCTGGACGTCGCGATCGATCGCATCGCTGCCGGCCGGCCGCAACTGAAATTTTACGAAGCCGGCATGGATATGGATTGGGCCGATGATGAAGAAGAAAGCTTTAAGATTTTCCAGGGCAAGATTCTCGACGAATACGATCACATGGTAAATGAATTTGGCCTGACGGTTATCGACGGCACGCAGGCGATTCGGACGCAACAGCGGCAGATGCGCGAAATCGTCAGCCGCTTTCTGAAAGAGAAGCTGAAAGAGAAGGTGCCAACTTAAATGAAAGAACTGAAGTTCTATGGCACCGCTCTGCCGAACGTCGAGATCGAGCCCTATCCGGGAAAGCTGATCGTCATCGAAGGCACCGACGGTGTCGGACGCTCGACACACGTGGCCCTCTTGCGCACCTGGTTGGAATCAGCGGGTTATGCCGTGCTCGATACCGGCATGACGCGTTCCGTGTTGGCGGAGAGGGGCATCAAGGATGCACGGTCCGGCCATACTCTGGGCCGGCTGACGATGCAACTTTATTACGCCACCGACTTTGCGGACCGGCTCGAGAACGAAATTTTGCCGGCGCTGCGCGCGGGATTTATCGTCCTGACTGATCGGTACATCTATTCGGCAATTGCGCGCGCAGTGGTCCGTGGTGCCGATGCCAACTGGATCAGATCGATTTACGGTATTGCCCTGGTGCCCGACGCGATTCTTTATCTGCGGATAAAATCCGTCGAAGAGTTGGCGACTCGCGTACTGGTCTCGGGCCGCGGCTTCGATTATTGGGAGTCGGGCATGGACCTGGGGTTGGGCAACGACTATTACGACAGTTTCGTCGCGTATCAAAAGTTACTGCTGAAAGAATTCGATCGCATGAAGACGGAATACAATTTTCAAGTCATCGATGCCTCGCGTCCGGTCAGACGCGTCGCCACCTCCTTGCGCCAATTGGTAAAGAAAGTCGTCGACATCGATCCTTTGCCGGTTGCCGAGGCCGCCGGCAAAGAACCGGCAAAAGCCGAAGTGAAAGAGAACGCAGGCGCCGACAGTCGCGCGGCTGCCACTAAAACTCCGTAGGGAAGACCGCAAAAATGAAGATTGCCGCAATCGATATCGGCTCGAACTCGATCAAGGTCGTCGTGGTCGATGCCGCTGCCAGCGATTCGTTTGCGGTGCTGGCGCGCGAAAAAGAGATGGTGCGTCTGGGCCACGAGACCCTGCGGCATGGCAAGCTTTCACCGGCGGCAATCGAACGCGCGGTTGATTGCATTAACCGGTTTCGCTTGATCGCCGAAGCGCGTGGCGCGGAGCGAATTCTGGCCGTGGCCACTGCCTCCGTGCGCGAGGCCAACAACGCCCCGCAATTCATCCGGGAAGTTCAGAAGAAGGCCGGCGTCACCGTGGAAGTACTCTCGCCGATCGAAGAGGGGCGACTGATCGGATTGGCAGCGGCGGCGGCGTGCGCCGGCTCCGCGAAATCAATTCTTAACATCGACATTGGCGGCGGTTCGACTGAGATTTCATTGATGCGCGAAGGCGCGCCGGCGGCCCTGCTGTCAGTAAGACTCGGCGCAGTTGGACTCACTGAGCAATTCATCATCGCCGATCCACCGAAATCGAAAGAGCTGCGCGCGTTGAAGGAAGAGATCCGATCTGCGTTGGAGCGGCCGGCGCGCGAACTCAAGGGCGAGCATTGGCAGAGCGCCACCGGCACCTCCGGAACGATCCTCGCGATTGGGACGGCGCTGCGTTTGCGCGCGTTGGGCGGCGACGACAGCGAGGTTGCGGGCGCGCGTCCTGCGGGAGATGAAATCGAGCTGGCCAAGCTCCTGACATTTAATGCGCGCACGTCAGAACTGAATGCGAGCGAGCGCAGGCTGGTTCCGGGAATCAGCAGTCAACGTTCGGAGATCATTATCGCGGGTGGTCACATTCTCGAAGGCGTGATGCGCGCGCTGGCGATCAATTCGCTGCGCACGTGCAGTTGGGCGTTGCGCGAAGGTGTGCTCATCGACCGGCTGCGCGAGATTGAAGCGGAAGCGAAGCCCCCACGCCCCGACGTCGACGACTATCGACTGCGAAGCGTGCAGGCCGTAGGACGCCGGTTTGGTTATGAAGAGGCGCACGCGCATCAGGTCGCGCGTCTCGCGGAACGCATCTTCGATTATTTGTCGCGATCGAATCTGCCAACCAACCTCGATCGTCATCGGCGCACGATGCTTTCGGCCGCCGCGCTGTTGCATGACGTCGGTTATCACATTGCGCACGACGCCCACCACAAGCACTCTCTTTATCTGATTAAGCATTCCGAGCTGACCGGGTTTTCGGAAGCTGAGCGCGAGGTGATTGCAAATGTCGCGCGTTACCATCGCGGCTCGGAACCAAAAGAGCGTCACGACAATTTTGCCGCGCTGAACGAAGTCGATCGGGACACCGTGAATTCTTTGTCGGCAATTCTGCGGATTGCCGATGCTCTCGATCGCCGTCACGACAGTCGCGTGACTGATTTGCGTTGCGTGCGCAATGGCCGCGTCGTCCATATCGAATTGGCTTCGTCAGCGAATTGCGATCGTGAGATTTTTGCCGCCGAGCAAAAGCGCGAATTCTTCGAAAAAGTCTTCAACTGCCGCCTGGAATTCAGCCGCCGGGCTGCTTTGAAGCGCGCCTGATATGAGGGAGGTTGTAGGGGTAGGTTGTAGGGTGTAGGAGAAGCGCTGAAAACTCCCTCTCCCTTTGGGCGAGGCTGGGGCGAGCGTGGGGCGGTAGAGAATGATGAGAATTCTTTTACTTCGCCTCACCCTAAGCTTCTCCCTTTGGAGAGGGAACCGAACGGCAGACTCTTTTTGAGCAGCCTGTCAGGAGCGGTGAGAATTCCGTCTACACCCTACAACCTACACCCTAAACCCTGCATTAGGAGTAGCGTTACCAGTTAAAGTGCTGCCGTTCATCGGCCATCCAGCGTCGCATGGCAAAATCCAAACCCTTTTCAGAATTGGATTGTTCGGCCCCTGCCGAAGAAGTCTTGCCCGCGGTGCTGAGCGCGCAGCTCAAGGCGATGTGCAAGCTGCGCCGCAAAGCGCTGGACTGGAGCGATCCCGAAGGTGTTCATGCGATGCGCGTGTGTTCGCGCAGATTGCGCAGCACGATGAGTGACTTCCGGCCTTACGTGCGGGTCCGCTTGCCGCGCGTGAAACTGAGAAAAATTGCTGATGCGCTGGGCGCAGTGCGCGATCACGACGTAGCTTCAATCGCCTTGAATGAATTCAGCGCCCAAACGAAAGGTGAGGCGTCTGTCGGCATTAAGATTATCGCCGGCGAATTCGAAGAGCGGCGGAAAGCCGCGCGGGTCAATCTCGAAGTGGCAATCAGGCCGGTGCTGATCGATGAGTTTCGTGAAGAATTCCAGGCCGGCCTCAAGGATCTGACCATGGCGCGGCCCAAGCGCTCGCGGGCGCGCGAAGTTTCAGCCATTACGTTCCGCAACCTCGGCCGTCGCGTAATTCTGGAGCGCATCAAAGAAGTCCGCGCCGCGAGTCATCATCTGTACTCTCCTTTTCACCTCAAAGAACTTCACGAGCTGCGCATCCTGGCGAAGCGCCTGCGTTACGCATTGGAAATATTTTCCGGCTGTTGGGAATCGAACCTGCAGGCCGCGAAAGAAATCTCGTTACTGCAAACCTCGCTCGGCGAGTTGCATGATTGCGACGTTTGGCTCGCGGCGCTGAGCGCGCGCTCAAAACATTTGGAGCACAAACGACAACGCGAGGCCAAAGACCTGCTCGTGCAAGCCGGCACCGTTTGGCTCATCAGGCACTTTGCCGTCGAGCGCATGGACCACTATCGCTCAGCTCTGGGCCGCTGGCAGGAATGGACGACTATTAATTTTCTAACGAAGTTGGAATCAGTAGTGAAAGCTGGAGGTCAGGGGAATTAACGCTGGCCGGCGCCGAAGGTGTAACGCCAGTCTTCGGGTGTGCCGTAAATGATTGGCCGCCGGTCCATGTTAATGCGGTAAGGCAGTTGCTCGTTGCACTTGATGCACCACGCATACGGATGACTCGCGCGAATCTCGGTCTGGCACTTCGAGCATTTGCCGATTACCGGTGGCGCTTCATCGACTGTCACACGAGCCGTGGCTGTATCCATAACGTGAAACTTCAACCCTTCTCAACTGAATCGCTAACTTACCGGTGAGGATGCGCCTTATATCACTCTCGCAGGTTCTGTTCAAGTTTCCTTCTGATAAAACTTTGACGGCAGCCGCACGGTCACGTCGGTCAATTCAATGCCGTCGTGCGGTCAAGCCCAACTCGAGAGCGTTGGCAATCGCGACCGGCAGCACGTGAGTCAGATGGTCTTTTCGGATCACTCCCTGACCGCCGGCAGCCAACACAGTGGCGTGTTCGATTGAATGGGTGGCGGTGAACATCAGAATAGGAGTGCTTACATCAAACATCCTGATCTGTTGACATAGATCGAGACCGGTGCCGTCAGGTAGATGGTAGTCGAGCAGAATCAGATCGAAGCGTTCGGCAGTGGCGCGGCGCAAGCCGGCGGTGCTGCAAAACTCACTCGCGACTCTCCAACCTTTTAGAGTTTCCTCCACCAGGGCACACGTGTCGGTATTGTCGTCGACACACAACACACGTTTCTTGCGGGGCATTTAGCTTGGCTTGCCTTTCAACTAAAGGGGGGTGCCGATCAGTCTCTCAGCGATAGCGGGGGAGTCCCCAGCATAAGGCATCAACAACGTTGGGACAATGCGTGAGGAGCTGCGGGACGGAAATAGATTGATTTTGCAACAATTCGGTGAGCAGCGATCAATCAGCGATAGGCACTTTGCCTTGCGATCTAAATCAAGCTGAATACACTAGCCGGATGAACAGCCTAACGATCACACTACAAGCTGATCATGACAGGCACTTGCTTAACGTAATGTATTCGGGAGACTGGGACCTTTCGCAAGCGCAGAAGACGTTTCATGACATTCTCGCCGCGCTCGCGGAGCACAAACTGAGAAAGGTTCTGGTAGATGCCCGGCAAATCATCGGAGATCCGGAACCGCTCGAGCGTTTCTATTACAGCAAGTACGTGACAGAGGCGGTGGCCAAAAGTGTTAACCGCAACCGAATCAAGGTGCCGCGCTTTGCCTATGTGATGCTGGAACCGATGCTTGATCCGAAGAGATTTGGTGAGACTGTCGCGGTGAACCGTGGCATGCGAGTAAAAGCCTTTGACAATCTCAAACAAGCCGAATGGTGGCTCGGCGTTGCCCGCCACTGACTGATTCATTCCTTCGGATCGGGACTCATCACATCAAAGACAACTTTCCATTTCCCATTCAGTTTCTTCCAGACCCGAACGTAACTACCGTGCTGCAGTGTGACGCCACGCGTGTTGAGTTCAAACGTTCCGTAGCTGTATCCGAGATCGCCCGAGGCTGAGACGTCCGCCGTGGCAGCTTGCCACGT
>Ga0207511_100058_pt1 | contig 26947 bp, 23 predicted proteins | sample NitcycUWRSCHO22C_FD_188265 | JGI IMG/M metagenome (GOLD analysis project Ga0207511, IMG submission 188265) | Soil microbial communities from Arlington Agricultural Research Station in Wisconsin, USA - Nitrogen cycling UWRJ-SCHO22-C (SPAdes) | ecosystem: Environmental > Terrestrial > Soil >... | reverse complement strand
AACCGCGTTGCGGTTGAATATCTTCTTACTAGTTTCCCAGGGTAGCCGAAGCGGCAACCCTGGGCTGGAGGCCGCAGTCCCGTTGGGACATCAAGGAAAGCCCTCCAGCGAAATAAAAAGCAATTCGACTTTAGATGAGGCAAAGCCTATTTTGCGGCAGTTATTAACCCCTCTTGAGTGCGGGAGAGCAGGCGCACCGTACATACCAGCAGGCGCGCCGTACATACCAGCAGGCGCGCCGTACATACCAGCAGGCGCGCCGTACATACCAGCGGGCGCGCCGTACATACCAGCAGGCGCGCCGTACATACCAGCGGGCGCGCCGTGCATACCAGCAGGCGCGCCGTACATACCAGGGGGCGCGCCGTACATACCAGCAGGCGCGCCGTACATACCAGCAGGCGCGCCGTACATACCAGGGGGCGCGCCGTGCACACCAGCAGGCGCGCCGTGCATACCAGCGGGCGCGCCGTACATACCAGCGGGCGCGCCGTGCATACCAGCATACGCGGCGTATTTGAAACGCCTATTTATCTGTTAGTGCGGCTTGGAACCGATGATTGGCTCGATCTCGCCCCGAATCTTTTCTACCAATCCAGGTTTTCGAGCTTCAATGTTGAGACGCAGAAGGGGTTCAGTGTTCGATGAGCGAATGTTGAAGCGCCAGTCGTCGGTGGAAAGCGAGAAACCGTCAGTGAAGTCTTCCTGGCCTTCTTTGCTGAAGCGATCTTTCACGGCAGCGATCGTCTGCTTCGCGTCCTGCACGCGATAGTTCAACTCGCCTGACATGTAGTGGCCTTCCATGTAAGGCCGCATGGTTTCAGAGAAGGTCTGGCCGCTCCGTGACAGTTGTTCGAGCACGAGGAGGAAGGGAATCACGCCGTTGTCGGCGTAAAAGTTTTCGCGGAAGTAATAGTGCGCGCTCATCTCGCCCGCGAAGATCGCGTTCTCTTTGCGCATGCGGTCCTTGATGAACGCGTGGCCGCTCTTTGAGATGATCGCTTCGGCGCCGTGTTCCTGACAGACTTTGGTGGTAGGCCAAATCACGCGCGGATCGAAAATGATTTTGTTGTCACCGCCGCGCTTGGTCAGTAGAACATCAGCCAGCATCGCGGTGACGTAAGCGCCCGAGATGAATTCGCCTTTCTCATCGAGGAACATGCAGCGATCGGCGTCGGCGTCCCAGATTGCCGCAAAATCGAATTGACCTTTGCTGACAAGTTCTTCGGTCTCAGCGCGGTTGTTGGGCTGCATAGGATCGGGCGTCCCTTTCGGGAATGTCCCGTCGGGTTCCCAATTCAGTTTCGTCAATTTAAGTCCCAGCTTGTCCGCAATGATTTGCACGCCACTGCCGACGTAGCCGAAGTTCGCGTTGGCCGCGATGTGAAATGGTTTGATCAGGTCGCGGTCGATAAAGGTCAGCACATGCTCGACGTACGCGTCGAAGACGTTTTTTTGCGTTACGGTCCCTTTCGATTCGGAAGAAACGCTTTTGTCTTTGCCGGCCTTGATGATGTCGCGAATCTCGAACAGTCCGGTGTCTGATGAAATGGCCGCCGCCTTTTCCTTCACCATCTTCGCGCCGTTGTATTCCCTGGGGTTGTGCGACGCGGAAACGACGATGCCGCCAGAGTATTCTTCCGCAGCGCCAACCGCGTAATAGATCATGTCGGTGGTGATGCCGCCGATGTCGACGACGTTCACGCCGGCGTCGACGAAACCTTTGGTCAGGGCTTCTTTCAATGCCGGGCCGGATTCGCGCGCGTCCATGCCGACCACCATGGTCTTTGGATGAAAGAGATACGTGTAGGCCTGGGCCATTCGATAGAAAGCTTCTTCATCGAGATCGGTCGGGTAAACACCGCGGATATCGTAAGCGCGAAAGCTGTCGAAGTTCATAATAAGAAATTTCCTTTGTCGTTTAGACGCCGAGCCCCGGATGAGAAAGTTTAGACGCCGCACTTGTGCGGCGGGTTCTGCCGGCACAAGTGCCGGCTCTAAACGGAGCAGTGCAATTCCTCACGCGCAGGTCTTGGTGTAATCCGTCAGAGACGTCTTATCACCGAGCACCGCGCCGGGCCCGACCACCGTCGACCGTCCGACGTGGCAGCCGCGGCCGATGATCGCGTCCTTGACCTGGGCCGCCGTGCCGATGCGCGTGTGACTCCAGATAACCGAATTCTCGATCCGCGCCCGCTCTTCGATGTAGCAGCCTTTACCGAGCACTGAATTGATAATCTCGACGCCGGGTTTGATGGTGCAGTCATCCTCGATGATCGAAAGCTCATCGATCTCAGAATGCGTGGCCGAATCGAAGTCGCCGCGCCGATCCTTCAGATGAAACCGGGTGACGCGGTTGGCGAGCATATCGTGATGCGCTTGCAGGTAGCGCGCGGGCGTGCCGATGTCGAGCCAATAAGTTCGCGGCGGGATGTGTGCGAAGAACGGTTCGCCCTCTGCCAGCAGTTTCGGAAACAAACCGTACTCGAAAGAATAATTCTCGCCTCTGGGAATCAGGTCCAGAACCTTTGGCTCGAGCACATAAGCGCCGGCGTTAATGTCGCGGCAATCAGTCTCGCCGGGCTTCGGCTTTTCCACGAAGCGCCGCACGCGGCCATCATCGTCAGTCTCCACGACGCCGTACATGCTGGCGTCATCGACGGGGATTAAGAAGATCGACGCGGTCGCCTTTCGCTCTTTGTGTTGGCGGATCATGGCCTTGAGATCGAGATCGGTGAGTACATCTCCGTTGAAGACTACGGTCGGTTCGCGAATTAAATCTTCGGCAAATTTGTACGCGCCGGCGGTGCCCATCGGTTGCGGCTCGACCGTGTACTTCAAATTCACGCCGAAGTTCGATCCATCGCCGAGCAGTTGTTCGATCTTTTCCGGTTGATAGGAAAGCGAGAGCGTAATGTCGGTGACGCCGGCGCGTTTCAAAGTGTCGATTTGATAAAGCAGAAACGAGCGGTTGCAAATCGGAACGATCGGTTTCGGCGTGTAGACGGTCAGCGGACGCAGCCGTGTGCCTTTGCCACCAGCTAGGATTAGTGCCTGCATGTCAGATTATGTTGGTCAGTCGATGAAAGAGGTTTGAATTTCAATGGGCGAGTCTAGCATCCGAGTATGCGGAGTTACAATTTGGCCGTGAGTAGCACAGACTTTAGTCTGTGATGATGTCGCAACCGAAGGGTTGAAGACTAATCACAGACTGAAGTCTGTGCTACGTACAATGCGCTTGACACGCCTTTGCATTAACAGTCAAGCTAAATCAATTCCGTCAAACAGAACCAAATGCCATCTATCAAACAACCAGTCATCATCAGCGCCGTGCGCACGCCCGTGGGTAAGTTTCTCGGTGCCTTAAAAAATTTCAAAGCGACGGACCTCGGCGCCATCGTCGTGCGCGAAGCTGTGCAGCGCGCCGGCGTGAAGCCTGAAGAGGTCGACGAAGTGATCATGGGTTGCGTGATCCAGGCCGGTCTGGGCCAGAACCCGGCTCGCCAGGCCGCGCTGCACGGCGGTCTACCGAACACAGTTTCCGCCGTGACCGTGAATAAGGTGTGCGGCTCGGGACTCAAGGCGATCATGATGGCTGCGCAGGGCGTCGCGCTCGGGGACACTGAAATCGTCGTTGCCGGCGGCATGGAATCGATGTCGAACGCGCCCTATCTCGTGCCGAAGGCGCGTGAAGGCTATCGACTAGGTCATGGCAAGATGCTCGACGCGATCATTCAGGATGGATTGTGGTGCGCCTTCGACGATCAGCACATGGGTTGCACCGGCGAAGTGGTGAGCGAGCGCTTTCATGTTTCGCGCGCTGAGCAGGATGAATATGCGACGAACTCGCATCGCAAAGCGAGCGCTGCGATCAAAGCCGGCAAATTCAAAGATGAAATCGTTCCGGTTGAAATCCCGCAAAAGAAAGGCGCCGCGTTCGTCTTTGATACTGACGAACCGGTGCGCGAAGACACCTCGGTCGAGGGCCTGGGCAAACTGAAGCCGGCATTCAAAGAGGGCGGGACGGTCACCGCCGGAAACGCGCCGGGTGTGAACGATGGAGCATCGGCAGTGGTGGTTACCTCTGCAGAGCGGGCTCAGGCACTGGGCGCAGAACCTCTGGCGCGCATCGTCGGTCAGGCGACTTCGGGAACTGAGCCGCAGTTGGTGATGATGGCGCCGGTCGAGGCGATCAAGAAGTTACTAAAGAAGACGGGTTGGTCATTGAATGAGGTTGATTTGATCGAACTCAACGAGGCTTTTGCGGTCCAGGCGGTCGCCATCACTCGTGAATTGGATCTGGATCCCGACAAAGTAAACGTGAACGGTGGCGCAGTCGCGCTGGGCCACGCGATTGGCCAATCGGGTTCGCGAATCCTCACGACGATGCTGTACGAGTTGAAGCGTCGCGAAGCTCATCGCGGGATCGCCGCGCTTTGCCTCGGCGGCGGTAATGCGGTGGCCATGGCCGTCGAACGTTAGAAAGTGATCGGTGATTAGGAATAAGCCTGCGATTCGCGCAACACGTCCTGGAGCAGATTGACAATCAACCATGACTGCGGAAGAGCATAACAAGACGCTCAGCACGCTCTATTTTGTTTACGGAGCGATTCATGGATTGACGTTGCTGGCGCTTCTGGGACTGGTGCTCATCTTTAAGTTTGGTTCCGTCGCCGGTGAACTGCTTTCGGCGTCGGTAATGATGATTGGAACGATCGTGTTCGTGGTGCTGATACTGCTGGTCGGTATCTTGCCTTTCATCGCGGCGATCGGATTCAAACAAAGGCGAGCGTGGGTGAAACCGCTCGCGATCGGCCTGGCTCTTGTTTCGCTGGTCAACCTGCCGATTGGCACTGCGCTCGGGATTTACACGATTAAGTTTTTTCGCAGCGCCGGGGTGGAATTGTATGGCGGCCGGGCGACCGCTTCGGACGCGAATGAATTGGAAAACGCGCTCAACCGCGCGAAGCCTTTGATGAACGTCGGCGCGCGAATCAAATAGAGTATCGGCAGGTTTACATTCGGCTGGATTGTATCGTTTAGATTGCATTCGATTGCATTCGTTTAGACGGAGGACTTGTCCTCCATTTCGTTGCGAGGACAAGTCCTCGCGCTAAACGGATCTTATGGTTGGGAGGCGAACTCGCGCTAAACGAATCTTTTTATGAGTGACATTTTTGGCGTGATAGGTGCGGGAACGATGGGCAATGGGATTGCCCAGGTGGCGGCGCGCGCGGGTTTTCAGGTGGTGATGCGTGACATCGCCGACGACTTTCTGGCCCGCGGTCTGAAAACGATCGATAAGAGTTTGCAGCGCGACGTTGATAAAGAACGGCTCACCGCGGACGAGAAACAGGCGATTACGAGCCGGATAAAAGCGACCACGGACCTGGCCGAGTTGCGCGAAGCATTCATCGTTGTTGAGGCCGTCACGGAAGCTTTGGAAGTTAAAACAGAACTTTTCAAAGCACTCGACGAGGTGGTAAACGGCGACGCGATTCTGGCGTCAAACACTTCGTCGATATCGATTACTAAACTTGGCGCCGTCACCAGGCGTCCTGACCAGATCATCGGCATGCATTTCATGAATCCGGTCCCGGTCATGAAGCTGGTCGAAATCATTCGCGGCGCCGCGACTTCTGATAAGACTTATGAACGGGTGCACACGCTGACTGAAAAACTTGGCAAGGTGCCGCTCGAGTGCAATGATTCGCCCGGATTCATTTCCAATCGTGTCTTGATGCCGATGATTAACGAGGCCGTCTTTGCTTTATATGAAGGTGTCGCCTCGCGCGAAAGCATCGACGGAATTATGAAACTCGGCATGAATCATCCGATGGGGCCTTTGACGCTTGCCGATTTCATCGGGCTGGATGTTTGCCTTGCGATCATGAACGTGCTACATGATGGTTTCGGCGATTCAAAATATCGGCCTTGTCCGCTGCTTAAGCGATACGTTGACGCCGGATGGTTGGGGCGAAAGAGCGGACGCGGATTTTATGAATATTGAGAGGTTAGAGGTTAGAGGTTAGATGTTAGAGCTTAGATGTTAGAGCTTAGATTTTAGAGGGGTCGGTTTGAGTTTAGAGGTTACAAAGAGGAAGACGACTAAGCTCTAAGCTCTAAGCTCTAAGCTCTAAGCTCTAAGCTCTCGCTCGCAAACGATGCAACGCGCAATTTCACATTACTGCCAGAAGTGCCGGGCGGCGAACCCGTTGGGTCAGGAGTTTTGTTTGCGTTGCGGGACGCGCCTGATGCTGGTGGTCCAGCCGCCGTCGGTGCGCGTCGACGTGCCTTCAACCACGCCGCATGAAGAGCATCTGTTGGAACGCATGACGATGCTCGAGAACACTTTGGCGCGTCTGGCTGAGCGGCTCGAACATGGCTTGAAGCTTTTGCTGCGGCATTCTGAGACGACTTACAGTAATCACGCTTTGGTCAAAAGCCTGATTGAGATGCTAAACGAATGCGGCGTCGTCGATAACAATAAGCTGGAATCGATGTGGCGTGATGAATGTGAGAAGTTGAAAGAAGCAGGTCAGGCGCGCGCCAAAAAACCACGCAAGGCGAAGCGAAAAGCGACCACCAGCGGTTAAGTTTCCGGCTTTTTTGACTGCCGCCGTTTTGAAAGCGGCGAACCACCCGCTATAATCAACGACTTTGCGCGAGCCCCCTGATGCGGACTGTACGTCGGCCAGGGGGTTTCGATATGCGGATAGAGCTTGAGAACCTGGAAAAGGCCGGCGGGAAGTTCTCGCGAGAGTACCAAACCGACCAACTGACTTTTGACGAGCAGGACTTGCGTCTGGTCGAGCCCGTGCGGGTTGCCGGCCGCGTCAGGCGCAGAAACGAAGAGGTTGAGTTGCGAGGCAAGTTGGCCACTAAGGTGGCGGTTCCTTGTGGACGCTGTTTGAAATCTGTCGAGTTTCCCGTCGAGGTCGATTTCACCGAAAGGTTCACTCCGGCAGTGGCGTGGAAGAACGAAGAGCAACACGAATTGCAGGCGGAGGATTTGAATCTGGCCGTATTCGACGGTGACGCCATCGAACTCGACGACCTGGTGAAAGAAGAAATTATGCTGGCGATGCCCGGACACACTTTGTGCCAGGACGAGTGCAAGGGACTTTGTCCGAGTTGCGGAACCAACCTGAATGAAGGTAACTGCGATTGCGCGACAAGTCAGATTGATTCACGCTGGGAGAAGCTGAAAGATTTGCGATTTTAAAATTGGGTGCTTTGATGTTCGCGCCTTGAAGTGGATCGGAAGTGTCCACGGACAAAAGTACCAGGAACAAAGTACGACAAAAGGAAATCCTTTATTTGAGCTCTCAGATTTGAGATTCAAGAAGCTGGAGTAAGTTATGCCAAATCCAAAACGTAGACATTCTAAAGCTCGCACTGGAAAGCGTCGTGCGCACGATGCGTTGCGCGTGCCGCAGACTTCGACCTGTCCAAACTGCCAGGAACCGCGGATGCAACATCGCGTCTGCCCGAAGTGCGGTTACTACAAAGGTCGCGAAGTCATTCATGTCGAACAGAATGCATAAGGGCTGCGTTAGGCCACACGTAGACTAATAATCAATGAACAGTGTGAACGCGGGAATCCTCGGCACCGGCCACTCTTATCCCGAAGGCGTTTTGACAAACGCGGATCTGGAAAAGATGGTCGACACGTCCGACGAATGGATCACAACGCGCACGGGCATCAAGCAACGGCGTAAAGCGGCGGCGGGCGAATACACTTCGCAGTTCGCCGTGCGCGCGTCGCAGGAAGCGATCGCCCGCGCCGGAATCGATCCTATGGAAATCGATCTGATTCTGTGCGCGACGGTCACGCCGGATCAGATTCTTCCTTCGACGGCCTGCTTGATTCAAGCCGAGTTAGGCGCGAATAAAGCAGCCGCGATGGACATTGTGGCCGCGTGCTCGGGGTTTCTTTACGGGCTCACCATGGCCAATCCGATGATTCGCGGCGGCCAAATCAAGTACGCGTTGATTATCGGTGCCGAACTGCTGACGCGATACGTTGACTATACCGATCGATCGACTTGCGTCATCTTTGGGGACGGCGCGGGCGCAGCGATTCTCGGTCCCGTGGATCGAGATCATGGAATTCTCGCGGCCCAGATCAGGTCAGACGGACGTTACGAAGAACAATTGTATGCGCCGGGCGGCGGCACCAAAGCCGGCTTTACCGCCGAGACGATTGCCCGCGGCGATCACTTCTTCAAGATGAAGGGTAACGAAGTGTTCAAGGTGGCGGTCCGTTCAATGACTGAAATCTCAAAGAACGTGCTGTGCGAGGCGGGTTTGAAAACTGAGGACGTTGATCTGTTCATTCCGCATCAGGCCAATCAACGGATCACTGATTCAGTCGGTAACTCGCTGAACGTCGACGCTTCCAAAGTCTTTTCCAACATCGCGCAGCACGGCAATACTTCGTCTGCATCGATCCCGATTGGGTTGGACGAATGTGTGGAATCCGGCCGCATCAAGAAAGATGACATTGTGCTGTTGTCATCATTCGGCGGCGGCTTTACCTGGGGCAGCGTCGTGATGCGCTGGTGATGGGAATGTCGATTGCCAATTGCCGATTTCCAATTGGCGTTGCGCTAACTGGACGGTGAACTAAACAGGTTTTTAAATTGGCAATCGACAATCGACAATCGACGATCGCTTTTCTATTTCCCGGTCAGGGGTCACAGAATCCGGGCATGGGAAAAGATTTGGCGGACAATTTTCCCGCCGCGAAACAGGTCTTTGAAGAAGCAGATGGGGCCCTCGGGTTTGCGCTGTCGCATCTTTGCTTCAACGGTCCGGCGGAAGAGTTGCAGCTGACCGAGAATACTCAGCCGGCGATCCTGGCGACCTCGATTGCCGCTCTGCGGGCAATGCAGGCGCAGGACTTTCCGGCGCCGGATTTTGTTGCCGGACACAGTCTCGGTGAATATTCAGCGCTCGTGGCTGCCAATGCGCTGGCACTTTCAGAGGCGGTGAAGATCGTGCGCGCCCGCGGTGGGTACATGCAGGAAGCTGTGCCGGTCGGCACCGGCGCGATGGCGGCCATCCTCGGCGCTGACCTGCAAACAGTTAAGGATGCCTGCGCCGAGGCCGCGCAAGGCGAGGTTTGCAGTCCGGCGAATATAAACTCTCCGGCGCAGATTGTGATTGCGGGCGACGCGGCGGCAATTGATCGGGCGATCCCGATTCTCAAGGAGCGGGGCGCGAAGCGGGCAATTAAGCTGAATGTGAGCGCACCTTTTCATTGCGCGTTGATGAAACCGGCCCAGGATCGGCTGGCTGCCGATTTAGAGCAGGCTAACTTTCATGACTTGACGGCCCCGGTGGTGACAAATGTTGACGCGCAGGCCGTCGTTACCGGTAAAGACGCGCGCGAATCGCTGGTGCGTCAGGTTTCGCAACCGGTTCGCTGGCTTGAGTCAGTTGAATTTTTGATCAATCAGGGTGTACAAACCTTTGTTGAGATTGGTCCCGGAAAAGTTCTGAGTGGGTTGGTGCGCCAGATTAACCGCGAAGTCCGTTGCGTGAATGTCGAAGATGCGGCTAGTTTACGTTCCGCACGTGAAGCACTGGCGAAATGAAGTGACACAGACTCCGGTCTGTGTAGAAGGTTCAAAATAAATCGGCCACAGACTGAAGTCTGTGCCACTAATTAGAGGAGCAAACGAATGCCCGATCCAGAGATCGAAGCTAAAGTAAAACAGATAATTGTCGATGAGCTCGGCGTTGATGAAAATGAAGTGACGCACAACGCCAGATTCATCGATGATCTTGGCGCGGACTCGCTCGATACCGTCGAGCTGGTGATGCGCTTCGAAGAAGAATTCGGCATCGAAATTCCCGACGAAGACGCCGAGAAAATTCAGAGCGTGCGCGACGCGTACAACTATATCGATCAGCATAAGGCCGCCAGTAAGTAAGAATGTAGGGGCAGGGTTCATCCCTGCCCGCGCTCGATTGAATGCTAACGCGGGCAGGGACCGGCTCTGCCCTACATTTTCATATGGAGAACTTCGTTTTGAAGCGTCGCGTAGTGGTTACCGGCCTCGGTCTGATCACGCCGTGTGGAAATTCCGTCGAGACCACCTGGACCGCGCTCAAGGCAGGCCGCAGCGGCGCGGATTACATCAAAAAATTTGACACCGAAAGGTTCTCGGTTAGGTTTGCCTGCGAAGTCAAAGACTTCGATCCGTTGAACTATGTCGAGAAAAAGGAAGCGCGCAAGATGGGCGCTTTCATTCAGTACGCGATTGCGGCTTCGCAGGAAGCCGTCGACGACAGCGGACTGAAGATAACCGACGAGGTTGCCGAAGGCGTCGGCACTTACATCAGCAGCGGCATCGGCGATTTCTGGGCCATCGAGCGCGAGCATGAGAAGCTTTTGAAGGACGGGCCGGGACGCATCTCGCCTTTTTTTATTCCGTCAGCCATCGTCAATCTCGCTTCCGGCCAGGTTTCAATTCGCCACAATGCGAAGGGACCAAACTCGGCCACGGCGACGGCTTGTTCAGCCGGAGCGCACGCCATCGGCGACAGCTTCAAAATCATCCAGCGGGGCGATGCCGACGCGATGATTTGCGGCGGCGCCGAATCGGCAATCACGCCGATGAGCGTGGCGGGATTTGCCGCGTTGCGCGCACTGTCGACGCGCAATGATGATCCGGTGCACGCATCGCGACCGTTCGAATTGCATCGTGACGGCTTCGTCATCGGCGAAGGCGCAGGCATTCTGATTTTGGAAGAGCTCGAGTTTGCCAGGAAACGCGGCGCGCGCATCTACTGCGAAGTTGTCGGCTATGGCATGACCGGCGACGCCTTCCATATCACCATGCCGGACCAGAGTGGTTCAGGCGCGGTGCGCGTCATGAAGAAAGCGCTGGCTGATGCCGGGGTCGAGCCCGACCAGGTCGAATACATCAATGCGCACGGGACCTCAACGCCTTACAACGACAAGTTCGAGACGATGGCCATCAAGAAGACCTTCGGCGAACACGCGAAAGAGATGGCCATCAGCTCAACCAAGTCGATGACGGGGCATCTGCTGGGCGCAGCCGGCGGCGTCGAAGGTGTTTTCTCGGTGCTTTCGATTCATCGCAACCTGCTGCTGCCGACCATAAATTACGAACAACCTGACCCCGATTGTGATCTCGATTACGTTCCTAACCAGGCACGTGAAGCTACAATCAAATACGCGCTGTCTAATAGTTTCGGTTTTGGCGGCACGAACGCTGCGCTGTTATTCAAGCGCTACGAAGAATAGATGAAGATTCTAGTTCTCATGAAGCAGGTCGCGAACAAAGACGCGGTCCTGCGCATCAATAAGGACTCGACCTGGATCGAGGAAGCCGATCTTTCTTTTGAAGTCAATGAATCCGACGGCTATGCCCTCGAAGAAGCGCTGCGGATCAGAGAGAAGGTGGGATCGGGCGAAGTCGTCGTTGTATCGATGGGTCCGGCACGCGCCAAGAGCGTGATCAAGGACGCGCTGGCGCGTGGCGCAGACCGCGCGATTCACGTGCTCGGCGATAACGTCGTACACCTTTCACCGTTCGCCGCCGCGGCAGTACTCGCTGATGCAATTCGCGACGAGAACGCGGATTTGGTGATGACGGGCCTCCAGTCCGACGACTATGGTTATGCTCAGACGGGGGTGATTCTGGCCGAGATTCTCGGTTTACCGCACGCGACGATCGTGATCGAAGTCGATGCCAGTGGTGAGCAACTGCGCGTCAAACGCGAACTCGAGAGCGGCTGGTATCAGTGGTACACGATGCCCCGGCCGGCGCTGCTGACGATTCAATCCGGCATCAGCCAGATTCGTTATGCCACGCTGAAGGGGATCATGGCCGCCAAGAAGAAAGAGATTAAGGAAATCTCGCCCAGTGCTGAAACGGCCGGCCAGTCTTCACATCAGCGCATTGAGAAGATTTACTTGCCGCAGAAATCCAAGCAGACCCAGTTTCTTGGCGGTGGCGATGCGAAGAAGGGCGCTGTTGAATTGGCAGAGAAGCTGCGCACTGAAGCGCGCGTGATCTGATCATATTCGTTTAGAGCGCCCACTGGTGGGCGCCGGCGGCACAAGTGCCGCCTCTAAACGGTCGACCTATATATTCTCATGAGCAACGGAATCCTCGTATTCATTGAACACAAGTCGGGCACGCTGAACAAGACTTCGCTGGAAGCGATTGCGGCGGCGCAGAAACTCGGCAACGACGTGGGCGCGAAAGTCTCGGCCGTCGTGCTCGGTGCTTCATCGTTGGCAAATGAGATTGGTGCTTACGATGTCGAAAAAGTGATTTCCGCCGAGAACGACAAGCTTGCGGATTACACACCCGATGCTTATGCGGACGCGCTGGAAAAGGTCATCCGGGCCACCAATCCTTCTTATGTGATCATGTCGCATACCTATCTGGCGCGCGACTTTGCGCCGAAAGTGGCGGCGCGATTCCAGAAAGGATTGATTGGCGATTGCATTCGCATGAACCTCGACGGCGGCAAAGCTACCTTCACCCGCCGCATCTTCCTGGGAAAACTCGATGCTGATGTCGTCGCCGACGGTGAACCGCCCACGTTCGTGACATTTCAATCGGGAGCATTTCGCGGTGATCAGGCTGCGAAGGGAAGCGGTGCGCCCGTCGAGTCGATGAGTGTCGAGGTTGGCGAAGTCCGCATGAAACCGGAAGCGCCATTCCAGGAAGCCAAACAAGCGGTCGATCTCAGCAAGGCGGACATCATCGTCGCCGTCGGTCGCGGAATAAAAAGCAAGGACAATCTCGCGCTGGTTGAGAAACTGGCAGAAGCTCTCGGCGGTGATTTGGCAGCGTCGCGTCCGATTTGTGACGCTGAGTGGCTGCCGATTGATCGACAGATTGGATCGTCCGGACAGACTGTCGCGCCGAAGCTTTACGTGGCGATCGGCATCTCTGGCGCGATTCAACATCTCGTCGGCATGAAGAACTCTCAGACCATCGTGGCCATCAATAAAGATCCGGAAGCGCCCATCTTCGACATTGCTGACTACGGCATTGTCGGCGATCTGTTTGAAGCCGTACCGGTGCTCACCGAAGAGATCAAAAAGTTGAAGTCATAGCCCCTGCCTCTTGCAATTTCCTTTACGTTGAAATCTCCAAATCGCGTGATATGATCTCGCCACAACGCGATGGACGATAAACCCACACAGGACTTAGCGACCCGAGCGTTTCAGAAGCGCGTACTGGATGACCTGATCGCCTTGCGAGCTGGACAATCGGATCTGCGAAATGACGTCACAGAACTCCGCTCCGAGGTCACAGAGCTCCGCTCCGAGGTCACACAACTTCGCTCTGACGTCACAGAACTCCGGACGCAGCAAGCGGCCATGGCGAAGACCATAGCGGCTTTAGATCACCGTTTGACCACCCTAGAACAGCGGGTCGATGAGCGGCTGAAGGAAACTCGGCCGATTTGGGAAGCGGTGCAAATTCAAATTCAAAGACTGGGCGAGAAGCTTGATGGGGCTTTCCTGGAATTCCAGGAATTACGTACCGAAATAAGACTTCACGGCCGACGCATTGCTGAACTTGAACGTCGGGTGTTGAGCTGATCCGGTCGCCGCACCGCCTTTTGCGTTTTCGATCTGCAAGTCATAACATTTCTCCGTTCCCTCAAAAAAGCTAAATCTTTGCTACGGAGGTTTGGACCATGTCTTATCGTCGTGTGTTTACGACTGCAATTCTCATTTCATTAGTCATCTTTGCCGTGACCCGCATTCGCACCACACAGGCGAATTCAGCAGCGCTTGATTTACCGACCGTCGATGTGTTCGCCGCCGATCCGCAACAGGCAGTTGCTTCCGGTTTCGATTTTTCGAGCATCGATCGCAGCGTTAGTGCCTGTCAGGATTTCAACCAGTTTGCGAATGGTGGGTGGAAAGCGAAGAACCCGATTCCCGGTGCTTATTCGGTGTGGGGCCGTTTCACGCAACTCGATGAGCAGAACCAAAATGTTCTGCACGACATTCTCGATGGATTGCCGAGGAAGAAAAATCTTACGGCCAATGAGCAGAAGATCGCCGACTTCTACGGATCGTGCATGAACGAGCCGGCGATTGAAACTGCGGGTATCAAACCGCTTCAGGGTGAACTCGATCGCATCGCGAAGATTTCAGACCTGCTGAGTCTGGAAGATGAAATCGCGTTGTTCCACACGCACCGCATTCCGGCGATCTTCGGATTTGGCGCCAGCCAGGACTTCAAAGACTCATCGCAGATCATCGCGCAGTTGGTGCAGGGCGGACTCGGTTTGCCGGACCGCGACTACTACACGAGCGATGACGCGAAGATGAAGGCGACGCGCGCGGAATATGAAAAGCACGTCGCCCGCACTTTCGAGTTGCTGGGTGACGGGCCGGAGCAAGCGGCGCGTGAAGCGGCCACCGTGATGAAGATCGAAACCAAACTGGCTGAGAATTCATCAACGCGCGTTCAGCGTCGCAATCCCGAAGCCAACTATCATCCGATGACCAAAGGGATGCTGATCGAATTGACGCCTGATTTCGATTGGGGCCGCTACTTTCGCAACATCAATCTGCCGCAGGTTGGCAGAGTCAATGTGGCCCAGCCCGATTACTTCAAAGCTGCCGACAAGATTTTGAAGGACACACCGATTAACGATTGGAAAGTCTATCTGCGCTGGCATCTATTGAATGCCGCGTCCAACACCTTGTCTTCGAAGTTCGTCGAGGAGAGCTTCAACTTTAACGGCAGGTATCTGCAGGGCACGACTGAGATGCTGCCGCGTTGGAAGCGCTGCGTAGCCAGCACCGACAGCGCCCTGGGCGAAGCGTTGGGACCACTTTACGTGTCGAAGACTTTTACGCCCGCGGCGCGCGAACGCGCCCGCCAGATGGTGGCAAACTTAATCGCGGTGCTGAACGAAGATTTGACGACTCTGAATTGGATGAGCAGCGAGACGCGCCAAAAGGCCATCGCCAAGTTAGCAGCCTACAACCGGAAGATCGGTTACCCGGACAAATGGCGCGACTATGAAGCACTGAAGATTGGACGCGGTGCTTACTACAACAACTTCGTTTCGGTCGGTGAATTTGATTTCAAGCGCGGCGCATCAAAAATCGGGCAGCCGGTAGACAGGACCGAATGGACCATGTCGCCGCCGACGGTGAACGCCTACTACAATCCGCAATTCAACGAAATTGTTTTTCCGGCCGGCATTCTGCAGCCGCCTTTTTACGATCCGAAGGCCGACGACGCGTTCAATTATGGCGGCATCGGCGCCGTGATTGGCCACGAAATGACGCATGGCTTCGATGACAACGGCGCGCGTTTCGACGCGAATGGCAACCTCGTCATGTGGTGGACCACCGACGATTACAAAAAGTTCACCGAGCGCACGAATTGTGTCGTCAAACAATTTGATTCATTCGAGGTTGAGCCGGGCTTGCATCAGAAGGGTCAACTCGTCGTTGGTGAATCGGTCGCCGATTTAGGCGGATTGACCGTGGCCTATGCGGCTTATCAGAAATCTTTGCAGGGCAAGCCGCGGCCGAAAGACATCAACGGTTTCACTCCGGAGCAGCGGTTCTTTCTCGGTTGGGCGCAGGTTTGGGCTCAGAACATTCGACCCGAAGCGGCGCGCTTGCGGGTGGCGACCGATCCGCATCCGCTGGGCAAATTCCGGGTCAATGGGCCGCTGTCGAATATGACGCAGTTCGCGGCCGCGTACCAGTGCAAGGCTGGTGATCCGATGGTGCGGCCGCCTGAGCAACGTTGTCAGATTTGGTAGGAGATTGAACCGCGGATGAACGCAGATTGACGCGGATAGGCACGGAGATCGAGCAAAGGACGGCATCTTGGTTCCGGCTTAATCCCGACTATCCGCGTAATCCGCGGGTCATTTCGCTTGGCCAGCCAATGTTTTCAAATCCTCTGCGATCTGATCCGGCTTCCAGTCGTTACCTCGGTATAGCTTGATGAGCTTGCCGTCCGGACCGATTACTGCGGTTCGCAAAGAATGAATTACTTGTTCCTCACCGCTGGACGTGTCGTGAAAATAGCGCAGCCCAAAAAATTGCGCGATGCCTTTCACTTCGTCAGGTGAGCCGGTCAGAAACTCCCAATGCTGAAACGTTTCATCTGAATATTTCTCCGAATGCGAGGCGCCGTAGCTGCGCATTACTTTCGGCGTGTCGTAATCAGGATCGAAACTGATCGTGAGCAGATGTGTCTTCGCAAAGACGTCCGGTTCGGCCTGTAACGCTTTCTCGATCGCGGCGAAGTTCGTGCTCATCAGCGTGCATTGATCGGGTTGGGGACAGCGCGTGTAAACAAACGTAAGCGCCAGGGCCTTCCCTCTGTATTGCGACAGATGAATTCGTTTGGCGTCCTGGTTGATCAGCTGGAAGTCGGGGATTTCATCGCCGGGCTTTGGCTCGCCCGGCACTGCGGTGGTTGGCGTTAAGGGCGAATTGCCTTCAACTATCGCGCTGACTTCGATCCATGAATCGACGTCGGTGACCACCAGGTTCGCCGAGACCTCGTCGCCGGCTTTCAGCATTTCCAGATCGGCGTCGTTTTTGATCTTGAACGCCATCGTCATTCCGGGCATATAGCCGGGGATGTCCTCGTGCTTGATGGTGGCGGTGCGTTCGGACTTGTTAACGTCGACGACCTTGCCTTTCAAAGGATAGCGTTTTTCGTTCGCCGAGCGCTTCGGACCACAGGCAACCGCGAACACCAAAATGATTGGGGACAGAAAGACGAGTAACGATGGAAATTGTTTCATGCGAAAAAAAGTGTGCTGATGATTTTATGAACACCAGCTTAGTTGTAATGTCTTTTCAATCGCAAGCGAAGTCCGGGAACCGCGTCCAAATTTCTATGTTACGATGACCGCGATGATTGCCGAGAAGACTCATCGCGCTGAATTGCTCGATGGCCGCATTGCGGCTGATGCGATCAAGCGAGCAGTGGCCGACGAAGTTGTCGCGCTGAAAGCTGAGCGGGGTGTAACGCCGCGGCTGGCGGCGGTGATTGTGGGCGACGATCCGGCTTCGGCGGTCTATGTCCGCAACAAGATTCGCGCGTGTGCGGAAGTCGGCATTGCATCGGAGCATTTGCCGATGCCGGCCGCCACCACGACGAACGAGCTGTTGCGGGTGGTGAAGAAATTGAATCAAGACGACGATGTCGACGGCATCCTGGTCCAGTTGCCGCTGCCCAAACAGATCGCCGAGATCGAAATCATCGAAGCAATCGATCCGGCTAAGGATATCGATGCGTTTCATCCGGTGAACGTCGGCCTGTTGGCTATGGGCCGGCCGCGCTTTGTTCCCTGCACGCCCGCGGGCATCATCGAGTTGCTCGATCGAAATAAGATCCAAATCGAGGGCGCAAACGCATGCGTCATCGGCCGCAGTCAGATCGTCGGCAAGCCGGTCGCCGCTCTGTTGCTCCAGCGGCACGCGACCGTAACGATTTGTCATTCAAAGACGCGTGACCTGCCGGCGGTTGCCCGCCAGGCGGATATCCTCGTGGCCGCGATTGGCCGGCCCGGATTCGTCACGGCCGAATTCATCAAACCGGGCGCGGTCGTGATTGATGTGGGCGTCAACAAGATAAGTGACCCGGATCAAGCACGCGATTTCTTCGGTCATGATGCTGACGCGCGGGTTGCAGCAATCGCCAGGAAGGGCTACACGCTGGTGGGCGATGTGCATCCGGCTGAGGCGGATCGAGTCGCCGGAAAAAGAACGCCGGTGCCGGGCGGCGTCGGTTTGCTAACCGTAGCGATGCTGATGAAGAACACCCTGCAAGCGGCCAAGTGGCGAAGATGATGCTGAAGGTTGGGCTCACCGGATCGATCGCGGTCGGCAAGTCTCATGTGCTGCACATGTTCGCTGAATTGGGCTGTCATGTAATCGATGCCGACCGGATCGCGCGCGACGTAGTGGCCCCGGAGAGCGGGGGATTGAAATCGGTCGTCGCCACCTTTGGCGATGTGCTGGATATCGACGGCACGCTCGATCGCGCAAAGCTGGGTCAAATTGTTTTCGCGGATGAGAGTAAGCGGCAGAAACTGAATTCGATCCTGCACCCGCTGATCATGGCCGCCCAGGACGAGGAGATTCGCGAAATCCAATCGCGCGATCCAGACGGCATCGTAATCATCGATGCCGCGCTCATGATTGAATCCGGTGGTTATCAGCGACTGGATAAATTGATTGTCGTTCATTGTGAGCCTGAGATTGAGCTTGAGCGGCTCATGAAGCGTGACGGACTTTCGCGGGAAGCCGCGCAGGCGCGTATCAACACCCAAATGCCGCAGGAAGCTAAAAAACAGTACGCGGATTTTTTGATCGACACCTCGGGAAGTTTTGACGATACGCGCGCGCAGGTCGTCGCGGTCTTTGAGCAGCTGCGGGCCTTATCGCACTGATCGACGTATAGTTATTGATGAAGTAACCATCTCGTGATAATTTGCAGGTCCGACGACTGCTGGTCCCAAACATGTCCGCTTCGGCTGCGCGATCAATTTTCCTAGTCGGCGTCCTGTCGACGTGCTTGCTCGTCGTTGGCTGCACCGCATCTGCGAATAACGAAACCTTCTTTGGGAAAACTGATCCGCCCCGCGAGAACGTTTTGCGCTACGTTTCGGGATCCGAACCAGAGTCACTCGATCCACAATTGCCTATCGGACAGAACGAAGCCAGAATTTCGATGGCTCTGTTTGAAGGGCTGGCTGAATATGATCCGAAAAGCAGCCAGCCTATCCCGGCGCTCGCTGAAAGTTGGGAAGTCAACAAAGATTGGTCTGAGGTCCTCTTTCATTTGCGCCGCGATGGCCGCTTCTCAAATGGTGATCCAATCACGGCCCGCGATTTTGTTTATACGATTCGGCGCGGCATGACGCCGTCGGTGGGCGCCCGTTACGCATCACTCGCGTACCCGATAAAGTACGCGCAAGCCTTTAACGAAGGTGCAGTCTTCGTTTTTGATCCGAACACGAAAGACTATCTGCTCGCACGCGATTTCGCGGATGACAACTCGACGGCCCCGGTCGCGTTGAGTTCTCAACCTGACGTGATAGCCAGCGAATACGCCGCCGGAAACGCGTCGCTCGCCAACACCGCTTTTCATCAAACGATGCACGCGCCATTGCGGCTGGTCCTTCCCGGCAAAGACAAGAAGCGCAATGATTTACTGGATAAGAACCCGAAGTTGAAGGCGGCCGTCGCCGGCAAACAATTGGTGCCGGTAAAGGCGGATGACGTCGGGGTCGAAGCGCCGGATGATTACACTTTGCGCATCTCGCTGATGCAACCGACGCCCTATTTCATCAGCATGATGCCGCACCAGTTCTTCCGCGCGCTTCATCAAAAGACGATTGATAAGTTCGGATCAGCGTGGACCGATGCCGACAAGATCGTCACCAGCGGTCCTTTCAAACTCGTTTCATGGCGACACTATGATCGCATCGTGGTCGTTCGCGACCCGCAGTATTGGGATACGGCGCACGTGCATCTCGACAAAATTGTTTTTTATCTGCTGGCCGACAACGTCACGATGCTGAGTCTCTACAAGGCCGGCGAACTCGATGCCACCTACAACCACACAGTGCCGGCGACGTGGCTCGAAGTGATTGGTCATCGCAAGGACTTCATGGACGCGCCCGAGGCGGCGATCGATTTCTATAACTTCAACACGACTACGGGACCGACCAGGGACGTGCGCGTGCGCAAGGCGCTCAACATGTCGCTCGACAAGAAGGCGCTGGCCGACTGGCGCCACGTCGCTCCGTTGACGTCGATGACGCCGAACGGAATCTTTCCCGGATACCCCCAGCCGAAAGGTGATCCATTCGATCCGGAGCAGGCGAAGAAGTTACTTGCCGAGGCCGGTTACAAAGATGCGAACGGCAATTTCGATCCAAAGAAATTCGAAGCCAGTGAGATCGAAATGATTATGAACCCGGACGCCAATAATCTGCCTTATGCAGAATTTATTCAGGCGCAGTGGAAGCAGAATCTGGGCGCGACCATTTCGATGCGCGTGATGGAGAACAAGACGTTCACCACGGCCCAGACGAATCTTGAATACAAAGGCATCTCGCGCACCGGCTGGTCGGCGGATTACATGGATCCGTTTACGTTTCTCAGCATCTTCTACACACCGAAGGGCACCAACGCGACCGGCTGGTGGGACCCGAAGTATGTGGCGCTGCTGGACGAGGCCAATCGCACCACCGATCATTTGCAGCGATATAAACTGCTGGCGCAGGCCGAACAACTGCTGCTGGATGCGCAGCCGGTCATTCCGTTGACCGTCGGCACGACGCGCCTGATGAAGAAGCCTTATGTGAAGGGCGTGTATCCGAATGCGGCGACGCTCATCCCCTGGAAGTACGCATACATTGAGCGCGATCCGAGTAAGTGGGATTACGGAATGCCCGATATGTCAGTGAGTGGTGATAAGTGAATGGTGATAGATAGGAGGGCGGGTGTCATGCGCTCTCACGAACGGCTTGACGTTTGGTATGTCCGGCGCCGCCGGCAATGTTGGCGGCGATCGATATCGTTCGAATGCACAAGGCTCGGTCAGTGAGCTGGCAACGGAGTTGCTGATTGCGCACAAGTTGGAATATCTGAATGCTGATATCTGCGGAAAGTTGAGCGTGATGCTCGATAGCATTGGCCGAATGATCGTAGGCCTTTCACGTCATCTTGCGGCCCGAACCGCAACGGGCTAAAACATCGGACCTATTACCTATCACCCATCATCATTTACCATGCTACGTTTCATCGTTCGTCGCATCGTCATCATCATTCCAATGCTGTTCGTGGTCGTCTCCCTCACCTGGGCGCTGGTGCGTCTCGCGCCCGGCAACTTTTACAGCGGCGAAAAGAAAATCGCGCCGGCGGTGGAAGCGAATTTGCGCGAGAAGTATGGCCTGGACAAGCCCTGGTACGTTCAGTACGGAAAGGTCCTGCGCAACATCGGGCGCTTCGATTTTGGCACCTCGCTGAGATACGAAGGCCAATCAGTCAACCAGATTTTGCTGCGGGCGTTGCCGGTTTCCGCCGCGCTTGGCTTCACTGCGTATCTTTTGGCGCTGATTGTCGGCATTACGATGGGCACCCTGGCAGCCTTGAAGCAAAACTCATGGCTCGATTCGTCGAGCATGGTGATCGCCATGCTCGGTATATCGATCCCCAATTTCGTGCTTGGCCCGCTGCTCGTCCTGTTGTTTTCGTTGACGCTGTTTTGGTTTCCGCCGGCGCTTTGGAATGGCTTTCTCAGTAAGAGCATCGTGCTGCCGGCGATTACGCTCTCGGCGATCTACGTCGCCTACATCGCGCGGCTCACCCGATCCGGAATGCTGGAAGTGCTGCGGTCAGATTACATTCGCACCGCGCGCGCGAAAGGCCTGAGTGAATGGCAGGTGGTGACCAGACATGCATTGCGCGGCGGATTGCTTCCGGTCATATCGTTCTCGGGGCCAGCGCTGGCATTTCTGATTACCGGGACCGTAGTCGTCGAGAAAATCTTCGCGCTTCCCGGACTCGGAAATTATTTCATCAACGCCTGCTTCAATCGCGACGAGCCGCTGATCCTTGGCATCGTCGCATTCATCGCAATCTCAGTCCTGGTTTTTAATCTGCTGGTCGATATCTCGTACGCCGTCATCGATCCGCGAATCAAGTATTGAATCGCAGATGCCCGAATTCGACGATCAAACCAAACCGAAAGTAAGCGACTCGGAACTGCACGTCGGGCCCGAATACGCGGTCGCCGAACGCGACGTGGGCGAGATTGTGAGCGGCGAAGTCGAGGTCGGCACATCCCTGTGGCGCGATGCCTGGCGCAGGTTGGTGAAAAACCGCCTCGCCGTACTTGGCATGATGATCGTGATTGTGATTGCGCTGGCTTGTCTGGTCGGTCCAACATTAATCGAGAAAGCCAGCGGTCATCCTTACGATTTCATTCCGCGCGACGCATCGCTCACCAAAGCGTTTCCGCCGTTTCGTACGGCCGGCGGCCAATTCTCCTGGCAACATCCGATGGGAACGGACACGGCCGGCCGCGACATCCTCGCGCGCGTGCTCTCCGGCGGACAGATTTCGCTGATGGTCGCGTTGATCGCGACGATCGTTTCGTTACTGATCGGAGTGACGTACGGCGCGACGGCGGGCTACATCGGCGGTCGCCTTGACGACCTGATGATGCGCATCGTTGATGTGCTCTATTCGTTGCCGTACGTAATCATCGTCATCGTTTTGTTGGCCCTGCTGCCGGCTAAGACGCCGTTTGGTCAAATCATCGAGCTGTTCATTGCGCTCGGCGCGGTGTCCTGGTTGACGATGGCGCGCATCGTGCGCGGCCAGGTCATGTCACTTAAGAACCAGGACTTCGTTCTGGCGGCGCGCGCGACCGGCGTGTCCACGCCGCGAATCATCTTTCGACATTTGATCCCGAATGCGCTGGGACCGGTGATTGTGTATGCCACCCTGACGATCCCGACGGTCATGCTGAGTGAAGCATTTTTGTCGTTTCTCGGTCTCGGGGTGCGCCCACCAAGAGTTTCGTGGGGCAGCCTGGCAGCCGAAGGCGCGCAGAGTCTGGCAGTCTATCCGTGGCTAATGATTTTTCCCGGCGTCACTATGGCGCTGATGCTGTTCTGTCTGAACTTCGTCGGCGACGGATTGCGTGATGCGTTGGATCCGCAGATGAAAAAATAGTGAGCGGTGAGCTGTGGGCGGTGAGCAGTTAAGGACGAGGTGAGTAGTATCCGCGTGAGCGGATGGATCAATAACGCGTGATGGCAGAAACAGACAACGGCAACCTGCTGACGGTTTCAGATCTCCGCGCCTATTTCGAAACTGAGGACGGCGTGGTAAAGGCTGTCGACGGCATCAGCTTCGAAATCAAACGCGGCGACACGCTGGGCGTCGTGGGCGAGTCGGGTTCCGGAAAATCCGTGGCCAGTCTTTCGCTGATGCGTCTGGTGCCCGAGCCGCCGGGGAAAATCGTCTCGGGCTCAGTCCTCTTTCATGGACGCGACGTGCTAAAGCTTTCCCCGCGCGAGATTCGTGAGCTGCGCGGCAAGCGAATGGCGATGATCTTCCAGGATCCGATGACGTCGCTTAATCCCTTCCTGCGCGTCTCGAAGCAATTGATGGAGGTGACGCAACTGCACCTCGGGCATACCAGGGAGCAAGCGCGCGCGCATGCAATCAAGATGCTCGAGCATGTCGGCATTCCCGATGCTGCCAGGCGCGTCGATAGTTATCCGCATGAATTCTCCGGTGGTATGCGGCAGCGCGTGATGATAGCGATGGCCCTATCGTGCCAACCTGAATTGCTGATCGCGGACGAGCCCACCACCGCGCTCGATGTGACGATTCAGGCGCAGATCCTGGATCTAATAGAGCGTTTGAAGAAAGAGACGGGCGCCAGCGTGATTCTGATTACGCATGATCTCGGGGTCGTGGCAGGCATGACCGATCACGTGATGGTGATGTATGCAGGCAAAATCTTCGAACGGGCTGCGACCAGCGAACTGTTCGCGCGGTCGGCGAATCCGTACACGCGCGGGCTGCTGCGGTCGGTGCCGGACCCGACCATCGATCAGGAGAAGCTCTATCAAATTCCCGGACAGCCGCCCGATCTCGCGCGCTTGCCCCATGGTTGTCCATTCGCGCCGCGTTGTGAGCGGGCCGCAGACATTTGTGTGCGCGAGTTTCCACCGTTCGTCGAGTTGACCCGCGATCATCATTCACTCTGTCATTTCGCGGCTGATATCTACGCTGAAACTGCATGAGCGATACTCGTCAAACACTGGTTTCGATCAGGGACCTCAAGGTGCACTTTCCGGTTGCCGGCGGCGGACTCTTTCGACGTTCCGCGGCTGTGGTGCAGGCAGTTGACGGCGTCAGCCTTGATATTCAGACGGGCGAAACCATGGGACTGGTCGGCGAGTCTGGTTGCGGAAAGACGACTCTGGGTAGAGCGATTCTGCGATTGACCGAGCCAACCTCGGGCCAGGTTCTCTTTCGAGATCGGGACCTGGCTCAACTATCGGCGAGAGAGATGCGCGCGCATCGGCGGCAGTTGCAAATTGTCTTTCAGGATCCATACGCGTCGCTCAATCCGCGCATGACCGCCAGTCAGATTATCGGCGAGCCGCTCGACACCTTCGCCCTCGCCCATGGCGCAGCGAAGCGTCAACGGGTCCAGGAATTAATGGAGATCGTCGGCTTAAGCCCGCGTTTGATGAGGCGTTATCCGCACGAGTTTTCGGGTGGTCAAAGGCAGCGCATCGGGATTGCGCGTGCGCTGGCGGTCGATCCGGAATTCATCGTCGCTGACGAACCGATTTCCGCGCTCGACGTTTCCATTCAGGCGCAGATCATGAATCTGCTCGATCGTCTGCGGACCCAAAAGAACCTGACTTATCTCTTCATCTCTCACGACCTGCGCGCGGTGCGGCATATTTCCAATCGCATCGCGGTGATGTACCTCGGCAAGATCGTCGAACTTGCAGACGCGCGATCGATTTATGCCGATCCGCTGATGCCTTACACCAGAGCCTTGATTTCAGCGGTCCCGGTGCCCGATCCCAAAGTCGAAACGGCGCGGCACAGAATCGTTTTGCAGGGCGACGTGCCGTCGCCAATCAATCCTCCCAGCGGTTGTCGCTTTCGCACGCGTTGTCCTTATGCGATTGCGGCCTGCGCCGAGGTTGAACCGCATCTCGTGGAGATTAAGCCGAACCATTACGCGGCCTGTATTCGCATCAGCCCGGAACAACCGGACATTGAACAGGTGGCGGCGGGAGACGCGCCGGGGCTGAACCCTTCAGGCGCGCCCTCGCAGACGTGAAAAATCGCACGCATTAACCGTTTACCTACATTCTGAGTTGAATTTGTTATGAGCTGCGCGGGACTGGTGTGCGTGATTGGTCAGCGTGCTCGAACGGTTGGATCGGCGTACGTTCGCACCTATACTCGCATCGAGTTGATGCTTCCGTTTGCCCCCGAGACTATGAAGCGCTCGAATTCGAAAGCACCCGGCCTCAAAGCAGGACTGATTCCGCAACAGTCAACGCAGGCAGCGCCAGCAGGATGGGCCGAGGCCCAGAGGGAAATTGCCGAAGCTTCGGCGATCTCTCTGCTGCTGGTCGATGGTTATCAGCCACCCGCTCTCGTGATCACAAACAACAATTCAATCTGTGAAGCGTTGCAGTCGTCGCCTGAGCACGTCAAGCTCTGTGATCCTTTCTGTGGCGAGGCACACGACCGGGCGATGCGGACGGAAGCAATTACCCATTATAAATGTCACGCGGGCCTGCAATGTTTCGCGATGCCGATCGAGATTGAGGCGGATCGGAAACTGGTCGTGATCGGCGGGCGAGCATTCGCACGCGGCAGCGATTACCGGGAAACTCTCGAACGCTTCCGTTCGGGTGACCTTGAGGCGCTGGCGGCGGATGAAATCTTTCGGAACATCATCTTTGCGGATGAGGCTGATCTCGATCATGCGGCGCTGCGAATCAGCAAAGCTGCCGGCAACTACCAACCGTTGAGGAACTCGTCTCATGAAGATTTGACGCCAGTCGTTAGCCTTGATGCCGAACCCGAACCAGAGCCGCACGAATTGATGCCTGCCGCTGAGCCTCCGGCAATTGAAGCAGAGGCATCGGAAACGATCACGCTGGCTGATTCGATTCGCAAGTTCGCCGAACAAATTGATGCCAGCGATCCGTTGCACACGTACCAGTCGATCGTCGCGCGCTCGGCTGACCTCGTGCATGCCGAACGCGGCTCATTGCTTTTGTTTGACGCAGCGGAAAATCGATTGACCATGACGGCGTCGCAGGGCATTCCCGCGGCCGTTTCCGAAGTTGCTCCCATCGCGGTGGGGCAGGGAATTGCGGGAGTGGTGCTGCGCGAGAACCGGCCAATGCTCGCCACCCTCGATGAGTTGGGCCAACAAAGTTTGCCTGAGCGCAAGTACAAGACTAAATCATTCATCAGCTATCCGATTGCGATCGGGAGCCGGCGTTTCGGCGTGCTGAACCTGGCAGACAAAATCGGCGGCGGCGTCTATGACGTTCGCGACTTGAGCATCATCGATCTGGTCGCGCCGCAAATTGCGCTGGCCCTCGAACGGGCCGAATGGCAACAAAGGGCAAATCAATTTCAATTGATGTCGATCACCGACCCGCTCACCGGTCTGCACAATCGCCGTTATTTGGAAGCGCGTCTGGCGGAAGAGCTGAGCCGCTCGAAGCGTTACAATTACCCTTTGAGCTTCATGATGATCGACATCGATGATTTCAAAGTCTACAACGACCTGAACGGTCACCAGGCCGGTGATCGAGCGCTGGAAATTACGGCGCAGTGCCTGCACGCTGCGTTGCGCAAGGTCGACGTCGCCTCACGTTACGGTGGCGAAGAGTTTTCGATTCTCTTGCCGCAAACGTCGCTCGAGGAAGCAGGCGTCATCGCCGATCGCATTCGGCGCAAAATAATGACGACGAAGTTTCCGCACGGCGATACGCAGCCGGGCGGCATGGTGACGGCGAGCATTGGGCTGTCGACGTTTTCGCAGGCGCTGAATTCAGCCGAAGCTGTGGTGCGGGCGGCTGACCGGGCGCTCTATCACGCGAAGCGTCACGGCAAGAATCGCGCTTACGCGTACCAGGGTATTCAAGACACGGGTTCATCGACGCAATAATGCTGCGGCCACGCATTCTCGGTCGGGTCAATCGCGACGCATTTATCGGCCGCGATGCCGAGCTGCGCCAAATTGTCCGGCATGCCGGAGCGATCGATCATCCGCGGGTGCTGGCCTTGGCATCGCAACCTGACGCGGGCGTTTCGGAACTTTTGCGGCAGGCGTACGACCAACTGTTCGCGCGCCGCGGCGAT
>Ga0207511_100057_pt1 | contig 27050 bp, 17 predicted proteins | sample NitcycUWRSCHO22C_FD_188265 | JGI IMG/M metagenome (GOLD analysis project Ga0207511, IMG submission 188265) | Soil microbial communities from Arlington Agricultural Research Station in Wisconsin, USA - Nitrogen cycling UWRJ-SCHO22-C (SPAdes) | ecosystem: Environmental > Terrestrial > Soil >... | reverse complement strand
GAGGTAGCGGCCGCCAAACCGACTCTTAGAGCATCCCTTCTTTTGATCATGTTGTTGTCTCCCAGACACTATTAAGGGCCAGCAGTTCCACAACGATTCAGTTTTGACAGCCAGCGACTAGAGCCGCACGGTCAATTGATCAATTCAATAGCGAAATGTCCATAGACATCTCGTCTCGCACAAAACAGCATTGCTTGACTGCGGTTGCTATTGGCTGCGCCACCGATCTGAGTCTCATTTTGAGCCGCTCCTCTTAGTCTATTCTTTAGCTCGGTTCGCTTGTGCAGAAACGAGACGCCAGTTTCCGTCTCGCTTTTTGACGAACCGATCGGTCCAGATATATTTGCCGCTAAGGTCTTTGCCTATGTAAGTCGCATTAGTCAGCGTACTTCGACCGATGACTGACGCGGCGTTTCCCTTGATGGTCACTTTCACATCGTCGATCATCCAGTCTCCGACTTTCGTCTTGCCAGACTTCAGGCTGTCAAGCAACATTCTCTTGTCGAAAGAGACGCCTCCCGCGCTGCCCTTAAACGTGTCGTCCATGATCTTTTCCAGATCCTTGGTATTAGCCTGAACTGTACACATTGCCCATTCGTGCAACAGTTTGGTCAAGGTCTCTTCATCGTTGGTCGTGGGTTTGGGTTGGCCAGCCGCCTGCGAGCCGAAAGCGCTCGCGCAAAGTGCTAAAGTTAGTATGGCCAACAGAGTTCGGTTCATCCGACACCTCCTTTGTCGCTGCAATCAACCTCGCATCTCAATTTCAGTTTCCCGTAACCAGCCCTGGCGTAACGCATAGCGCACCATGTCGACTCTGCTCTTGAGGTCGAGCTTGTCCATTAGATGTGCTTTGTGAGTTTCGACTGTCTTCACGCTGATGTTCAGATACCCGGCAATCTCTTTGTTGGTATAACCCCAGGCCACCAGGCGCAGCACTTCGGTCTCGCGCTCACTAAGTTCATGGCCCTGCTGCGAACCGCGGAACCTTTGCTTTCCCAGATATCCCCCGACCACCTTGCCAGCCAAGTTGGGATCCAGATAAGTGCCGCCGGCCGCGACGACTCGAATCGCATTAATCAACTCTTCAGCCGCCGCCTTCTTCAGCACATAGCCGGAAGCTCCCACACCGAGCAACTGTCGCAAGTAACCGCTGTCGTCATGCGCCGTCAAAACCAGAACGGTAATCTTCTGACAGGTCCGCTTGAGTCTTTCGGTCACTTGAATTCCATTCAGGTCGGGCATCGAGACGTCCAGGATGATTACGTCCGGTTGAAGTTCTCGGGCCTTCAGCAAAGCGGTGCGGCCGTTGTCTGCTTCCCCGACGACGTTCATGTCGGCTTGCGCGTTGACCAGCGACCTCAAGCCCTCGCGCATGACAACGTGATCATCAGCCAGGAAGATGCGCAGCGTATTCATGCGGCAAAGTCCTCCGCGAGTGAGAAAGCGTAAACCGGAATTCGAGTCACCAGGGTAGTACCCGTGCTGGGATCAGATTCAATTTTCAGGGTACCTCCGATCAGCCCGACTCGCTCCTGCATGCCTAGTAACCCCAATCCCCGGCCTTCTCCCCACACCACCGTTACGGCTTCCACGTCAAAACCTCGGCCGTTGTCTTCTACGATCGCCGTCAACTGATTGCTGCGACATTCCAGGATTACGCTGACACGACTGGCCCCAGCGTGTTTCATCACGTTGCTCAACGCCTCCTGGACCAGGCGGTAAACGGCTGTTTCGATCGGCGCGGGGACGCGCTGGTCCAACCCGTGGGAATGAAAATCCACGACGACTCCGCTGCGCTCCGACCACTTCTCGAGATAATTCGACACTGCGGTTCGTAGACCCAGATCGTCGAGCGCCGCCGGGCGCAACTCCCAAGCCAGGTGATGCGTCTTTTCCATGAGTTGTTCTGTTAACTCTTGCAATCGATGGAAACTCCTGGTGTGCGGCGAGGCCCCGTTGCCACATGATATGTTTAGATTCTTAAGACCAAGCATTAAGGCGTTGAGATGCTGACCCAGCTGGTCGTGCAACTCGCGGGAAATACGACGACGCTCTTCTTCCTGCGCAATGACGAGTTGTCGCAGCAGCTGCCCGCGTGCGGCCTCGGACTTTCTATGTTTGTTAGCCTCGTCGCGCAGCGTCTCATTCACTCTAGAGAGTTCGACTGTTCGTTCTTCGACCCGTTGTTCCAGATCGTCATAGGCCCTGCGCAAAGCATCTTCCGCTTGACTGCGTTTGTTGTCGGCGCGATGAAGCAGTCTTGCATTGCGCCAGATCAAAGCAGTCAGAACCAGAATGCTTCCCCAGACACATAGCAACGTTCCGAAGGCCATGTCATAGAGACCTTGACGCGCGCCCCACACGACCAATCCGCCGCCGGCGGCAGGTATTGCGATCGTGGCCGGCAAGAGGCGCCGAACCATCGTGCCGCCCGCGCTGTCGCTCATCACCAATGTCATCGAGCCGCTTTCCGGATGGATGAAGATTATTCCCGCGCCAAGCATCACGAAGATGAGCGCCGTGTGCAGCGCCATCCCGGTATAAGAAGTGATCGAATAGAGAAAGGCTACCTGGTACAAATAGCCCACCAAAGCCATCACTGCGATCAGGATCACAGAGAGAGCCAGCATCTGTGCCAGGCTTTGCGCTCGGGGCCTTTGTACCCTTATTAATGAGAGCGCGACGCCGATGATCAGGAATCCGGCAGCGGTGTGCGGCGACGGACGACCCGGAAAAGTCGTAGCGTTGAGCCTCAAGCTCTCCGCGAACATTAACGTATCAAATCGCAAGTTTGCCCCAGTCAGGTACTCAACGAGGGTGAACAGTCCCATCAAGCCGACGGCTATCGCACAGACGCACCCCGTTACCCCCATCCACCTGGACTCTCTTACGCTCGACGCCAGCCCCAGCGAAGCACTCGCGAGAATAAAAGTCAGGGCGGTGTTCGGCACCATTTGAGGTTGGCCGGGAATGACGCTCCTCAGAGCCGAAGAACCTAAAGTCCACCCGGTCAATACGAGCAACGCTACGAGGATGCCGGCCGTGCTTCCCGCCCATGGAATGAGCCGCGGGGTGGCCATCAGGTTTCGCCTTTGCTTTGGGACGCTTCGTGACATGTTGAGTTAGAGACTCGATTGCTTGACGACAAAATCTTTGGAGCTTCCGGCTCGGTTCAAGTGGGAGGTATCAATGCAGACCTAGCTGGCGCGTCGTCCCTTGATATATTTCTCGATCAACGAAGTCAGGTTCTTGCCATCGACACCTTCGTGACAGTAGATAATCTTGCCGTCGGCACCGACGATGTAGACTACGGGCAGCGTGGTTATCTTGTATGGCCCGGCCAAGTCTTCTCCTTTAAGCAATAGGTCGTAAGTAAGACGTTTCTTCTTCATCGCGGCGACTGGATCGCTCTTCTCCCATGCGTTGACGCCGAAAACTACCACGCCTTTGCCGGCCAGTTTTTCGTGCAGCTTCTGCATGCGCGGCATCACCTCGGCGCAGGGACCACACCAAGTCGCCCAAAAATCCATGACCACGACTTTGCCGCGATAATCGGCCAGTGAATGCACCTTGCCGTCAGCATCGGTTAGCCGCCAGTCCGGGGCAGGCTCGCCCACAGGCAATAAATTCATCGGGTGCTTTTCGGCGACCTTTGGCCGCGGCATCATGATTGAATCCTGCGCGAAGACGCTTACTCCCGAGCCAAATAGCAGCCCTACTATCAAAACGATACCCACTCTCAACATTTTTTGTTTTTCCCTCGTCTTTATTTCTCCCCTCGATCAGAAGCGGTGCGAATAACCGACCAGAATCAAGTAATCCGCAAAAGCAGCATCGCCGCCAGGATTGCCAACCAGAATGTCTGAGACGCTGCGTTTCCGATTGCGCCCAGCTGCTACCGGCACTGTTATTGAATAGGTGTCTCTGCTTCTGAAGTATTGCAGTCCCGGCTCAATCGCCATGCCGTAGCCCGGCCTGCGAAAGCCATTGCTCTTGCCAATCAAATCACGCACCGGCACGCCTTCAATTCTCCAGCCTATCGTGAAGGCGAATCGGCGCGTGCGCGGGACCGGACGAGCAACGCCGATCCGCGCCAGGTATTGATCGGCCACCGACATGATCGCCTCGGAAGGACGGCCGCGTCCGGTCGGGACCCCGTTGGTATCGCGCGGGTTGAGCAGGTATGTGCCGGAAGCATAGATCGTTGTTTTACCAATCCGCTTGTACCCCTGAATATCCAGGGGAATGCCCCAACCTCCATCGCCAAGTTGAATGGACTGGTCCACTACCCGCGTCACGGTACCGAAGCCGTTCAGCGCCGGAACGGTATCCTTGACTCCCTCGTTTCCGGTCGGCAATTTCACGCCAACCCCGAACGAAATATTCCAACCCGACTCCGCCGGAGGCCTTCTCAACCACATGCGGCCGACCACGCTCAGGTCCCCGAACCCGACGCTGTGAAAGACTTGCGGAGATGATCCGCTCCGCCGCGTGGCCCTCTGGAAGGGGATGGCGGCGGTGATATTAAATCTCCGGCTTACCGCGTAGGTCAGCGCCGCGTCGTACAAATAAATGTTATTGACAACCTCTGTTCCGTTGGCAGCGCGTTGCGTCTGCTCTTCTGTGCCGACGAAATGGCGGTGAGAGCGTTGCTTGCGAAACCCGATGGACAACTGCCAACGTCCGCCGTCCAGTGCTCCGCTATCATGCGACCCGGACCCTTCCTCGCCGTTGCATTGCACGCCAAGCACGGGCGCGCTTTGACGAGCGGCAATTCAACCTTGCGCCCAGCCATGCACGGGAAGAAGAAGACTCAGGCATAGTCCGGCGAACAGCGGTAACAGCCGAGAGTATTTAATGTTTCTCATCCTCGAAATTTCCTTTGGCTTAGAACGAAAGCCGCGCGCCAAGTTGGATTTCCCGAGGAGGCGTAGAGGCTTCCGTTATGGTTCCAAATTGCGGCGTATTTACGAAGCGATTCGGCGTGCCGAGATTGATATGGTTAAGCGCATTGAATGCCTCGGCGCGAATCTGAAACTTCACGCTCTCGGTGATCGAGAACTCGCGTTGCAAAGCGAGGTCGAGCGTTTGCCGTCCCGGGCCATAAATTGAATTGCGTCCCACATTGCCGAAAGTGAATGCCGGCGGTGTCGAGAACGCAGCCGGATTAAACCAGCTCTCTGCCGTGCGGGTACCGGGGCCAAAGATTTGCTGGCCGGTATAGTTAGCGCGGATTGGATTCTCGCCCAAAAGCGTCCCGGCGTTCGCGGTATCGCCAAACACCGATATCGTAAAAGGAAATCCGCTTTGTAACTGGAGGATCGCTGAGAAGCGCCAGTCCTTAGTGACAGCACGCGCCAGCGCGAACTTAGTCCAAGCAGGGAGATCGTAGACCGTGCTCAACGCAAAACGATGGCGAATGTCGCACGCAGGACCCTTCTCGGCCTCAAGGTCCGAATTGTTTTGCGGAGCAGCGGACTCGAACATCGGAGAGCGAAAATCGGGCGCGTCGCTGAGGTTCTTGGCAAACGTATAGTTGGCTAGAAACGTCCAGCCCCGAGCAAAGCGACGGCGAATATTTACGTAGCCTGCGTCATACCAGCTTTGTGCAGAGTTCTCGAGCAAGTTGATGCCGCTAACCGGAAACGTCGTGTTGGCCACGATAATGTTCGATGGCAGGACCATGCCTGGCAGGAAACTCAGAGTCTTAAAAGGCCGGCGAGGGCCGATGGCTCCGGGTCCGGCAGGCGCATTGTTGATTAGATGAGAGCGCTGCAAGTGCAATCCATGCGACCCCAAATAACCAACCTCGAGGGTGGTCGCTGCGCCCAAGCTTTTTTCCACCGAGCCGCTCCATTGCTCGATGTATTGCGCCGGAGCGTTAATGTCGAACGCGGCAAAGCTCACCGTTGTTAAGCCCAGCACCGCCGGGCCAAAGTTCAAATGGCTGGCAACGATGTTGGCCGCGGGCGTGAAGTTGTCGCTCTGCTGTGTCTCTGGAAAAACATAGGGCACGTTGTGCCGCTGGTTACACCAGGTATTCATGTCCACCGGCGTAAAGAAAATGCCGAAGGCCGCATGCAACACGATTCCATGCTTGTCTATGTGGTGCGAGATGCCGATTCGCGGTGCGAAATTAAGCTTGCTGGCAAAGGTCAGCCCTTCCGGATAACCCTGCTGCCCGCCGATGAAAACGGCGGGCACGCCGTTCTGAAACACGAGGTTGGTGTTCGCGTAGCGAATGTCCTTCAACGGACTCATATACTCGTATCGCAAACCCATTTGCAGCGTCGTGCTGCGAGTCACTTGAAAACTGTCCTGGACAAAAGCATCGGCGTACCATTGGCGCAGTTGCATTTGAGGAATGCCCGCCTGACGTTGCTTCACCGCCGGCAGACCAAGCAGAAAGCTGGCCAGCGCCGAACCGGTGCCGTCGTTGGTCGCGGTTTGGGTCGTAAAGCCGCTCGTGAATTGATAGTAGCCGCGATTCTGAAAGAAGCCCCACATGGGCCAGATAAAATTGCGATAGCTGCCGCCAATCTTCAGACTGTGCTTACCAACCTGCCAGGCCAGAGTGTCACGTGCTTCGAGGATTGTGTCCCAGGCATGCATCGGCGTCGCAATGTAGGTATCGCCCATACCCGAGTAACCCTGGGCGGCGAACCACGGAGCCCCATAGGCGCCTTCTCCGCCAAAACCCACCCCAGTAATTCCGAGCTGAGAGACGATGTCGTTGGAAAAACTGTTTTCAGAGGTGCGATGCATCGCCAGCCGCGAAGCCGTGATCATTCCCATGTTGACCAGGCGCGGACTGAAAATGTGGTTCCATCCCACGGTTCCGTTCTGCGAGAGGTTGTCATGAATAGCGCCAAAGCCCGGCAGGTTCTGCGGCATGAAACCGCGCTCGCTGCTGAATGAGTAGCGCGCGAAAAAGCCGTCCCCACTCTTGATGGTTTGATCGAAACGGATGGTAGCCTGATCGGTAACATGATGTTCGTTCCGCACATCCATAAAGTTGTTGCAATCCAAACCGCCACTAATTACCGTCGGCACTCCCATCATCGTCATGCCGCAGCCATTCATGCCCGTATCCATATTCGGACGAGGAATGTATTGACGCAGAAACTGTTGAACCTTGGGATCGATCAGGTTCTGGGGAATAACATTTCCGGGAAACGGATCCCGAATGACTTGTGGATTGCTTGGACTAATCGGCTTTGCCGGATCAAAGGCTGGATTCGGTCGCGCGCTGAAAGGATTGAAGATCGTTGCGCCGCTCATTGTAAAGTCACCGTTGATTTCATCCTCGGTGGGAACGGTGTCGATCATCGTCATTGATTTCGTGTGGCGCAGCCCTTCATAGTTAAAAAAGAAAAAGCTCTTATTACGAGCAATCGGTCCTCCCAACGACGCGCCAAAATTGTTTCGCACCAGATGGTTCGACGAATCCATGTCGTTGAATCCCCGCGCGTCGAACACATCGTTGCGCAGGAACTCATAAACAGTCCCATGAAGTTGGTTCGTGCCGGTCCGGGTGGCGATATTGATTTGGCCGCCGCCGGCGCCGCCCATCTCGGCGTTGTAACTACCGGTCACGACCTGAAATTCCTGGACACTGTCTGGAGAGGGACTAAGGTTCAGTGTATTGAACGTAGGATCTGTGTTGGTCGCACCATCGAGCAGAAAATAATTTGCGTTGGGACGATTACCGCCAATGCTGACCGCCGAGCGTTGTCCCGGACGCCAGTACAAAGGACTCATGTCGCCCGTCTGCGCACCATGACTCTCGTGTGCGCCCGGAACCGTCAGCACGAGGTCAATCAACAACCGGCCATTAAGCGGCAGATTGCGAATCGAAGTGCGCTCGACCACCTCGCCCACGCTGGCATCTGTAGTGCGCAGGACATTCATCGTTTCAGTCTGAATATTTACAGTACCTTTGACTGACGAGAGTTGAAGGGTCACGTCACAGGTTGTTCGCCGTCCAACTTCGAGGCGCACGGTCTGGGTAGCAGACATGAACCCTGTGGCTTGCACTGTGAGCTGATACTCTTCAGGAAGTAACCCAGTGATTTGATAGCTTCCCTGTTCATCGCTCGTAAGCTGTCGAACGGCCCGGGTGCTTACCGACAGCAATTGAATCGAGGCGCCGGCAATAGCCTGTTTCTGGGGGTCAAAAATGGTGCCGCTCACGCTCGCATAGTTGCTTTGACCCGAACAGACTCCCTGAAGGAGCAGGCCGCAAATCGCTGCTAGAACAATTTTAGAGATGCTTTTGAAAGTCATGGGAACTCTCTCTCCTGCAAAGCGCCCCGCCCGTATGAAGAAGTCGTCGTCGTACTGTGCTTTCAAGATCGGTAGCGCCTGCGCGTGTCGGAATGGATGGCTCGAACTGGCGACCGAGCCAGCCGCGGCGAAACGCCGATAGTCAACGCTCCGTCACAAGGTGCGCAGGTAAAGCGCCAGCTCCTTCTTCTCATCGGCGGCAAGTTTCAACTGCAGGATGATGTTGAAAAACTCGACGCTATCTTCCAGAGTAGGCAAACGGCCGTCGTGGAAATACGGCGGAGAGTCTTTAATCCCGCGCAGCGAAAATGTCTTGGCCCATCCTTCCGCCCGGCCCGGATAGAATTCCTCGACGCGCAGGTCGTGCATTTGATTATCGGTAAAATACGGAGGCGTGTGACAGGCGCTGCATTTTCCTTTTCCAAAGAAGATTGCTTCACCTTTTAGTTCCTCGGCGGTCGCCTTTGTCGGATCGAGTCGGCCCAGTCGATCCAATTTCGGCGCCGGCGGAAAGGCGATGATCGAATTAAAGTCTCCCATGATGTTGGTGGTGTTCTTGTTGAACTCTCGCCCGCCAATCTGCTGCGCCAGGGCAATGTCCCCGTCAAAGTACTCTTCAACTTCCGCGAAATGGTCCAATGAACGAATCGATCGGCGAAGGCTAAACATCAGGTTGGTATTGTTGCCGCGCAGGCTGGGCGTATCGAGTCGCACGCGCGCTAACGTGGGCCGCGCCCCGGGATCCATTTCAATAGCGCCGTTGGTGTGACCGTTGACGTGACAATCAAAACAGGCGATTCCCTGCGACGGCAGCTTGGTAAGTCGATGCTTCGTCTGATTGAACCAACTCGAGTTCGATTTGATAACCAACTTCTCGAGTCCTTTGAGTTGTTCCGGAGTGATGATGCCGTTGAACAACCTGTAATAATTGGCCTCGGTTATTTCTTCGCCGCGCGAAACGTCGCCGAGGTCAGGCCGCGTCGTTAAGAACAAAGGTGGGGGAAACTCGGGAAGGTAAGATTCCGGAATATCAAAGTCGACGTCGAAGCGAGTATCTTCAGGGTGAGCCGCCAGCCATATCTGCGGAAACAGCATGTGACCGGTCGATTGCAGCGGATGCGAAAGAGGACGAAAGCCTTCGGGGAAAAGGCCGCGCTTTAAGATCTCCGCGGGTGTCAGGTTCGCTAGTTCTTCCCAGCTCGTCACTCCTTCGGGCAGCTTCACTACCGGCCCAACAGGAATGTGCTTACCTCGGGTCATCGTGACCGTTGCGTCGGTCTTACCCGAGAACGCGTAGCGCGTTTCGAGATACGCCTTCCATCGAGCCATTACTGCCGGTTTTTGATCGTTGAGCCGCTTGTAAAATTCGCTAAAGTCGCCAACGTCGTCTATCGAAGCGTAAGAAGACGGGCCGGGTCCGCCGTACATATAAAGCTTTACCGGCGGCATGTCGCCCGGCCGCAGATTCGGAAACGGCAACAATTTGCTTCGTTGATCCTGTGGATACTCGCTGCGCTCCCAAGCCGGATCGTAGGCCGCTGGACTCTTAGGCGTCAGTTGATTGTCTTCGTTGGAAGGCTCGGAACTGTTGGCCGGCAGTTTCACCGCTGATCCACTCTTCAATTCTTTTTGATCCGCGGAACTCCCGTTTCGAGACTCGCCCTTCTTGACACCTTGGGCGGACGTGTCGGGCACTAGATTTCGTGGGCCAAACACCAGGCCCAGCGCTATGAAGGTCAGCATTACGATTATGGAGACGAGTACTCTTTGTTTTTTCATCATTTCTCTCCGGATTTTTCCGCTGGCGCCCCGGTATTGAAGCTGGCCAGCAAGGGCGTTGAACAGCTAATTGTCCTTGTCGACTAGAACTCCGCGCCGAGATCACTACAATCTCGTTCATCGGCTTGGAAGAGTCGCGAATCAGCTGTCGTTCGGCGACTAGATGGTCAATGCGAATGCCGATGAAGATTCAATTACTTATTTTGCTTGAGTGACGCCGTTTACCGTTCGACTGACACCTAACTCAAACTCACTAGAGATTTGGGCTGTGACTAATCCCGCAAGGGTTATGCCACTCCCGATTACTTGGGCCAGCGGATGATCGTTTGCCTAAGTGGGCTGTTTTTGTCCGACCAATGTCGCCGCGATTCGGAGCCACGCTCATATTTTTCAAATAGATAGACTGGGTCAGTTTTGTCCTATAGCTGCTTCCGCCCTGGGAGCATCTGCACTCGGATTGGTCAGCGAATCTTTGTTCCTCATACGAATGCGGTGTGCGCGCTGGATCCGTCGCTTAGATTCATGGCCTACCACCGTAAGACCGGCTGTTAGCAGAACCAGGTTCTTCATCACAAACTCTCCATTCGTTGTCAGCACGAGCGGATTGCCGTGAACGAAAAAGATTGAGGGCGCGATTAAAAACGCCATGAAGGTTCCGATGAGATGCGCGCACATTAACCAAAGCGTAGGACGTAGAGCCAGCTTGAAGATTAGGCCAATCCCTATCAGCATTTCCCACGCTCCCAGTACAACAGTAAAAGTAGGAATCGCGAAGAAGCTATACGTCTCGCGCAGCAGGGGCGTAACCGGACTGACGCCAGCTATTTTGAGAATCCCAAACCACAAGAAGACCAAACCCAGAGCCAGACGTAAAGCCGGGACGCTCCAACGGCGCAACAAGGCCGCAAGCAGATCATTTCGCTCGGCGGCGATTGCTAATAATTTCCGTGACCTATGGTGAAAGCCGTTTGGCTGAATAACCAGCGCAGCTTGCTTTTCCGCGGTCGAGAGATTCTCCGTAATTGATTCCATGAGTGCCGTTTCTGGCTTAGCCGGCGAGGGACTAATTGCACCCTACGTCACGAGTAGCTCTGGCTTTCATCATCGTCGAGATTTTCTTTAAGTGTGGCCTATTGACTTTGCAATAAACCCGAGACTCTTCTTGCGATAATCAAAACCGAAGTAACCAGCTCCTCTAGCGCGTCGCCTGGCGAACGACGTTGTTCCTCATACATCTTTACAACAGTCGACACTCGATGATTTCCTCAACAGTGTCTTCGGCGCTTGTTCTCCAGAAGGTACGGCAGAATTCGAGGTCGAATCTTCCGGAGTTGATCGGTATGCCATGATCTGCGCCAGAGGTACTCTGGCTAGTGGCATTCGCAAACAATGAGCCACGTTGGTCCCAATGGGCTCGCAGATCATCTATTAACGAATTTGCTGTGATTTCCTCAGGACGGGTTGACTGATATGAAGTTCTCGCCCTAGTTCCGAATCAGCACTGTGACAATTCCGTCCTGATCTGGAGGGCGATGGCGCGCCCGTCATGAGCCGGTAGAGCGTAGGTTCTTAACTGAAATGTGGTGTTTCCGGATGAGCTCCCAAAAAGCGCGGCGGTTCTTGCCCGCCAGCCGGGCAGCTGCTGAAACATTGCCGCGTGACTTTAAGAGCAGCGATCGAACGTATTTCCTTTCGAATTCGGACACGATCTTGGCCTTGGCCACGCGAAACGATTCCGATATTGCCGGAGTCTCGTGATGCGCGAGCGTGATATCCGCTGCGCGGATCACAGCCTGGTTTGAGAGGACCACAGCTCGCATGATGATGTGATCCAATTCGCGGACATTGCCGGGCCATTCGTGGAAATATAGTTTTTGAATGGCATTCGAAGAGAAGCCGGCCATCTCTTTGTTAAGCTGCGTTGCATGCTTGACGAGAAAATGTCGTGCTAGCAGCAAGATGTCTTCGCCTCTCTCTCTCAGCGAGGGCAGCGAAAGCGGAATAACGTTTAAGCGATAATAGAGATCCCGGCGGAACTTGCCGCTGTTTACAGCTTCCTCGCAATCAGCATTCGTGGCAGCGAGTATCCGCACATCGGCTTTACGTATTCTGCTGGAGCCAAGGGACCTGAATTCCTTTTCTTGTAGAAACCTTAACAGCTTAACCTGAGAGAGCAGCGGTAGACAGTCAACTTCATCCAAAAACAACGTGCCGCCATCAGCCTCAGAGATCAGTCCGGAACGTGAGGTACGGGCGCCCGTGAAGGCTCCCTGCTCATGACCGAATAACTCGTTCTCTACGAGATCGGCGGGAATAGCCCCGCAATTAACGGGAATGAAGGCCTCTCGCGAACGCGGGCTTAGGTAGTGGATGGCCCGGGCACAAAGCTCCTTTCCGGTGCCCGTTTCGCCAGAAATGAGAACGCTGGCGTCACATTTTGCTATGGCTGGAATCTTTTCAATCTGTTTGAGGAACTCTTGATTCTCACCAACTAACTCCTCGATGGCGGTACTCGCATTCAGCGACTTCGGCTCAGGTACTGCTGGAGTGGGGCATTCCAGCACACGCCAGATGCGTGGCATAACATCGATTGCCCGCAACGGAGTGATCAGAAAATCGGCGGCTCCAAGCCTGAGCCAATCCAACATCTCGTCGGGCGTAACCGCTTCAACCAATACCAGCAACGGAATTAGCGGTAGCTCTCTTTTAATTAACGCGAGGAGTTGCTTAGCTTGCGCCGGCTCACGCGCGGAGACCAAAAAGGCGATCGCCGGATTGGATACAGTCATCAATTTCGACAGACTGCAAGTCTTGGGAAAGCGCTTGCCGTCAAGACTCTCGTCGGAGGAGTACCCCATGACACTCAACTTGAAATAGGGCACCAAAATCTTTTCAAGACTGCACCGCACCTTCTCCGGGTCGCTCAGATTTAGTAGAACTACGTTTGTCGATGCTAATGGGTGAGCGTTGGACATATTCGTTCTACAATCAGGTTAATCGCTATGGCGAATACCTCATCGAATAACGACTATTCTGGAAATGAGCTAGCCCCACTCGACTGCCATCGACCAGCCGCCGGTTCTTCATTCAGGCGATCGGATAGCAACTGATTAATTCGTCAGTCGGGCCAAGAAACTAGTATGAGCGCGATTGCTCTGCCTTCAAGCGGCCGCCTGGTCGCGGACACGGGTGGAATAGCCCCTTCCATCGGCGGGCAGCACAGGATGAAAGAGGTCTCGCAGAGGGCCGCAATTATAGTTCGCTCAACGACAAAGTCAATCTTTTTCTTCGGCTGACGATGTAAACAGGTGGGTGCAAGCAGGTGCTGCACCGAACGCCGACGACCTTCTCGCTCATAGCACCCTTGAAAATCTATTCAGCTCGACATACGGTTGCCACCTTGCTCCTTCGTAACGGTGTTGATATACGCGTCGTGCAAGAGTTTCTTGGCCATGCGTCCATCGCAACCACTCAACGATACACGCACATAGCGAAGGAACATCTTATCGGCGTACTGAAAAAACACCATCCGTCTCTTGGTCTACGCGGGAAGGCGTGAGTCAGATGACCTGTACGAATCAAGGCCACAAAACCGTGGCCTTTATTTGGAGACATAACCAAGCGAGTGTTAAGCCTTTTTTCAGCAAAGATTTCTATGACCCTGATCGCTTTCTGGCAGTCCCCGTTTGGGCTCTCATAGGAATTACATTCAGTCTTCAAAAATGCCTCTTATCTTCTCAAAAAACTGTGATCTGCTGAGACCTGAAAGCTTGATCGCTGCTTCCCGGTTTCCATTAGTATGATTCAGCAGAGCATGAAAATACGTCTTTTGCGCCCGAAGGAGAAGGTCGCGCCAGGTATCAGTCGCCGGCTCGAAGGGTACTGCGTGCGCCATGTTGTGAGCTTGCGTTCTACGGACGGACTCGTGCAATACCAGAGAGCTTATCGCACCGGAAGAGTCAGAGTAAGCTGCGGCTCTGCGAATGGTCGCTCGCAATTCTCTAACATTACCGGGCCAGCTATGTTGGAACAAGAAGTCCACGCCACCGTCAGGCATCTTGTGAGCTGTACCGTAGTCCTGGTTAAATTCGTCTACGAAGTGGTTCACCAGCAGCGGAATGTCTGCTTTTCTTTGTCTTAACGGCGGTAACTCGATGATAAAACCGCGTATCCGCTCGTAAAGGTCCTGGCGAAATGCACCTTCATTGCAGGCGGCATCTAAATCTCTGTTCGTGGCCAGGATTAGGCGGGCCTTCACTTCCTCCATTTGATTCGCTCCAATGCGACGCACTTTGCGGTCTTCCAAAACTCGCAGAAGCTTGGCCTGTGATTGGAGATCGAGATCGCCAATCTCATCAAGAAAGACGGTTCCCTTTCCCGCCGACGCAATCAGCCCCACGCGCGATTTATCCGCGCCGGTAAATGCGCCCCTTTCATGACCGAATAGCTCACTGCTGATAAGATCACCATGCAGTTCGGGACAGTTCACCGGGACATAGGAGTTCCCCCTGCCACTGGAGTTATGAATCTCTCTGGCAACTAAATCTTTACCGGTCCCGGTCTCGCCGAGGATGAGAATAGGTTCAGACAGCGGTCCTAAGGTTTCTATTTGCGAATAGATGGCACGAATCTTACTGGTTCCGCCCCACAGGCTTCCCAAGCGAAATGGTAAGACATCACCATCGACAATCATCTGACCCAGTAACCGATCAACCACATGTTGCGCGTTCCATGATTGCGGAGAGACTATTTCACCGGCGCCACATTCCCTCAGGAATTCACGATCTGAAAATGCCGGCCGCGGCGCACAAAGAACCAAGCCAACCTGGCTCCCCATGAGTTCGCGTACCTGTTCTGCCTGCTCGCCAATATTAACGAGGCCACTTTCAGTGGTAATCAGGAAACCCTTGGTGATCGGGAGTTCAACATCATTACGGGAAAGCCGGGTGGTTAACGCTTGCGTACTGACGGTTACTCCTTCGCGAGATAGAATCGACGCGATTTCCGGCAACGCGATCTTATCTGAAGCGAATAGAGCGACCGTCATGGTTTTGCTCAGGGCCGGCCCCAAAAAGCTACCGGCAAGGCCTTCTTGTCTACTGAAGCTATTTGCTGGCGACCCTCCCAAAAGGCCTTGAGGATGGCATCAGGGTAACCGTTGGAATCTATTGCCGCTTTGACCACTCCCTTTGTCAGATACTTACAGGCCTTCTTAAAAACCTCTTCTGTGTAGCCGATGGCCACGCCGGCGCCCGACTTGGCGAAATGTTCGGCTACAGAGGCGGACCGGCATGATGAAAACAGGGCCAAGGCCAAACTCGAGTGGTAACTGGCGAAGCTACTCAACCAATCGTCGGCTGTTTTAAAGATTCCATCTTCCGCCTGTTGTAGTCCTTCCGTATCTTTTCCGTGACCAATATGTACCCAGACCAATACGTGGTCTAACTTGTTCAGCAGCGCAGCCAACTTGATACAGGTTGCGGCCGGATAAATCTCGATTCTTGCCTTGTCGGCGCCAAGCTCACGTTTGATCTCCCAAACATCTCGAGCGGCGTCGGCCGAATCATCAATTCTCCCGCGCACGTAGGCATGCGTTATTAGTAGCTGTGGCGGCGCATGAAATCTAAAAGTTGGATTCGTGATTACCCGCACACTCTTGCCCATATGTGCTAGTGAGGAACGATTCAGACTCTCCTTATTCAACCTCAGCAGGAAATAGTATAGCTCTACCAAGCCGTGAAACCAGACCAGCGCGTATCCATGTGCTTGGCAAAAGACCTCCAAGTCCCGAGGCGGCTTTTCGACCTGATCGATGATGCCTACCATTACCTCGCGATTCGGTTTCGTGCCCAGCGCCCGCTTAAGATACTTGATGTAATTCTCGCCTTTCCCCTGGAGCACAATAAGGCAGTTCTCATCATTCAATTCGCGGAGAGAAGGGATCAGGAAGCGGCGAAGGAAGGCCTCCTGGTCGGGGCCCAAGGCTGGAGGTGTGCGAACAAAACACTTCCATCCTTTCCCAGGTTCATGATCGTAAGCACTCTTCATCCGCAGTGCTGAGCGGGCTGCGGCTTCGATGAGCGTCCTCCGATTATTCCATTGCAGGACATCGGCGATGTCCTCTTCCAGCAGCGTTTCGAATAATGCAGCGGGACTCTGCTGAGAAATTCCCCTGGTCTCGAATTCCGGCACCTTTAAGGCGACGTCTTGACTCAGAACCACGCGGATTTCGGCTTCCCAGATGGATCGGCGAACGCATTCAATAAGATTTTGAATAAACTGTTTGTTGTATCCCTCGTCCAGTGAGGTTTCGTTCAATAACAAGAAGATTTCCAACCGGGGTGGCTTAATGTGAGGAGAGAGGTAACTTAACCAGCTTTCCGGCCACAGTGTCGCACTCCGTTTCCACTCTTCTCTTTCCCATTGGCCCGGGTTGATTTCGTCCCAGGACGGAAACTGCGTTGAGCTTCCCTGTTGCGCGATGCGGATAGACACTGACGCCATGCGGTGCTCCTTGCCGGCGTCGAGACATAGCGAGAGGAGATGGGGGTGAGAGCATATTGAGGGTTTACGCGTTAAAGGGCGTTGGAGTCCCTCACGGGAAAGTTCATCACAAAGCGATGCCCGTTAGTGCTCTGCAATTCATAGGTTCTATCTTCGAACGAGCCGCGATTCTTCACTTGGATAAGCATCTTTGCCAAGTAAAGCGGCAGGTATAATCCTGCGCGTTCTTCGGTGGGCTCGTGGGGTTTCATCTTCGTCATTGCTACCTGAGTAAATGGCTCAAACAGCTTCTGGCGAAGCTGATCACCTAACCTCCGGCTCTCGTCAGTGAAGCTAATCTCCAGGCGATCTTGACGCCTCGTAAACTCAACTTCAACGGTGGGTGCCGAAATCTCCGTTGGCACTTTTTCCTCGCGTTGTGCCATCCATTGTAACACGCGTAAGACCGCAACCAATAGATCATTTTTCTCGATAGTCAAGGTGAAATCCTCTCCGCGCTTGATCAGCTTTATGTTATCGACGATAAACTGATCTTTCAGTTCCTCCCAAGCCTGCTGCACCGTCGCCGAGATTGAGACGGGCTCAAGTTTTTGGGCGGGCGCATCCGGGCCAGTCTGCAAACTGGTCAACTGCGAGAACTCGTTACCTGTCGCTTGCAGATCCAATGCCAGCTTTTTCAGTTTTTGAAAGAACTCGCCATCGGTATCCACCTCCTTGGCTTCTGCCGCTTCAGTGAGAACATCCAGTTGAGTTTGACCGACGTAGAGACAAAACCGCGATGTATGATCGAGCAGGGCATTCCTTTCCGCTCGCGCTATGGCTGCCTCCATTCGCGACAAGTACTTAAAGAGCTTGCCAATTTGCGGGGGCAAGTGATCGTTCAGGAGGGTACCAAGCTTGACGGTATCATTCTCCTCAAACGCCTGGTCTGCCTGGCGCAGTAGACCGATCGAGAGACGGAAATCACCCTCCGCGTGCAGCGGTAAGAAGGTGGCATTTTCCAATCTCTGTAGGAGGTTTCCGTTTTGATCGCTGACGGAGCCTGGCCTCAAAATAAACGGACCGTCCTTCGCATTATTGAAGGTCAGATTCTGGATCTGCTCGTAAGCAGCGTGGCAACCCTCAAGTACATCGAGCCCGCCGATTAGGTCATACGTCCTGCCGTCACCCTCACTAAGAAGAAGAATAAAGGGGACGGCGAGACAAACGTCCACCTCTGGTTTGATCACATCGAGACAAAGCTCCCTGACGGCTGCCATCCGGTCTTTCTTCTTCACTTCAGCAATTCGCTCGATCTTGTTTCCGATCTCATCGCGCATAGGACTCAAAGCGCGTCGCAGGGACAGTGAACGAATGTGCCTCAAAACATCGTGAACCTTTTCGGGGTTCTCCTTCAAAATGTACGCCGAAGTGCCCAACGCAAACGCCGCGTCATAATATGAAGCATTGTCGTGTGCCGTGTAGGCCAAAAACTCAGGCGGCAAATCATGTTGCGCTTCACGAATCTCATGACCCAAATCGACGCCCTTAGGATGAGGAGTGGTCTTGTCTCCCAGTCGCATGTCGAGCACGGCTACATCAAACTGCGGTCCCAGCTGCTTAACCAGAGCACGTGTTTGCGCCACGTTTGAAGCACCCACCGCCTCAAAACCACGATACCTCAAGCTTTTGACCAGGTTGTTTCGGATATTATCGTGATTCTCAACTACCAAAACTCTTTTCGCCGTTGCTGCGATGGCCGGCGCTGCTGCTGTAGACATTGGTTGACTCCTTTAATAATGGGAAACGTATCGAAAATACGCTCCCGGTTTCGTCAGATTTGGTAAGCTCTATTGTAGAGCCGTTGTCGCTTAGCGAGTGAAATGTGAGAAACAAGCCACAGCCGGTTCGATTCTTGTTGGTACTCTGCTTCGGGTCGAAAATCTTGTCGTGCATTTCCGACTCTATACCTTTGCCGTTATCAATCACCCGGCACCAGACGGAATCGCTATCCCGTTCTGCCTCGATTCGAATTTTTCCGACATAATCCGCTACCGCATCCTTTGAATTGCCGACCAGCGTGGCCAGCGCGAGCGCAGCCACGTTGTACGGCACATCGATCATGAGACTCTCGTCAACATTCACTTCCCACTTGATGCCTCGACGTGTCAAGGTCACTTCATAAAGCACAAACGCGCGTTCCGCTACCTCATGCAAGCGGCAGAAAGGGGCATCGTCGCTCTTAATGACACTGTTAAAGAGGTGAAATATCTCACCGATCTCAGCGGCATCTTTGTAAATCCCGCGAATTGCTCGCTTGAGTTCTTCAATGTTTAAGGGGCCGGATTTGATGTCGTCAAGTAACCTGGTGCAAGCGTGTGCCTGCGCGACAATCATGTTACGAACCTGGTGAATTACCAGGCCGCTGCTCGCCTGGCTTTGAATAAGGCCCTGGAGCTGTGCCGCTTCCAACTGCACCTGGAACTTCTCGGGGAAAGTGATCCGCGACAACGAGGCGTCGGCGATTTGCGCGAGGTTAACTAGAAACGTCTTCCACGGAGATGAAAAATCCAGTTCCGGGCCAAACCCTGATCGCGCCACACCCAGCCACATAAAACCATCAGAACTGGAAAGTCTAAGTTTCAGCACGTGCCTGGTTTGCGGGAATTCTTCTGCGGACGTAGAGGTTTTATTTTTCGACGGCGCCTTGAGGTAATACTGAGTCTGGATTTCGGGTACATCAACCGATCTCAACCTTCTCATGCCTGTCTTCAAATACTTAAGTCTGCGAAGGACACTCAATCCTGCTTCGTCTCCCAACCTCGCTTTTCCGCCCCTTTGTTTGACCACGACCCATAACAGCCCCGCCTCGTGTTTGAGAATCCTTTCGATGGGGCCGAACCATTCCGCGATGTTGAGTCGCTTTTCACTTAGTTCTTTGCCGAGTACTTTTAGCAGGTCATTGTGATAGTCACGGGCAAAATCAAGATACGCGTCGGCAGTGAGCGTTGAAGCCGTTTTGCGGTGAAGATAGGTTGTGCCCAGGGCCGCCCGGTCATACTGGTCCTGGTCGTCGTCAACCGCAAAGATCAGATTGCCCATAAGGAACCGATCGCCGTTCTTAGGTTGTGGTCTATAGCTAAAAGCTTCGGTCACCCGCGCGGTGAGTTGTTTTTTTAAGAGCCTATATTTGATTCGATCCTCACCAGTGAGATCGTCTGGCCACTTCTCAAATTTCTTACTTTTGAATTCCCTTTCCATTCTCTGGCTGAGATGTTCGTTACCTTTGGCAGCTTGGGAAATGGTCGGCGGCGTGGAAAAGCCAAAATCAATTTGTAACCGGGTTACCGCCGGCGCAAATATGTCATGCAGAATTGTGGCAATCTCCTCGATCGCCGCTTCCGAAGAGTAAGTTGACGCCTCAGCTTGTTTCTGGGCAAAGCGAATGCTCATCTGATCCAAACCGGCCAGTTCTCGGTAGGCTTCAACTGCGGGAGAAAGAAAGTTCGCAATTCCCCGGATTTGGCGAATGGCCATTTGGCTAAAGGGCGATGAAGTGCGCGCAATCTGAAGACAGCCAATGGCCGCGCCGTGTGCGTGGATGGCAATATTAACAATCGCTGCCATCTTGCCGTGGTATGAGTCGGCGTCCGCTCGTGAGTCAAAGTCTTCTTCCTGCCAGATTCTCTCCTTTAGTCCCTTCTTAGTCATCGCGCTGCCGGCAAACTTGAGAGCTTCTTTCAGTTCCAGGATCATTCCCTTATTTTCCTGCTCGCGCTCATACACAGACGAAAATCTCATTGGTTGGCTCTGCCAATCAAAAGGTATTGCCCTTTTTTCTTTGGCGTCATTCGGCCAGAAGATACATGCGATCCTCTTGTTGGTTTCGCCGGGCAACTTGATAGCCAGATTTACAAAACCAATTCCGGAGGTCGGTTGCTCATGATGTTTGTTTCGAGCGAGACTGGGTATTCTGCCTCTCAGGATGTTACTGATGAGAGTCACGACTCCGCCAGAAGATAGGTAATCTTCCCGCCGATTGAATCCAGTGTCCTGTAATGTTCTCAGCTCATTCAGCGTTTCAAAGAAACGGACTACGAGTCGGTAAGAAAATACACAAAGAACGATTTTCAGAGGCAATGACAAGCCAATCAGAATATAGTCGAACACTTTCAGCCGCTCTTCAAAGGTTCCGGCGTTAATCAGTTTGTCGGCCAGTATCGGACTTAGCCCCAAAACAATTTGGATCACGGCATAACCCACCGCGATCAGGAATGCAGCCGCAATATTCAGAGGGTGGCGTCGGTTACTAAGGTTTGCGAAGATCACATAGCCGAGCCAAAAAAGAGCGATAGCTGAAAAGACTGGTTCGAGGCTACGACCCAAAAGTTCGTAATAAGCCGGATGGTCGCTGTATCTCAAATGAAAAGTGTCGCTGACAATTGGAACTTGCGGAGCGTATCCGAGCACAGTGGTAATCAGCGCACCGGCAGCCAGCAACCAACACCAGCGCGGAATCAAAGCCTGTTCGCGACCGCGTTGCGCTGAGGTATGAACCAGCTTGCTCAAACCGGGAAATAGCGGCCTGAGGTTTTGAATATCACGAGCGCCGGCGATGCCACATAGATTGGTTGCAATGGAAAGGATCTCGAGCAGTATGTATCCAGTGAGGTCGAGATAAGGCATCGGGGTAGAAGTGCTCGAATGCGGAAAGATTTGCCCAATAAACCATAGGTAAAGGTATTGGGCCGCAAGCAAGAAAAATGTCCAGGCGAAATACTTGATCCACTTCTCTGTTCTGATGCGCAGATACGACATCAGCATAATGATGCCTGTCGCTCCCGCGATGACGAACGACAGGATGTCAATCATTACCTCATGCTCTTCGAAAAATGTGGCCCACTTTTGAATGTCCAGTAGAGCGAGGAAAATGAACAAAGCGAGAGGGCTCATGGCTATGCTACCTTTCGCCACTGTTGGTTTTCGAAGCACCAAACCGATTGTGGTTTCGCATGGCCGTCTGCCCATTCGCAAAGCTCCGCAGTTGTTCCCTTTTCCTGTTTTCGGATTCGGGCGAAGGTTGCACGAAGGAAACTGGCAGCGCGGTTGAGCCTTAGAGATTCGACAAAGCTGGCCCAGACTTCGGGACTCGCTGTGCTCTCAGGAAGCTTGGTCAACTGTCCCCACGTCCCGGTGTTCAGGTACAGGCCACTTGCCAAGGTGTATGCCTTTGCCGAGTGCGTGTGCCCATGCACAACCAGATTGGCGCCTTTGCCAACCAATTTGGTTACTCTCTTGGCTTGGCCGTCATGGTCATCGAGCTTGAAAAACGAATCTCTGCGCGAGATATGCTTAAGTGTGGCCCGGGCGGTCAGCGTTCGCAGGCGGGCAATCGCCCTAGCTAGTGCAGCCTTCAGATCGCTGGCAACTCCCCAGACGTTTTCTTCGGTCTCATATTGGCTCAGCCATTCGCTGAACAACTGCCTCTCGTCATCTTCGTTGGCCCAGTAGACTGAATCGCTGTCAAACCCCGACAAGATCGTGTCGGTTAGCGAACGTTGACTAAAGTCTCTAAACTCTCGGGCGGCGCTAATAATTTGATCACGTTCAGTGGAAGACAAACTTGGAAGTACCACCTCCAAGGCCAGCGGCAGTATTGAGGGATTAAAAGGCTGCAGCGTATTTAGCCAGTGGAATTTATCGCGGATAGGATTGAAGCGATTTATGACTAGCTGGCTGCCCGGAGGCGCCGAATACACTCCTTGATACTTGATGTTCCGGCTCGCAAGGCAAACTATCCTCCGCAAGGCCTCATGATCTATCCAGTTCCAGGAATCGTATTGATCGCCATGCTCTACCAGGACGTTAGCTACTCCAACTTGAAGCAGCGCTGCCTCTCCGTTAGTAAACCAACGTACGGGGGAATGATTGCAGTTTGGAACGAGAACAGTTTCGATCTTTCTTTGCACGCTAGGTAGAGCTAGTTCAGGATCGTGGTTCCCCCCCAAAATAAATAACTCGTGCTCATTTGAATTTGCTATCAGTTGTAATGCTTTGAAAACCTCCTGATGTTTTTCGGCGATCGCTATGGCCTGGTCCGCGGCATCGTCCAGATCGATCGACGCTTCCTTCTTATCAACCAAAAAGTCAAGGACGTCGCCGTTCAGAAGAACATGACAATTGCGAGTGCTCTCGTGAACCCATTGCAAAAACTCCGCCAACTGTTTATCTGCCTGAAACAGTCCCCGGTCGCGCTCAGCAGCCATATGCAAATCACTTATTATCAGGACATCTTCCGCTAACAACATTTGTGCCTCCGACGTCAATCTCGTTCTAAGATCGCACAACGGCTGGAGCGGAACCGACGTCCGACGCGCGCATCATCCCCGTCGACGATGTCTTTCAATCCACTGTCAGGGTCGCACGCATAATGTGAAGCGCGGCTGCTAATTCCTCGACGTGGCAGGGACGCATAAATCCTTAGGAACTTGTATGTCATGATGGACCAATTTTGCATACCCATAATTCGATCCCTTCCGATCATTTACGAACCCGGTGGGTTGTGTTTGAAAAGGTGACTTCATAGCCTTCCTCCCGAACCGCCGCTTTGCACGCGCCATGCCATGAGTAGTCCTGCCCGTCAGAAGGTATTCATCGGCGTTGTGACAAGATTATCTGTTGAAATGAGGGATGTGGAGATAGGATTCACCGGACAGCCAGTCCGACTTTTCGGACTAGTAAATCCCACTTAGGAGCCGAAGTGGCTTCTCGGCATAAGAGCCTGGTTTTATAGTTTAGCAATCAAGCATCGTGTGGAATCCACGTCAGGGTTCCGCCTGCTGGAGCGGCCAACAGTGAGATCCCGCGAAGTATTGTTCCGTATCGCAGAAAGCGCCGCGCCAATGTGGGCCGGGAGTATAGCCTTCGTGCGATCATCATTCGCCGACGCATCATTGATCCAATCGCACTCGCACGAATTCGCTTCTCATAGCCGAACGGCTAATTTCGGTCGCGAAATCCTCCTGGTCTGTCAGCTCTGTCCCTTGCTCGATCCGCTCGGTCCTTAGCTCGATCTGCAGCATCTCTTGCGTCTCTTGCTCGATCTCGTGCTCTGTCGACATCCCTCGAAGCGTCCGATGCGCGACGATCCGCGGCGTCCTTTTCCCTTATTGCTCTGTCAAGCTTCGCCCTATCTCCGCTACGTGCAGCGTCAGCCAAGTCACGGCCAGTTTGGGAAGCGTTGTAGTCAGCCCGACGTTCACTAGAAACTGCTGCATGAACGTCCCCTTGTGCTGCCCCGGCTCTTAGTTCAGCTTTGAACGACTCCCGTTCCGCTGCCCTGGCAGCTTGCTCAGCCTTTGATCTCTCAGATCGATTTCCTTGCGCTGCAGAGATCCCGGCAAAGCCAAGACAGAACAGCATGGCAATTATTACCCTTTTCATGGTAGGTACTCCTTTTGCTAACTGGATGCATCTGCATCCCGAAAGCGTTGTCCCGAGAAACCATTGCCGATCAAAGCGGTACAACGCGGAACCTTGATAATAATTCGCGCGGCGCCGCGCTCGCCTGCAGCGGTTTCGTGGATGGCAGCTTTACCGCAGGATCATGACTTTCATCTCACTACCGATTCCGATAGCGTCAGCGATGGCCAGATTTCCTTTTGGATTGCTGTCGGGATATTTTAGCCATGGGAATTTGAATGGATAAGATCAGTAACTAGGAGAATCCGAACTCAGTAACTGTGAGAGAATTTCTGTAAGTTGTTTTATCTTGGCCGTCAACATTTCATGAACTATAAGAACCTAGAGCGGTTTGTCGAGTTCTCACACCTGAATGAAATGAGCACCATAGTTAGTGATATTCCTAACCATAGTCGGTGGGATTAACACTCATTATCTCCAAGCTTTGCTCTTCCTCTGTGGCTCTGTGGGCACTCCTGAAAGCATCTGGAGCCTAGCTGCTACGAAAGGAATCTACGGTTTCGCTTATAAAATGGCTATTCAAGATACCAGAGATAAGGTCGAGAACCATGTTTGTAACTGGCAAAGACTCCTAGCTAAACAACAACCTGAATGCGGCCCGCTGATTGCCGTGTACATGATGCTCTGTTCTTTAGGGCGGAGCAGTTAGGCGTCATCGGTACCGCGTAGTGCTATCGAACGCACACGAGAACACGCCATGCCATTCATGCTCCGTCGGACTTGGTTGCGAGGCCAGACACCGCAGATCGTCGTGACGACCAATGTTGAAGAGTGGGCGCGCCACCTTCGTCCACAGGAACTCGTCCTCCTCGTCGGCGCAGGCGTTTCTTGTGACGCCCCTACTGGACTACCGACCGCTCGTGCGTTCTTATCCGAGCTCTACCGCCTGACCCTGCCCGAGAGCGTTGAATGCCCTCTCTTGTTCGATCCCCTCTATGGACCGCGCTTTGAGCTCGTACTAGATGTTCTGCGCAGAGCATTTGACAGCAACTTGACTCTGCTGCACTGCTTTGCGCGTGTGGAGCCAAACGAGAATCATCGTTGCCTCGCCACGCTCGCACGCCAAGGAGCGGTCCTTGTAACAACGAACTTCGATGTGATGCTCGAGCGTGCCCTGTCAGTGTTTGGAGATGCACGCTCATACTATCTGCCCAGAGACTTCGACTCAGGGGAGTCTCTCCTGCTTAGTGCGACCCCATCGGTTTGGCATCTTCACGGGGCCGTTGAAGATCACCTGAGTGGTGAGATCCGTACTGCCTCCGTTATTGCCTCAATCGGCGATGTTCTGACGCAGCGGCACCAGCTCCAACTGGGTGGCGCAAAGTTTCGTTTCCTCTGTCAGGCATTGGAAGGTCGTGATCTTGTAGTGGTTGGGTATTCGGGCTCGGACGACTATGACATCACGCAAGCATTGATAGACGTTCCCGGAATTCGTAGCGTGACCTGGGTCGTCCACTCCAGTCCTGATGCCGTGCAACAGCACGGAACAACCGTCTCGTCGTTCGAGGGCAACGAGTGGTTCGTTGACGGCTGGGCGGCTGTGCTCGCTGCCTGGGGCGAGGACGGATTTCCGCCTCCTACGGCCGGACGGGGGTTGGTTGCCGATACACGCCGTGCGTTGAGGATACTGGCAAATCAGTTCCCTTCGGCACCGGATCCCCCACCACCGCCACCGAGCGTGGATTGGAAGCTAGCCATTGCGACTTGGGCAGAGCAGAGATTCGCTCAGCGGGTTGCCAAGTATCACTTCGCCCTCACCCTCAGTCGGGCCTGCGGTTTATCTGCTACAGAGCGCAGGATTGCAGAGGCAGCAACAGCGTGTGGTGACGGGGGTGTGGATCGGCGTTGGGCTGTCGCCGCCGTACTCGATGCCACTATGCACGGCGCTCCAGTAGCAGCTGACTGGGTTACCGGACATGTCCCAGCGGTGTTGCCTGCGGTTAGCGTCGGATTGGCCAAGGCCTGGCATAAGCTGGCACATAAGTGTTTCGAACAGGTGCCGGACGGTGGCGATTTCGCAGAGGTAAAGGCCCTGCTGCTCCACGTCCAATCGGCTCTCGATGACGATCCAGATCCGTGGACCCTTGGCCAGATGTGGTTGCTTCTTGCCAAGATCGCCGAACGTGAACATGCTGACGTTGCGTCGATGGATGAAGTTTTCGAGCGTGCACTTCGCGCGGCTTTTGATTCGGGCTCGCATGAACTATTGGCACGAACGTATGCCCTCAAAGGAATCCATCTGCTGAAGCACAGGGGCGATGAGCGCGTCGACGTGCGACTCGGCGATGCTGTTGGCACGTTGGCTGAGGCGTTCCGCCTGCTCCGAGTAGACGGAGATCCCGAGTTGTTCGTTCAGGTCGCGCCAAAGCTTGGCTTCCTTCTCGATAGCTGGCCAGGACAGGAACTGCGTGGCCTTCGCGCTCACGCGCAGGCCTTGTTGGCCGCCGCGACTTGTGGCTTTACGGACATTCAGAAGAGCGCAGAAGATCATTTAAGGGCTAGGTTGAGGAAGTTCGGCCCAGACCTCGAAACAAGTGATGTTGGCGGAACAGGCTTGGCGAACCGCGTCTTGTCGCACCTTGACAAGCTTCCGGATACGTTAATTTGAGAGGAGCCGGGCGACCGCGTGTCTACTGCAGATGACGCCTAAGCTCGCCGGTAGGCGTGAACCGTGTTGAAAGGAGTACCCTAGTTTCGTCTATCCACAGATTACGCAGATTTGCTTAACAGAATCTGTGTAGTCTGTGGATGAAGAATCTCAATTTTAGGACTACCTGATTGAACTCAAGCTTGACAGCGCGCGCAACTAGGTAAAGAATCCCTATTCGTTGGGCCGCTAAAGACAATCTCGCCCTAATGCGTTTATCGGCGAACATGTTCGGGGACACTAATGGACCTGAGCAAACAATTCTCCCTAACGGATTTTCTAGCCTACTTCTTCCCAGGAGTGTTTGCGGCGGTTGGCCTTTATCTATTGATTCGGCTGACACCAATTCAAACCGCGCTAATTCCGCCTGACA
>Ga0207511_100056_pt1 | contig 27628 bp, 19 predicted proteins | sample NitcycUWRSCHO22C_FD_188265 | JGI IMG/M metagenome (GOLD analysis project Ga0207511, IMG submission 188265) | Soil microbial communities from Arlington Agricultural Research Station in Wisconsin, USA - Nitrogen cycling UWRJ-SCHO22-C (SPAdes) | ecosystem: Environmental > Terrestrial > Soil >... | reverse complement strand
CGTGGGCGGTCGGCTTGCGTGACGAAACGCGCCCGCTTTCTCGGTCATGAGCGGCGCCGCTCATGAATATCGATCTTGGGCGGGCGCGCTTGCTCCTGCGCCGTACAAGTCATAGCTGGCTTGCACGTCCTGCCTGCCAAACGCGCCCGCTTCTTCATGAGTGGGGCGTCACCCATGAATTCTCAGTCACACCTCGCTTCAGCAAGGTGATCGGTTGCCACGCGGCCACCGGAAACTGTTTGAATGGTTTCCAGCTTTGTGGAGTTCACGGTACATGGCCAAAGCTCCAGTTCATGTCGCCGGCTTAAGCCGGCTTTCAAATTAACGACGATACGATCCGGGGGTGGCGCGCTGCGCGCTTACCCCCGGCTACTTTCTGTCACCGCTGCGCGGTGAAATCATCTCTGTCACCGCTGCGCGGTGAAATCAGCGTGTCTTTACCCACAGGCCACTGACCGCTTTGGAGTGCGGGGACTTGTCACCGCTTTTGGCTTAGCCGCGAAAAGCGCCGACAAGTCGGCGCACTCCAAAATTGCGATCACTGGACACTCGTTACCGGTGTTGGCGGCGTCTTCTTCCGCCGCGGCGCGCGTTCGATGTGGCTGGCGCTGATCCATTCGGCCAGCGAGCCGGGATCGTCGGCGTATTTATTCTTCATGATCGGATCTTCCTTCCGCACCGCGTCGTCGCAGCGGTCGAGCGCGTCTTCGAGTTCGGCGCTGGCAGAGACGTGATCGCCGACGGCGTTACCTTGATTGGCGATGGCGGCTTCGAACTCGGCGATATCTTCGTTGAGATCGTCGATGAAATCGGCCGGCATTTCGTGTGCGATGAATTGCGCTTTCAGCGGCAGCGCGTTCGTCGCGTAAGACCGCGCCGTATTCAGTAGGGCTTCATCGGTGCCGTTGGCTGGTCTTTGGAATTGCGCTTCGAGGCCCATGGCCCGCGCGATGCGAAAGATGGCGTCGACTGCTCTCTGCACGGCGGCGCGCGCGTCTCTACGAGACAGCGTTCCCTGCCGGGCCTGGCCGATGCCGGTGGTTTGTGCTTCGCCGAGTCTTTTGGCGTCGGCGATGGCGGCGATTAAGTCATTAAAGAATTGTCGTGCGACACCTGTCTCGGAAAAATCGACGAGGCGTTGGGCGTTGAATTCGCGCACGCGGACGGCCCTTTGATAGGTGCGGTTTTGATTGTCGTCCATTGAAAACCTCCTCTGAGAAAACTAACGGGTTAAAGGTTTTCACTTCGCGATCGTGGAGATCGTGAGAGGTGATTTGTTTGTTTGTGAAGCCGGCGCGATGAACGGGGATTTGGCCGGCTGTTACCGCTTGATACCCCTTGAGTGGCGCGGATTCTAGCACAAGGTGTGGCTAGTTGGTGAAGAATGTTGCATGCTGCGGCCTGAATACTTGCAGCCGGCAGGGGGTTGTGGGTTTTTGCTGAGGAAAATGGAAGATTTGCACGCGGAAATGTCGAGTTTGCAAGCGGAAATGGCAAGTTTGCACGCGGAAATGGCCGGTTTGCAAGTGGAAATGGAAGGTTTGCAACGGGAAATGCCAAGTTTGCACGTGGAAATGGAAGGTTTGCACATGGAAATGCCAAGTCTGCACGTGAAAATGGAAGGTTTGCACGTGGAAATGTCGAGTTTGCAGATGGAAATGCGAAGTTTGCAGTTGGAAATGCCGGTTTACACTCGGAAATATCGAGTTTGTTTTGGGAATGACCGGGTTTGCGCGGGGAAGCGTTAGGTTCGGAGGTGGAAGTGTCGCATCTGCGTCTGGAAATATTGGTTTGCTAGCCCGGTACCGAGGTGATTCTCACGCACCCTGAAAGGGTGCCAGACATTCCTCCGAGAATCTTGCACCCTTTCAGGGTGCTGGACTAATTTTCATGCTTTCCGGTGGTCTTCGCTGCGCTGCGACCACCGGCTACTCTCTCGCAGCCCTTCGGGCTGCCGTTTCAGGGATCTCGCCCCGCAGGGCCGCATCCGCGAAGGGGGCATGTCTATGAGTTGACGAACAAGGCAGGCTAAGTCTCGTATTTCCGCTGATTCACACAGCGGCGAATAGTTGACAGGTCTCGGGCAGATCTTTGAAGTGGCAGGTTCCTCGATCACTAAAAGCAACGCCAGGCCCTGACACCAGGTCCCTGACTCGATTGGTTAACAACACTTCGCCGGCCTGTGCGCGCGCGGCCACCTCCTTGCTGACTTCCACCGCAGCGCCGCTGGCCTGATCACCGCGCATACAGCATAAGCCGGTATGCAATCCCGTTTTCGTCTCAATGCCGATCTCGCCGGCTGAGTCTCTGATTGCTTTGGCGCATTTTATCGCTCTGATTGGTCCGTCGAAGGTCGCACACAATTGATGGTTGTTCGCCTCGCTCACCCGCCCCTTGAACCATTCAGCTTCGCGGCGAGCAAGTGTCGAGAAACGATTGTCGCGGCCTTCAGCAGGTTCGCTCGTAGTGACGTAAAGAACCGTAGCCAGGACGCTGTCGACTTCGGTGTTGAGGCTGATGCTTTTGATGAAGGTTTCAATCTCGCGAAACATCGTGTCCTGATCGCCAACATAGATCAGATGATCGTCGCCGGGCAGTTCTACGAATTTTGCTCCGGGGATACGAGATGCGATGTAGCGCCCCTCTTCGATGTGGCAATCGAGATCGTTGGTGCGATGCAGCACCAGAGTCGGGACCTTGATCGCCGGCAGCACGTGACGCACGTCTATTGAGGTGTTCATGCGCGCCAGGGCCAAAGCGGCGCGCGGAGTGGTACTGCGCCTTTGGTACGCTGCCCACCATTGGCGAAACTTCTCGTCATGGGCGCGGCTCGGGGCGATATCCTCAACTCCGACTGGACCGCCCCATCCCTGCTCAATCGCGTCATAGAATTTCTGTCGCTGCTCGGGAGTTGGCGCCCATGGGTATTCGGGATCGTAGACCCGCTTGGCGAAAACACCGAATGTGATCAAGGCAACAGTTCGCTCCGGGTAAGTCGCGGCAAAAAGCAACGCCATATTTCCGCCTTCAGAACCTCCGAACACCACCGCCCGCTCTGAATCGACCGCTTGCATGACTGCGCGTACGTCATCCATTCGTTGTTCGAGGGTTGGTAGATTTGTACTTTGATCTGAGAGACCGGTCCCTCGCTTATCGAAAAGTATTAGGCGTGAGAATGACGCAAGCTTTCTATAGAAACTGGCGACGGCCGGTTCTTCCCAGCCGTATTCCAGATGCGTCACCCAACCGGGCACATAGATAAGATCCAAAGGCCCGCTTCCCAGCACCTGATATGCGATATTGATGTCACCGCTCTTGGCATATTTGGTCTCAGGTATTAATTCGTCGGTTGTGCCAGCGGCATACGCCTGTGTGGAAGCATCCAGAACTGTCGTCTCGATGCGGGTTGTCGGCGCGTTCGATGGAGCGACTTTCTTTGAAAGGATCTCAGTGGGTGCATTCTCCAATTCTTCCAGCAGTCTTCCGTCTGCGCGACAGAATTTCATCATATCGTCAGAATAGATCTGCTGGCAGGACGGGCAACGCTTCATTGGAATGGTGATCTCAAACGAACCGAGCTCAAAAGGGATGGATGGACAAGTCTCGGTTGTTGCCGGTGTGACCGGTGAAAAGCGAACCAGCCTCCGGCAGCAACTGAACTCACCGCGAGTACTGACACAACCATCAGCAGGAATCTAGTGAGCCTCTTCATGTTGTACGAACCCTTTGAGAAAGGTTGCCACCTCACGCCTGAGTTGACCCGGGCCACCGCACGCTAACACCTGCCATGGTAGAACCGGATCACTTTGATGAGAAGCTCGCCGGCGGTGGCTTCGGTCCAATGGTTTGTCCGATGCCGCCGTTAAGTAGAGCCCACTAGTTTCTTAACTTCAGATGCCAGGCGCGCGTCGGTCACACGCCGCCACACAAGATCATGAAAGGAGTTTGCGTAAGTAGCGCCGTCCGAAAAATGCATGTACAGGATCGTGTGGTCCTGATCGTCTTCTGGTAAGTAAAACAAGGCCTTCCGTCCTACGAGCGAGTCGTCCACTCCTTCGTAGCCCCGTGTCAGGGTAGCGGTGCCGGCAACGAGTATTGACTGTTTCGTTGGGTCCAGGTCAAACGGATACGCGATGTAGTTTACGAGAAATGTGAACAGCAAAGGGTGAATGTCTGTTGAAAACTGAAGCTGGAACGATTTGTCGTTTTGTTTATGCGGCTCGATGGAGTAAGGCGGATAGCCGTTGTCTTCGTAAGTCTTTACAAAGTCGGCGATGATTTTGCGCATTTCACTTTCATCCCAGCCTTGAACAAAGATGACTTTGTCGTTATGTGGGTCCGGAACGAACGGCGCGACGTCTCTCCGTGTAGACGTAACCCCACGCGACCGCGAAACGCAGGCAAAGGCGATCAGAGCAACGACTACGATAGCAAGTAGGAGCCAATACATCATAGAAGGCGTCGCGACCACCTTGAATAATAAACTCGACGCTTACTTGAGCTTATCATATTCGCGCTTCGCTTCGATCATGACAGGCAGGTCGGCGTCGGCTTCCTTCCAGAACTCAAAAAATGACTCGTACTCTTTGCGCGCGGTTGCGTTGTCACCCTGCAGGACCGCGGCTCGCGCCAGGCCGAGGTGGGCCAGCGGCCACAGCGGAGAAACGATGTCCCATCCGCGATGATCGATGATGCGCTGAAACTCTGACGCGGCTGCCGCTCCATTTTTTGCTTGCAGGTAGGCGAGGCCGCGCACCCACGTTGGCCTGAAGCTGAGCGCCGGCTCGTACTGTTTTGACGGCGGCAACAATTGCACTGCGCGCTCAGCTGATTCCCCACGTTTGAGTTCCATCGTGGCGCGGATAATCGGCAACCAGACTGAATTGTGAATCGTGTCGAGCGGAAATTTTTTGCTGAAGTCATCGGCCAGAGACTGTGCTCGTCTCGCGTCACCGGACAAAGCCAGGGTCCAGGCGAGTGGTTGAGAATCCAATTGTCCGATCAGCGAAGCCTGTAGCTCTTCTGAGCTGATGCTTTCCCTGGCCAGAAGCGTCAAGACCTGGTCCGCCTGGTTGGCGGCCAGTTGGACCATGCCAAACGTCGCGCTCAGGTTGAAATCATTCGCGAGAATCCTCGCTTTCTCGGCCGGCAGTCCGCGCGCGGCCGCCAAAGCCGCCGCCTGGGCCAGGCTGGCGCTCGCTTCGCGCCGCCGTCCCGCAAACGCGCGCGCGCGCGCCTGCAACTCGCGGATCTGATATTCGTCGGGCCTGCCGGAAAACCATTGGACCTGGCGGTCCATCAACTGCGCATCCTGTTTGAGAAATCCGATTATGTAGAGGCGATTGTGAAAACCGTTCGAGTCTAATCCGCGTTGCAGGCCCTCCTGGATAACTTGCTGCGCGTCGTCGAAACGATTCAGTGCAATCAACGCGAGTGCCAGGTTCGCGCGCGAAAGAGAATAGTCCGGATCGAGTTGCAGCACGGTGCGGTAGGCCTGCGCCGCCTGCTCGAACTCTCCGGCGATCATCAGCGAGTTCCCGTGCAGATGAAATCCGTCCGGGTCGCGCGGGTAGGTCTGCGTCAGCAGCGAAGTCATTTCAATTCGCTTGTCGAGCTCGCCCGTGATGTGGCGAAAGTAAGTGGCAGAAATCTCGAAGCGCTCCCGCTCGGTCACGCGGTCACGCAGTTCATAAGCTCGCTTCACGTGTTCATTGCCGAGCGCGAGATTGCGCAGGTCGCGATATGAAGTTCCGAGTTGCACGTGGGCCAGGGCGAATTCAGGATCGAGATCGATGGCGCGTTTGAATTGCGTTACCGATTGCGCGTATTGGGCCCTGCGGCGCAACTCAACGCCGGCAATAAAATCTTTGAAGGCTTCCAGCGATGCGGTGGTCGCTGTTTCGATCGGCATGTCGAATTTGCGGATTGACGCCAGCGACTCGCCCAACTTTTCGCGCATCGCGGTGGTCGCGCGGCCCAGCGCCCGCAATACCTGCTCTTTGCCTTCGGCTTCGGTCTGCTGGTGCGCGACGGTTTCGCCACTCTGGCTGTTGATGCCTTCCAGAGTGATGACGTAGTTGCGACCGAGACTCGCAATCGAGCCAATCATCAGGACCTTGATGCCGCGCCGCTGGCAAATCTCGCGTCCGATTTCGCGCGTGATCTTCTCTTCGCGCGCACGTTCCATCTGTTCCAGTGTGTCGCGGGCCCGCTCTTCCGGAAAGATTCTGATGTAGGGCGACTGCTCGAGCTGTACCGTGAGGCCTTGTTTCAAGGTGCCGTCAAAGTCGGGATCGCCGGTGGTGTTGACGAAGTCCGTGAGCAGAACCGTATCTTTCTCAGTAAGCGCCGGTGGCCGAGCACCTAATGTGCGCAGCCGAGAGAAGTAGATACCGCCGATCACGACGGCGACGATGGCGGTCAGGACTGAGAGCCAAAGCCATTTCTTTGACTCGGGAATTATCGACGCAACTCGGCGACGTTTTTTGGCGGTGGTCGCCGTGAAGACCGAAGAGTGCTCGGCAATTACCGGCGTCGTATGATCGCTGCTCTCGATTGACTGCGCCGAATCACTTTCTGTCGAATCAGATCGCGCATGCATCGCGAGTGCGCTTTGCAACTCTTCCAGATCTGATATCAACTCACCGGCAGTTTGGTAACGTTCGTCAGGATTTTTTGCCAGGACCTGACTAATGATGTCCTGAAACCTCGCCGGCGCGCGCGGCACCAGATGCCCGATGGGCGTCGGCTCGCTATCGGTGATCGCGACCATGGTGTGATGCACGGTTTCGCCGCAGAACGGCCGCTGGCCACTGATTAATTCGTAGAGCACCACCCCGAGGCTGAACAGGTCGCTGCGGCCATCCAGTTTCTGACCCCGAACCTGCTCCGGCGACATATAGCTGGTCGTCCCGAGCAGGATGCCGGTCCGCGTCTTAAAGCCGGCAGTCACCCGCGGATCTTTCTCGCTACTGTCCTCCAGCTCTTTCTCAGTGAGTTTGGCGAGCCCGAAGTCGAGCACCTTTGCATAGCCATCGGGCCGCAGCATGATGTTTTCCGGTTTGATGTCGCGATGAATTATTCCGGCCGCGTGCGCGGTGCCCAGCGCGCTGGCGACTTGCATCGCGACTTCGAGAATTTGGTTGAGCGTCAGATCGTTGGCGTTAATGTGTTCGCGCAGCGTGCGGCCTTCGACAAACTCGGAAGCGATAAAGTCACGGCCATTCTGTTGGCCAAAATCATAGATGGTCAGAATGTGCGGATGATTCAGCGCGCTGGCGGCTCTCGCTTCGCGTTCGAGACGCAGCACTCGCTCCGGACTGTGGAAACGAGACGGCAGGAATTTGAGCGCGGCGTTTCGACCAAGTCGCGTGTCATACGCGAGGTAGACAGCTCCCATACCGCCCTGGCCCAGTTCGCTCACGAGCCGGTAGTCGCCGATCATTTCACCGCTGAAGCTCTGCGAATCAGCCTGGGTAAGCAGTGAGGGAACAAAGGTGCCGACCGCGTTGTAAGCGGGACGATCCATGAACAGATTCTGTCGCGCATCGGCGGCGAGCATCTCCTCGACTCGGCGGCGGACTTCCTCATCGCCGTCACAGGCAGATTCGAGGTAGGCCGCGCGTTCGTCTGCGGGACGCTCGAGTGCGGCTTCGAAGAGCTCAGTGATTTTGCGCCACTTCGCGGAATCCATTTTCAAATGATTCTAACTGTACCGTTGAGTTGCGGCTTGCCGCCGCCCATCGCGGTAAGGCTTGCCTTACCGGCGGATGTTGCTTGAGTCCCTTAACAGGCTACGCCTGGTCGAGGCACAGCCTCGAAGTATTTTGAACGACGTGTCGGACAGGCAAGCCTTTCCGCACTGTGGCGCGGCAGAGCCGCACTCGCTAACGACCCTAGCCCAATTCTGTTTGCAGCCACGCGCGCGCAGCTCGCCAGCCGCGCTCGACCGTCGGCGTCGACACCCGCATGACCTGGGCAGCCTCGTCGATGGTCAGTCCCCCAAAGAAGCGCAGCTCCACAATTTGGCTGCGGAGCGGATCGACTCGGGCGAGCGCCGCCAGCGCTTCATTGAGCGCGAGCAGATCGCGGTTTGGTTCGCTTTCATGCTCGGCCGCGGTCAATGAAATTTGATATTGGTCGCCGCCGCGTTTTAGTCGCTGACGCGCGCGCGCGTGATCCACCAGAATTTGCCGCATGAGCCGCGCGGCAATGCCGAAGAAATGATTCCGGTTCTGCCAGGAAACCGACTGGTCTACCAGCTTCAAATAAGCTTCATTGATCAGCGCCGACGTTTGCAGCGTGTGGCCGGCGCGTTCACCTCTCAAATGATGACGGGCGATGCGCCGCAAATGTTCGTAGACGACTGGAATGAGCGCGTCGCGAGCCGCCTCGTCACCGTCGCCCCAGGCAACCAACATCTGCGTCATATTTTGGGTCGGAGATGAAGTCATGTTCTCAATGAAGCAAGCACTAGAGGAGAGGAAATTGTCACTCCCCTGGTGCATTGCAACCCGAAGGGTTGCGAGAGAGTAGCCGGTGGTCGAAGCGCAGCGAAGACCACCGGTACCGGGTTCTTCCGACCCGCACCCTGAAAGGGTGCCAGAGATCCCCGCGAGACTCTTGCACCCCTACAGGATGCTCCTCTTATGTCCGTGCTTTCCGGTGGTCTTCGCTACACTCCACCGATCTGATCACCAAGCCGCCTCCCTCATCAAATTATTCCGCAAATCATACACCTGCCATTCTTAGATCAAAAAAATCCTGACTGCCTGATGGAATCCGCGCGCGGACGACGCACCTTTGAGTGACGGCGAAAAGACGAAAAAGCGATTCGCCGGCAAGCAACGGTCGCGCGCCTGGGAAAGGCCGCGCGCTGACCGGAGCTAAAGGTTTGAATTTCAAAGGAGAGAGTCATGAACAACAGGAAAATTAAAGCAATCGTCGCGACGGTCAGCCTGCTGGTGCTCGCGGGAATTAGCAGCGCGAGTACTCCAGGCACTCTAACGAAGGACCCGGATGGTCCTGAGCTGCCGTCACCGCTTTGCGACCGTTTGCACGTGCCCGAGGGTAACAAATTGCACTCGCAGGTGTACGCCACCGGCGTGCAGATTTATCGATGGGACGGCAACAGTTGGGTGCTCGTCGGGCCCGACGCGACCTTGTTCGCGAACGCGGGTTATGACGGCAAAGTCGGCAAGCATTACGTGGGCCCGACCTGGGAAAGCAATAGCGGCAGCAAAGTTGTCGGCGCGCGCATGTATGGATGCTCGCCGGACACCACCGCCATCCCCTGGTTATTGCTCGAAGCAGTTTCGACGAGCGGTCCCGGCATTTACAACTCGGTGACCTACATTCAGCGAGCAAACACCAAAGGCGGATTACCGCCCGCGGGTCCCGGCTCGTTCATCGGCGAGACCGTTCAGGTCCCTTACACGGCCGAGTACTACTTCTATCACGAACAGTAAATCGGTTTACGGCTGGTTAGTTTCTCAGGTGAATGCACGTGAGCTAATCCGGCCGCTGGGGGAGCGGATGTCACATCTCGCCATTCGCTCTCCGAGACATCAGCGAGACATGAAATGAATTAGTTAAGGAGACAAGATGAATCACGGTTACACATATCAATCGACTTTGGCTGCTGGTCAGGCGACGCCCTGGCGCGTCGAGGACATCATCGGCGGCGAAAAGCGACTCGACTTTTCCAAACCGTTTATGCCGGAAGCGCTGGCGTGGATGGATAAGCTGACGTTCCTTTCGGCGGACGAGAAGCGAATTCTCAATCAGATTCGCGGCAATACGTACCTCAGCATTTTCGAGCTGGTAGAAGAGTTCATTCTGCCGTTCGCCTTGGATGAAGCGCGTCCGCATTTGCTCGACGGCGATTATCGCCTGCGCGCGCTGCTGCAGCTGGCCAGCGAAGAAGCCAAGCACATTCAGCTTTTCAAGACCTTCAAGCGTGAGTTTGCCAAAGGCTTCGGTACCGAATGCGCGGTGATTGGGCCGGCTGATGAGGTGGCGAAGGCTGTGCTGAACCATCAGCCGCTGGCCGTCGCGATCGCAATTCTGCAAATCGAGTGGATGTCGCAGCGCCACTATTTGGAGAGTATCAAGGATGATCAGCAACTCGATCTGCAATTCAAGAGCCTGCTGAAGAACCACTGGGTGGAAGAAGCGCAGCACGCGAAGACCGACACGCTGGTGGTTGAATGGCTGGCCGAAGGCAAGACTGAAGACCAGATCATGGAAGCCATCGAGGAGTTCCTGGACATCGGTGCTTTCCTCGATAACGGCCTGACGCAACAGGTGGAATTCGACATGGATGCGTTCATGCGAGCTACCGGGCGCGAACTGACCGATGCCGAGAAGGAAGAGTTTCGTCGAGTTCAGAAGCAGGCGAATCGCTGGACTTATCTCGGCAGCGGCATGACGCACGAAAAAGTCCTGGCCACCCTCGAGAGTCTGACGCCGAAGGCGCGTCAGCGAATCGAGAGTGTCGCGCCGGCTTTCTGTTAAGGCGGTAAGTGGCACGCGCATCTTGCGCGTGAGTCACGGGCGGCGCAGCCGCTCTCCAGTGCGGAAAGGCTTGCCTTTCCGAGGACAGAGTAAAGAGTCTCGAGGCTACGCCTCGAACGCCCAGGCATAGCCTGGGGAAAAGAAGTAGGCGGCTACGGTAAGGCAAGCCTTACCGCACTGGAGAGCGGCTGAGCCGCAAATGGCTGGAGTGACGATTCTCAGTGAGCCGTCACACAACCGACCGGCGTGCGTGACGAATTAGAGCGCGCCGCGCACGCTAGTCGCTCATAACAAATTTGCACCTGATTAATTTCGCACAACTTCGAACCGTACGGCCGGTCCGTGGACCGCCGGAGTTAGCCGCGTGACTGATGCGTCACGCAAGGAGAAAGCAATGTTCCGATTACTCACACTCATTCTTGCGCTGGCGCTAACGACTTTGGTCTTTGTCAGCTTTTCAGCTTCGGCCACCAACGGCACCCTCACCAGCAACGCAGTCAACGAGCCGCCGTCGTTCACGAAGGGTCCGGATCAGACCATCAATGAAGACGCGGCCACGCAGACGGCCAATGGCTGGGCGACCGACATTTCGGCCGGGCCAGGCGACTCGGGCCAAACGCTCGATTTCATCGTGACCAATGACAATACCCAACTGTTCTCGACCCAACCGGCAGTAACACCCAACGGCACTCTGACATACAAACCGGCTGCGAACGCTTTCGGTGTCGCCACGGTCAGCGTCAAACTTCATGACAACGGAGGCGGACAAGATACGTCCGACGCGCAGACCTTCAAGATTACCGTCAAGCCGGTCGCTGATCTTCCGAGCGCCAGCCCCGCGAATACCATCGTTAATACGCAGACTACTACCGGCCTGGTCATCGATCGCAATCCGGTTGACGGTCCGGAAGTGACGCACTTCAAATTCTTCAGCATCACCAACGGCCGGCTGTTTAAGCACGATGGCGTCACAGAGATTCCAGGTGGTGGGGTCATTACGGTGGCCGAAGGTCAGGCCGGTTTGAAATTCACCCCGGATCCTGATCTCTACAGTCCGCAATCGTTTTTCTTTTTCACCGTACGGGCCGGCGTAGGACCTAATCCGACAGACTTTACTAATGCCGACTTGACGGTTGGCGTCGGTGTCACATGTACGGAAGCCCAGGTGTTTGTAGTCAGTAATAGTAATGACAGCGGCCCGGGCAGCTTGCGTGATGTGTTGAATAATGCCTGCTCCGGCGGCAAGGTCACTTTCGATATGTCTCCGGGGCATGTCACCAGTCCGATTACCTTGACCAGCGGCGAACTAGCCATTGGCCAGGAGCAAACAATCGCCGGGCCCACTGATACGAGCCTGGTCATTAGTGGCAACAATAATAGTCGCGTCTTCAACCTCAACTGGTGGCAGGCGAACGTGAAAATCTCCGACCTGACCATAACGGGAGGGAAGGCGAACGCTGGCGCCGGCATCCGCAGCGAAGGAAGCTTAACCATCAAGAACAGCACGCTTACTGGTAACAACGCCGTCGGCGCCGATGGCAGCGGCGGCGCAATTGATAATACCTACGGTAGTCATCTGACTATCATCAACAGCACCATCAGCGGAAACACTGCCCAGGGTTATGGCGGCGGTTTGCGTAATCTGGCGAGCGACGCAACATTGACGAATGTCACCATTACGAATAACCGCGCAGATAGTAATGGCGATGGATTGGAATACGACGGCGGTATCATTCAGCTTGGCAGCCAGATGAACCTGCGTAATAGCCTGGTGGCCGGCAACTTCAAAGGGACCGGGAACACCGCCAGCGATTTGACAGGCAATGCAACTGATCCGTATGCCTCGATCAGCCGTAACAATTTAATTGGGGTCGACGACGTGTCGACTGGACTCGATCCCGCTACCAATCTGTTAGGCACGCTCGCAAACCCCATTAACCCGCTGCTTGGTCCACTGGCAGACAACGGCGGACCGACCATGACGCATTTGCTCTTGCTCGGAAGCCCCGCAATCAAAGCCGGTCTTAACGCTCTGGCCGACGCGAATACAACCGACCAACGCGGCTTTAGCCGCGCTGTCTCTGGCCCCATCGACATTGGCGCCGTAGAGGTTGGTTACGCGATCAATGCCACCGAAGGCACACCACAAACAGCGACGATTGGCAGTCTCTTCGCCGCTCCTCTAAAGGCAACCGTGACTGAGTCCGGCATTCCCAAGAGCGGAGTCCTCGTCACCTTCGCCGCGCCCGCGAACGGAGCCAGTGGTTCATTCTCGGGCAGCGCGACCGTCGCGACAGATTCCAATGGCGTCGCGACTGCGCCGGCATTTACGGCGAATTCCATCGTCGGTGGACCATACAATGTCACCGCAACTGAGGCCGGGGGATCGACGTCAGCGGTCTTTGCGCTGACAAACACCGCCGCGACCGCACAGGTTACGCTTAGCAATCTGGTCCAAACGTTTGATGGCAATCCCAAAAGCATCTCGGCGAGCAGCAATCCCGCCGGTCTGAACATCGTGGTCATCTACAACGGATCCGCTACCGCGCCGACAAATGCAGGCTCGTATGCTGTTTCAGCGGCCATTAGCGAGCCGAACTTTGTCGGGCAAGCTAGCGGGACTCTGATCATTCAGCCGGCAACTCAACAGATCGCTTTCGGAGCTTTGCCAAACAGGACTGTGGGTGATGCCGATTTCAATGTCAGCGCCACGGCGTCGTCGAACCTGGCTGTTAGTTTCTCAGCCGGCGGCAATTGCACCTTGGCGGGTACGCAAGTTCACATCACGGGCGGCGGCTCCTGCACGATCACCGCATCGCAGGATGGCAACTCGAATTACAACCCGGCGACCGCGGTGGCCCGGGCATTCACGATTGGCAAGGCTAATCAACAGATCACGTTCGCTGCTTTACCGGACAAGAAGCTCGGCGATGCTGATTTCAATGTCAGCGCCACGGCTTCGTCGAACCTGGTTGTTAGTTTCTCCACCAGCGGCAACTGCTCGCTGACGGGTACGCAAGTGCACATCAATGAGGCGGGCCAATGCACGATCACCGCATCGCAGGATGGCAACTCGAATTACAATCCGGCGACCGTGGTGGCTCGGACATTCACAATTGGCAAGGCTGATCAGCAGATCACGTTTGGAGCTTTGCTAAACAAGACGGTGGGTGATGCTGACTTGATTGTTAGCGCCACCGCGTCGTCGAATCTGGCCGTTAGTTTCTCAGCGAGCGGCAATTGCACCTTGACGGGCACGCTGGTGCACATCACTGGTGCCGGCTCCTGCACGATCAGCGCATCGCAGAATGGCAACTCGGATTACAACCCGGCGACCTCGGTCGCTCGGACATTTACGATTGGCAAGGCGAGTCAACAGATCACTTTCGATGCTCTGCCGGACAAGAAGTTTGGCGATGCGGACTTCAATGTCAGCGCCAAGACTTCGTCCAATTTGCTTGTCAGTTTTTCGGCCAGCGGTAATTGCACCCTGATGGGCACGCTGGTGCAAATCACGGGTGCCGGCTCCTGCACAATCACCGCCTCGCAGGATGGCAACTCGGATTACAACCCGGCGACCGCGGTAGCCCGCACGTTCACGATTAACAAGGCGGATCAGCAGATCACCTTTGACAACTTGTCGAACAAGACTGTGGGTGATGCTGACTTCCAGGTCAGCGCCACGACTTCGTCCCACTTGGCCGTCGGTTTCGCGGCCAAGGGCAATTGCTCGATTACGGCGGCGCAGGTTCATCTGACTGGCGCAGGCCAATGCACCATCACGGCGTCGCAGGATGGCGATGCCAATTACAACTCGGCCACGCCGGTGGCCCGCACGTTCACCATAATCGATCAGGCAAGTAATCAGACTGTGATCAACTTCAGCCTGTCTGCTTATCATGTGACTGAGAAGCTCGGCGTCATTCGTTTGACGGTCACGCGCAGCGGAGACACGTCCGGATCATCAACCGTGGATTACGCCACGGACGATGCCGGCGCCGCGGTGGACTGCAGCAAGGTTACCGGCCTGGCTTCTGCTCGCTGCGAGTTCAACACGGCCATTGGGACGTTGAAGTTCGCCGCCGGTGAGACCGAGAAGAGCTTTGACGTTTTGATCAATCAAGACAGTTATGTGGAAGCGCCTTCTGAGACTTTCACTGTGAAGCTGTCCAATCCAACCGGCGGCGCGATGTTGGGAACAACCTCGGTCGCCACGGTGGAGATTCATGACACCAGTGGCGGGCTATCGCCCAATTTCAATGTCATCGACGACCCGCGCACATTCGTCCGCCAGCAGTATCACGATTTTCTGAATCGTGAACCCGATCCGGCCGGCCTGGCTTTCTGGGTGGACAACATCGATCGATGCAACGACCCGGCACGCCGGCCCATCGATTTGAGCACGGAGCAGTGCAAACGGATCATGCGGATAAATACCTCGGCAGCTTTCTTCCTGTCGATCGAGTTTTCGCAGTCCGGAGGCCTGGTGCAGGCATTCTATGCGGCGGCTCTGGATCGCCCGAATAACCGGCCTGGCTATTTGGAATTCATTCGTGACAACCAGGCGGTCGGGCGCGGGGTAATCGTCGGCGAAGGCAATTGGCAACAGACGCTCAATGAAAACCGCGAGGCCTTCATGCAGGACTTCGTCATGCGGCCTGAGTTCGTGGGACTCTATCCGACGGTTGACTCTCCGAATGCATACGTAAATAAAATCTATTTGCATGCTTTGGGCCGGCCCGCGACTTCAACTGAATTGAATGAAGGGACCAGCGAGTTCGGCGGCCATGACACGGCGGCCGATCCCGCAGCGCGCGCCCGGGCCTTGCTGCGAGTCACCAGGTCTGCAGGCTTTGGCGGCGAGGTCAATCGTTCCTTCGTGCAGATGCAGTACATCGGTTACCTGCGGCGCAACCCGAACGAACTGCCCGACGCGAACTTTGACGGCTATGACTTCTGGCTGAACAAGCTGAACCGCTTCAATGGAAACTTCATCGAAGCGGACATGGTCGGTGCCTTTATCGAGTCAGGTGAGTATCGAGCCCGGTTTGGGCCGTGAGGCGCTGAACCGTACGATAGGTAGAGAGTCACAACGCCGGTCCGATCGATTCGTCGCAAGGGCCGGCATTTTTTTGTGTGGGGCCCTCCGACCGGAGTCAGTACCATCCGCGTCAGCGGATGGGATCAGGAAGTAAACTTGGGTTGTGGATGTCGCGTCTGCTTACGCAGATGATACTGGCTCCGCCAGTCACATGTGACGACGTCAGAGTAAGAGGCTCTCTTAACCCCAGAGCGCGAATAGAATTTTCCTAATCCCGCTAATGACATAAAATGGGATGTCGTTCAGCTGTTCCACACGCAGAGGTGTCGCCGTGAACTACATATCACAGACCATCGTCTTTGCCCTTGCGCTGATGGGCACTCTCTTTAAAAGCACAAAAACAGATGCCAATGGAAAAACCATATATACGACTTCAGGTCTGCCGGCTCTAACGACCACGGGAGGGGTTGTGGTCATTCTTCTCGCGATCTCGTTTGGTATTTCGTTGATAACAATCTGGCAGAAGAATAAATCTGAAGATGATGCCAGGGCGGCCCAGCGAGAACTGAAGGCCTACAATGAAGGTATCGACGAAACGCTCAAACATGTTTTTGCCAAAACCTCAGAGCTCAGCGATGATCAGAAGAAACAGTTTGAGGGCGTGCTCCGCCAGCAACGCGCCACGGGTGATTCAATAGCCGACGGAATCAACACTTCTGGCGATCTCCTTCGTGGTCGAATTGAGAGTTCGTCGACACTTCTCAACCGAAAGCTTGGCACCTCGATTGACCTGCTAAATCATAGTGCCAGCCAAGTCGCCTCGCTGGCCGATCCCATAACAACAGTAGAAATTCGGCGATTAATAATCGAAATACCATTGACAGATCCCACGTTGGCGAACTACCGAGGTCGTGTTGAGCCCGTCATTCGAAGGTATCCCGCTGAAGGAATCCGATACCGCCTGGGTTGCCAAGTTGCGCCTCTTATCGAGGGGGTCGCCATCAACCCTGATTCAGACCTTCTTCCGAACAGGATAGAAGAGCGAGCCGCATACAATCTCCTCAGGTCTATAACTCTGGACGTCTTCTTGTTTAAGACACAATTAGGCGATGCACAGATCGTGGCCGATTCCGATTCGCTCTACGATCTGCACCTTCCGGCGCGAAAGCAGCTCAAACCAAACAATCAATGCGATAAGGGGTTTCTCCTGTTTTATGATGTCAAGGGACCTGCGGGGCCCCGCGCTTTCATACTTGCCGATTTAAAGTTTGTTAGTCCGGCGAATGCGCAGACGTCTGAAATTCTTGGATGGAAAAAGGCAGCCAGTGGCAGAATAAATGGAATTCCCGATCTCGCTTCGTCACAGATCGTGGTGCGAGTAGGATCTCCATCTGGCTACAGGGATATTGACCTGATGGGCCTCAGTGTTTCAGAGGCAGCAGACGTTTCACGTGCGGTAACGAGAGTGCGTCAGCAAAGCAAATTGATTTACCTGAATATTGTTTTCTCCCAGGAACATTTTAATTCACTCCGCGCCGAGGAGCGGGTGAGTCCAACGTCCGTAAGATGGACGACACTGCAACGAGTACCAAATGGAGGTGGTTACCCTTATTACGTTTACAATTTCCCTCCAACCGGACCCTAACTCATTCCGTAGAAGAAGCAAGATGAACCCGGACCGGGCCAGGCCTGTGGTCCTTGCGATTCTCTTCACAGTGCGCGGTGCGCACGACCGATAAATTCTCATCGAGTGATCGGCGGGATCTCGTGATGTTTGATTTCGCAGTCCGTGAAATGGACGGCTGAATCTCGCAGGATGATTTTACGTTTCATTCGTCCGTTTCACGGACTCGATTCCTGGTTTGGATTCTGATTCCCAGTCCCGACGAATCGGGACTGGGCTATTTTCAATCGTCCGCTGCGCGGACTTGACGGGGCGCGTTTCATCAGCGAGGTGCTAGGCAAGAAGGCTGGCGTGATTGGTAAAGACCAACTTGCCGGTTCTCTTCGCGGTGCCGGTGAAACGCGCCCGCCTTGCCGCACGCCGAAGGCGTGCGATTCAATAGCCGGTGGCAGCGCCACCGGACACGTCCCATACAAATTAGATCCGACCCTGTAAGTCGAATTCTTTTCGAACCCACCACGATTTGTTCGACCCTTTCAGGGTCGACAAATGTTTCCGCGTTCAAACCGTGGGCGGCGCCCACGGCTATTCAATCGCAGCCTTTCAGGCTGCCGCGCCGGCTGAAGCCGGCGAAGGGAAAATAAATCATCGTGATCCGGGGGTGGCGCGCTGCGCGCTTACCCCCGGCTATTATCTGGCAGCCTTTCAGGCTGCCAGAGGCCAACGCCTCACGCTGTCGGTGTTGTTGGTGTCGATCCGCCTTCGGGTTTCTTTCGCTTTGACGCGCGTTCGACGTGGCTGGCTTTGGTCCATTCCGCCAGTACCTCGGCGTTGTTGGCGAACTTGTTGCGCATGAAGCCGTCCAGTTTGTCCTGCTGTCCGGTGGCCTCGTTTACCGTGAGAATCGAGAGTTGGGAGTCACTGTGTCAGTACCGGGAGCGGTAGCGACCGGATCAGGAAATCCCGCTCGGCCTTTTATTGGTTCCTCCGGATCCGGTCGCTACCGCTCCCGGTACAGACACGGAAGTGATCTCAGACCAAGCGCCGTAAACCCTCTCCCGGAGGCAGAGGGCGCAAACTTACAATTTGCGCTACTAGAACAACTGGAACTTGATGGTCAGATACTTCTTCGGGTTCTGGCGGAAGTCGTAGATCATCTTCACGCCTTCGGACGAAAGGTTGTTGACGTTGTTGTAGAGCGATTCGTCGGTCAGTAGTTTGCCGACGGTGCCTTCGCCGCGCTGGGCGTTGGCGACGACGTTGTCGATGCGGGCGGCGGTGGTGTTGAAGCGAGCAATCGCGGTGCGCGCGTCGTTATAGATCGCTTCGTCCTTGATTAACTTGCCCAGCGTGCCCTGGCCCTGGTTCACGCCGGCGATGATCGAATCGATTTGATCCATCGAGTGATTGACGCGATCGGCGATGCGATTGATCTTGTTGTACATCTCATCGCTCGAGAGCAGCTTGCCGGCGGTGCCGCGGCCGTTGCGCAGGTCGGTGGAAAGCGACTTCAAATTCGCGGCGATGTCATTCGCATTGTTATAGAGCTGCTCGTCGTAGATGAATCTGCCGGCGGAACCTTTGCCGCTCTTGATTTGGGCCGCGAGTTGTTCGGCGTCGCTGATGGTTGCGTTGAGATTGTTGTAGAGCGCTTCGTCGTTGAAGAGCCGGCCCACGGTGCCTTTGCCCTCGCGGACATTCTTCACCACTTCATTCAATTGATCCGACAGCTTGCCGAGCTTCTGCGCCAACTCAGTACCCTGGTTAGCGAGATCACTCATCGTGTTGCCCTGCGTCGATGGCAACAGAAAATTCTCGGTCACCGGTTGTCCCAGCGGCGTGCCGGGCGTGATGTTGACGATCATCTCACTGCCGAGAATGCTGGGCGCCGCCTGTTGCGCCGTTGAATCGCTGCGGATGCGATCGGTTGCGGGGACGCCGTCAATTCGCGTGTCGATTGTCAGGAAGGCTTCAATCTTCTGCGGATTTGAGCCAGTGCCGACTTCGGTGGGACTGAGCAGCCGGATGCGATCAACCTTGCCGATTTTCACCCCGGCGAGTTTCACGTCAGAGCCCTCGCGCAAACCATTCGCGTCGCCAAAGCGCGCGCGCAAGTGCAGGTGGCTCTTGAACGGATTCAGTTCGCCGGACGCGTTGAGAATAAGGACGACGAGCACGGTGAGGGCTATGAACACGAGCAGGCCCACCCGCAACTCGCTCAGTCCGATGTTCCTGGTTGATTTTGGCATCGCAGTAGAGGGATGAAGGATGAGGGATGAGGGATGAAATCAAGTCCCTTTACCCGTGTCGCTCTTCGATCCTAATCCTTTCTGTCGTTTATCGGGATGCCGGAGCCGAAAAAGAGATTTCATCCCTTATCCTTCATCCCTCATCCTTGCTCTTGCTCTTCAGTGTCCGCGCAGAAATTTGTGAATGTACGGGTCTTCGGCTTTGCGCAATGTCTCGTCGGTGCCGCTGAAGATGATTTTGCCGTCGCGCATCATCAGCACCTTGCTGTTAATCAGACAAAGCTTTTCGCCTTCTTTTTCGAATACGACCTCGCCGGCCTCATCGACGACGGCATATTCCGAGGTCAGATATTCGAGGTTGTTCATTTCGTGCGTGACGAAGATCGAAGAGACGTCTTCCAGATCGCGCAGCTTCATCGCCAGTTCACAGATGGTGCGCGCCGTCGGCGGATCGAGACCCGCCGTCGGTTCATCAAACATCACGATCTTCGGATCGCCGACCAGGGCGCGGGCAATGCCGACGCGCCGCCGCATGCCGCCGGAAAGCTCGGCCGGCATTTTTTCGATCGCGTCTTCGAGATTTACGAACCGCAGCATGCGACGAACTTCGGCTTCCACCTCTTCTTCCGGCACACCTTGTTCATGTAACTTGAAGGCGACGTTCTCGTAGACCGAAAGCGAATCGAAGAGGGCGCCCTCTTGAAAGATCATGCCGATTTTCTTGCGCACGCGCATCATCTGCGTTTCGTTGTAGTTGGTGATGTCCTCGCCGTCGACGAGAATTTGCCCGCCGTCAGGTTTGAGCAGGCCGAGCACCAACTTGATCGTCGTCGATTTGCCGCAGCCTGAACCGCCCAGGATGATCTTCGTCTCACCCTTCATCACTTTGAAGCTGAGTTCGTCGAGAATCTTCCGGCCATCGTAAATCATCGTGACGTCGCGGAACTCGATTGCCGGAACCGCCCGATGAGTGTCGTCAATTTCGCGAAACGTTGATTCGGCCGCGAGATCGCTGACGCGGTTGTCAATGGTCCGATCGATTGAACTCTGCGTCATCATGTCTGTGTACCTAGTATTAGCTGCAGGGCGCGCGCCAAAATGAAATCAGCGATGATCACGATGATCGAAGCCATCACTACCGCCGACGTCGTCGCCCGGCCCACGCCGACAGTGCCGCCTTCTGTCTTCAGGCCCTTGTGACACGCGATTGTACCCATCAGAAAAGCGAAGAACAAAGGCTTGATGATGCCGCCGATGATGTCGTCACTCGTGATTCCGTCCCTCACCGAGTTAACGAACATTGACGAGGGCAGGCCAAACAGGAAAGTCGATACGGTCCAGCCGCCGACCATTCCCATCACGTCGGTAATCAACGTCAACAGGGGCAAAGTGATCACCAGCGCCATGATGCGGGGCGCCACGAGCTTGCGAATCGGGTCAGTTCCCAGCGCGCGCATGGCGGCGATCTGTTCCGAGACCACCATCGAACCGAGTTCGGCGGAAATCGCAGAAACCACCCGGCCCGTGACCATTAGCGCCGTCAGCACCGGACCCAGCTCGCGCACCAAAGAAATCGAGACCAGATATCCCAGTTGATCGACCGCGCCATAAGAGGCGAGCGTTTGATAGGTCTGTAATGTCAGAACGCCACCGGTGAAAAACCCGGTGAGCACGATGATCGTCAGCGAACCGACGCCGATGTAATCCATCTGCGAGACGGTTTCGGGAAGATAACGAGGCTTGCGAAAAGGTCCGGTCGTGGCCCGCGCTGCGAGCAAGGACATTTCCTGAAGCTCAAATAAGAACCGAAAGATTAAATTCATTCGAGACTCAGATGACTCCGAAACGTTGCCGAAAGTCCGCGCCGGCTTTTTGGGAGGCTGGCGCAGCCTGAAGGTACGCCGGCGGCTCGAGATTGCTCACGTGCGGCTGAATTCTTCAAAAGAGCGGCTTATGATGCGCAGAACGATAGGTTTACGTCAAGCACGCTTCAGAAAAAAGAACCGGCCAAGTACGACAGCCGGTTCAGTGGATTATTGCTTGGGGTGATGGACTAAGGCTTGTTTTTCTTCTGCTGTTGGCGCAGCGCTTTACGCTGCTCAGGGGTCAACAAGGGTGCATTGGCATTGCGCCGCATTTGTTGACGGGGAGCCAATGCGTTGGCGCCTGGTCGCTCCTGTCTGATGGCTTGCGCCCGTTCTCTGATTTCCTTCAGCTTGACGCGTTGCTCAGGCGTGAGCATCTGCAGCACACGTGCCTGGCGCAAGGCCTGCAGCTGAGTGACAGCCGATTGAGCGTCCGCAACCTCCTTTGCGCGTTGCTTGATGACCTCTTCATTCGTCGGTTGCGATTCCATTGCTTCATTGAGCGCCACGCGCGTCTGCCGCAATTTGAAGGTGGCATTCATTTCCTGGTTGCGAAATTCGCGATTGATTTCGCGCCACTGTTGGATCTGTTGCGGCGTGAAACCCAAAGCAGCCGGCAGATTCTGAGCCGGGGGCGGCTGAGTGGCGACGTTGTTTGGCGGCGTCGCATTTTGATTCTGTAGCGATGTCTGGGCGTTCGTTACGGCCAGCGAGCCGAACACCAGAATCACTGCGATACAGATGAATAGGGGATTGATCTTTTCGTGTTTCATGATTGGTACCTTTGAGGCTCGATTATCGATTCGGCATCTCCTGTTGGGGCATTGCTATCAGCAATTCATCGTCGTCCGCAGGGATGGTCAACCGCAAATCGGCTGCCAGTTGTTCGCGCTCCTGCCGGTTCAGGCCGCGCGGACGGACCACCTTTGGTTGATTGGCGGCGACCTGGATTTGCTTCGTCGGCTGGTGCGGTTGCTCTTGATTAATGACGGTTGGCCCGGATGGATTCCGTTCGCTCGCCAGCTCGGCACGCGTCTCGTCCACAGCCTTTTTGATTTGATCCTGCAGCTGCTTTTGCGAATAGATTTTTGCTTCTTCGGTTTGGGCCACCGCAGCTGGTTTCTGCGACCCGCGCACAAACAGCATCGCTGCCAGCACACACAGTAACAAACCGGCAAAGGCAGTCGCACCGCGCAACCAAAGCGGCGCCACAGTGAAAAATTCTCTTAAGGCTGCGAGCGCCGAAAGCTTACGCTGGTGACGAACGAATCGCGTGGTGTCAACTGCCGGCGCGGCGACGGCCGCGGGATCAAATGAAGCGCCGAGAGCTTCGCTGCGCCAAACCTGAATCGAGTCGTGCACCTGATTGAAAACGGCGAACTCACTGCGACAGGCATCGCACTGCTGCAGGTGATTACGAAAGTCCAGGGCGTCGCTCGCTCCGGCTTCGCCGTATAGATAACTGACCAGGTCCTCCGCTCGATGACAAACTGGCCGTTCGCGTTTCTCTCTCATGACAAATCCTTCTCGATTAGGCGCCGTCCTCATCGCCGAACTTTTGTAGACGCATCTGCAATTGCCTGAGCGCGGTGTACAGACGGCTCTTGACCGTGCTCAAAGGAATTTCGAGGGCGTCGGCGATCTGTTGGAAAGTCAACTCCTCGAATTCTTTCATTACCACCACCTGCCGCAACTCGGGCGGCAAAGAACCTACCGCTTTCCGGACTGCGCGACTACGTTCAATCGCTTCCGCTGATCGTGCCGGCGAAGCATCGATCGGCAGCGCAAAGACCGCGGCGTTCTTTTCGGCTTCATCTTCGAGCGCCGTTTCACCGCGCACCTTCGCGCGCCGCTGCCGCGTGATGCACTGGTTGACCGCAATGCGATGCAGCCACGACGATACCCGCGCGTCGCCGCGAAAGCCGCGCAGGTTACGAAACGCCGCCAGAAACGTCTCCTGCGTCGCATCGCGCGCGTCTTCTTCGCGTCCCAGCATGCCGTAGGCGAGCGCGAAGATGCGTCGCTCCCACCGGCGCACAATTTCGCCGAAGGCCTCCGGGTCGCCCGAAAGCGCCCGCTCCACCATTTGCTCGTCGTTGGTGACCGTATCCATCTGGCTAAGACTGCGTCCGGCCGCGGCTTCCAAATGTTCGGCGCAAAAACCTGCGCCGTCAACTCTTTAGACGCATTCCCCAGTTTCTGAGTTTGTAAAAGATGAATAGCGGCCAGCACGGCGGCGACTTCCCGGCGGTTCGCCAGCCAAAACAACCCAAGTGTTAACATGTCGAAGGTCAAGTCACAGTATTTCAGCAGTTAAATTATGGCCAAACCCGTTGACACGGCTCCATCCGACCAATTAATCTGAGAGAGACACTGATTCGACCTATCGGTGTGCATGTCCTGATCCTGCAAAAGTTTCGCCTGCTAACCTTCTAGTGATCGAACGCCTGAAGAGAATTCGTCTGATATACGTCGTGCTTGCAGTGTTGCTGCTCGTCGGTCTTTTGCCGTTGAGTGTGGCCGGCGTGTTGCTCTCACGGCGCAGCGCCGAAGAGTTGCGGGCGATTGAAGGTCGATATCAGGCGCAACTGGTACGTGACAAGGCGCGGCAAATCGAACTGTACGGCCAACGTTACCGCGAAGTCGTGATCGGGTTGGCCCGCGCATTTGAGATTACCGGCGGTAATCAGTTAGCAGCTAATTCCGGTTATGAGGCGCGTCTGCAAAAAAGTCTCCAGGACGATCCGAACTTGATCGCGCTCGCCATCTGTCCGGTCAAAGGCGAAGTCCATCGCGCTTTTCAATTCGATTTGATCAAGCGAGAGGAAGTCGATCAACGCATCAACGATGTGCTGGCGCATATGAATGGCCGCGGAACGATCATTGGTCGCCCGCAAGTCATTCGTTCAGGCCAGGAGATGGGTCTCACGATTGCCGCGCCGGTCATGAACGGTGACGAGATTACGGCAGCCGTCGTCGCCATCGTTTCGTTTCAGGAAGTTTTTAAAGCAGTACAGCAATCGTCTTCGAAGAGCGCCCGCGAGTTGTTGGATGCCGGCCAGCCCGTCGTCTTCGTGGTTGATCAGAATGGCCGCGCGGTCGCGCATCCGGACGCGGCGGTGGCTTTCTCAGAGCGGCCGATGACCGATTTGAAGGTGGTCCAGGATTGGCTCGAGACCGGGATTCAGGTGCAATCGGCGCTGGAGCCTTTCTCTCTGGACCGTGATGGGAGATCGACACCGATGCTGGGATCGTACGCGACGGTTGAGTTGGATGAGAATTCGATGCTGGGCGTGATCGCAATTCAGGACGAGGCTGCGGCGCTGGCGTCGGTTGGTGACATGCGCACCCAGACTTTGTTTGTCAGTCTGCTGGCGGCCGTCCTGGCGCTCGTTTTCGGGTTCTTCTTTGCCCAGATGTTGACGCGGCCGGTGCGTGAACTCGCGGCCGGCGCGCAACGCATCGCTGCCGGAGATTTCTCGCAGCGAGTAATGGTGCTCGGACGAACAGAGCTGGGCGAACTCGGAACGTCGTTCAATCAGATGACTGATCAGGTCGAGCGGTACATCGGCGACCTGCAAAGTTCCGCCGAAGAGAATCGCGAATTGTTTTTGGGAACGGTGAAGGCCCTGGCGGCGGCCATTGACGGTAAAGATCCTTACACCCGCGGCCATTCGGAGCGCGTTTCCCGTTTCTCAGTGGCGACTGCTCAAGCCCTGGGGCTGACCGAAACTGAGATCGAAAAGATTCGTATCAGTTCGCTGCTTCACGATGTTGGTAAGATTGGTATCGACGACAGCGTGTTGAAGAAACCTTCCGCATTAACGGATGAAGAATTCGAAATCATGAAGTCGCATCCGCAGAAGGGCTACAAGATCATGTCGCAGATTCCCGCGATGCGCGACTTCCTCCCCGGCATGTACATGCACCACGAGATGATCAATGGCCAGGGATACCCGCAAGGTTTGCAAGGGGATCAAATCCCGATGCAGGCCCGTGTCGTATCAGTCGCTGATACGTTTGACGCCATGACAACTGAACGTCCTTATCAACGGGCGATGGAGTTGGAGGCTGCGCTCACCCGGCTCAAGAGTTTCGTCGGCACGCGTTACGACGCGCGCGTCGTGGCCGCCTTTGTGGCCGCGTGCGAGGCGGGCAAAATTCGTCCGGGCGTGACCCGCGTAATTCGCAAGCAAAGCGACTTCCGTAACATTCAACCGCTGCCCTTAATCCCCACGCCTGATTCAGTCATCGCCGTCAGCTAGTCAGAAACCCGACCGTCAGGGAGGGTGCAACTTTAAACTTTTTAACGCGCTATTCGTGGGGCTAGGGCACCCTTGCTCACGCGCGGGTTTCTGACTGTGCGCCGCTTCTGCTTATAATCGGCCTTAATCCGATTATGTGTCAGAAGCCCGACCGTAAGGGAGGGCCTCGTTATGAAACGAGCCCTTGCTGACGCGCGGGCTTCTGACACAAAGGAGTGATTGATGCCGTTTTGGCGAAGAAAAAAGGAGCAGTTTGTCTCGCTCGGACTTAACCGCGAGGTCGCGGAAGAACCGATTGCGGAGCTGCCCAAAGCTGCGGATGCTGAGCAGGCCGCACTCGCAAGTGAACCGGAAAAGATCGAACCTGCCGCCCCCAGTACTAACTCGCCATGGCAGACGTCAGTGCTGGGACTTGATCTTTCGATTGAACAACTGCAGGCCCGCGAGGCTGCGCTCGAGCAAGAATTCTCGGCCCGTTTCCGCCGGGCGGTGGCCGCTACGCGCGAGTCTTTGTCAGAGCGGATCGATACGGTTTTCGCCGGCGCGAAACGAATCGACGCGGAGCTGCTCGATGAACTTGAAGAGGTCCTGATCGCGGCCGATATCGGGGTGCCGACGACGCTGCACATTCTCGAGACGGTGCGTCGTGGGATCAGTCGCAAAGAGATCGACGACATTGAAAAATTGAAAGCTTCGATCAAGTCTGAATTGCTTTCGATTCTGCAAGCGTCGGAAAGGCAAGGGGTCGCGTCAGAGAATTCGGTTCCCGACAACATCGCTCCTTACGTGATGATGATCGTGGGGGTGAACGGTGTCGGTAAGACGACGACGATTGGCAAACTCGCGCAGCGTATCAAAGCTGAGGGCAACGACGTTTTGATTTGCGCAGCCGATACTTTTCGGGCGGCGGCCTCGGACCAATTGGCAATCTGGGCGGAACGAACCGGCGTCCCTTTGATTCAGCAGAAACAGGGAACTGATCCGGCGGCAGTGCTGTTCGATTCGATGAAAGCGGCGAAGGCGCGTGGGTCCGATGTGCTGATTGTCGATACCGCCGGGCGCTTGCATAACAAGTCGAACCTGATGGCGGAGCTCGAAAAGATGAAACGAGTCGCCGGCCGCGAAGTCGAAGGTGCGCCGCACGAAACCCTGCTCGTCGTTGATGCCGTTACCGGTCAAAACGGATTGGAGCAGGCGCGGCAATTCCTGAAAGTCGCGGGCGTGACGGGCATTGTGCTGACCAAACTCGATGGCACGGCGAAAGGCGGCATCGCCGTCGCGATCGCGAAAGAACTTGGTTTGCCGATTCGTTATGCAGGTATTGGCGAGAAGGTCGACGATCTCGTTGTTTTCGATCCTGAGCAGTACGTGAATAGTCTGTTCAACTGACAGTCAAATGTTATCAGTCCGTTTAGAGCGCGGATTTGTCCGCGCCGGACATGCCGGACAAGTCCGGCGTCTTAACGATCGTAAACTAAGAGGGTTGGCTCACTGGAGTTCGACTACGTTTATTCGACGGCATGCTATAAAGACTCCGCCGCTTTGCGACGATCTTAATCCGTGACAGACAGATCACAACTCGACCAGCTAATGATGCAGCGCGCGCTCGACCTTGCGGCGCAGGGCGTGGGCCAGGTCAGTCCCGGGCCTTTAGTCGGCACTGTGATCGTCGACGCGAGCGGTGAGGTGGTCGGCGAAGGTTTCTATCTTTATGACGAAGTGAAACATGCCGAGACCGTTGCGCTCGAACACGCGGCAGACAAGGCCCGCGGCGGCACGGCCTACGTTTCTTTAGAGCCGCACGCGCATCAGGGTCGCACCTCGCCGTGTTCCGATGCCTTGATTAAGGCCGGCATCAAACGCGTGGTGGCTCCCATCGACGATCCGAATCCGAAGGTATCCGGCCGCGGCTTCGCCCATTTGCGCGAAGCCGGAGTTTCAGTCGAGACCGGCTTGCTGGCCGACGAGGCCGCGCGTTTGAATGAAGCCTACATTCATTTCATGCGCACCGGTCGACCGTTCGTACATCTGAAGATGGCGGTATCTTTGGATGGCAAGGTCGCGACGGC
>Ga0207511_100055_pt1 | contig 27697 bp, 24 predicted proteins | sample NitcycUWRSCHO22C_FD_188265 | JGI IMG/M metagenome (GOLD analysis project Ga0207511, IMG submission 188265) | Soil microbial communities from Arlington Agricultural Research Station in Wisconsin, USA - Nitrogen cycling UWRJ-SCHO22-C (SPAdes) | ecosystem: Environmental > Terrestrial > Soil >... | reverse complement strand
TCGCAATTGCGATGTGTTGGACCCCCGGACCCCGGTAAAACTCGAGGTACTCGTCGATCTGATCGACGGCGCTCGAGGTATGCATCCAACCGCAGTGCTCGTTGAATCCCTGATAAATGAACATCTGCCCCCAGGTTGAAGCGCCATAAGCATTCAAACCTTCGTCGCTCATCACCTGCAGTTCCGATCTGAAGTAGAACGAGGTATGCGGGTTGATGACCAACATCGCATTTTTGCTGGTCGTATTGGTGGGCGCGACGGCGATGCCGTTCGATCCACCCGGCTCTTTCACAAAGCTCGAGTCTTCGTTCAGCGCAACCTCGGCGCGGTTCGCTCCATAAAAAGCCTGCAACTGGTTCAGATTGATAGTCTCAATATCGCCGCCGATGCTGCCTTCACTGAAGGTCAGCGCCATCCATGGTTCGAAATGGGTGATCACGCGCGGCTTCACTTCGGGATGTTTGGCCAGATAGAAGTTCAGGCTATCGGCCCATGCGGTCATCAGTTTCTGTAGCCACGCCGGACTGCTTTGATAACGTGCCTTCATGTCGTCCGGATTGATGTAGAGCTTCATGCGCAGGTCGCGCCAGATCGCGCTCTCGCCTTCAGCCTCAGCCAGGCGTCCCTGGGAATTGATGAAGTTCGTCTCGACGCGATTGAAATCGTCTTCGGCTTGCGCATAGATCATTCCAAACACGGCGTCGGCGTCCGTCTTGCCGTGGACATGGGCGATGCCCCAGTCGTCCCGCGTGATGGTGACGTTCTGTACGTGCTGCTGCCAACGCGCGAGTTCATTCTGGGCCCGTGACGGCGCGGCAGCGAACGCAAAGCTACAGATGACGGCGACGACGACGAACAGCTTCTTCATGAAACTCCTCCGATGACTTGGTGTTGGATGACTGGCCGGTAAAGTGTGGAATATATCGCGCTTGCTGCGGGAAGGGAAATGCGCAGGCTTACTTACTTTGTCTGCGCAATCGTCGCTTTCACGATGTAATCAAGACGCGGAAAGTTGCGCTTCAAATAGTCATTGCCTTCTTTGAAGAGTGGATCCTGCTTGCCCGCGCGGATGCCGCCGAGGGCCGATTCGCCATACTCGGAAAAGAACGCATCGGCGACGTCCATACCTTTGGTTACGCGGCCGATGGGCACGAAAGGTTCTTTGTCGAAGGTCTCCGAGTTGTCGCGCAGACTTATGACGACCTGCGTCGCGCGGCCGTTCGCATCTTTAAAAGCGAAGAACACTGCGCCGCGCACGTTTGACTCCACGCGTGGGTCGTCCGTAATCGTCCGGGTCCGCCAGGCCTGCGCGATCTGCGGATCGCCACTGATGCCAAACTGCGCCCACTTGCCGGCCACAACGCGAAAGATGGCCGAGTTATTGTAATAGCCGCGATCCACCAGGTTGTAGAAGCGGTCGACACCATGCGGCGCCCACACGCGATGCACATCGATAAAGACGGATCCCTTGCTGGTTTGCAGCTGCACCGTGAAATTGTCGGGAGCACGGCGATTCATTTCGGGGCTATCAGGACGCAGCAGCAAATTGCGAGCGTCTGGTTGGGAAGGACGCTGCGGAAAGGATGTCCCGAGCGCGACGGCGATTATCGTCAACACCAGAATCGGTGCGAGTTTGTGAATTCGCCGGCGCATAAGAATGATTCGTGAACGTTACCGTGAGGCGATGGGCCGGAGCCGCCAACGGCCAAACGCAACGAACAATGCCAGCAAGCAAGTTACGAAAGGAGTTGCAGCCATCGGTACGCTGCCCATGGCCGTTACGATCGTCGCCCCGAGCGTAATGATACATAGACCCGCGGCTGCGATTGGCGTCAGGCCAGGTTTGATTCGCAGCAGTGCCGGCAGAATCAGGCCGATGCCGCCGAGTATTTCGCACACCCCAATGAAGTGGAAAAACCATCCGGGGAAAACAACGGGCGCGCCTTTCTGCATTTCGGCGACCGGCATCAGGAATTTCATCGTGCCCGCAAACAGGAACAGCAGACTCAACAACGCTTGAACGATCCAGAGCAGTATGTTCATGATTTTGGAGCGCCCGCATCCTGCGGGCGGGTCGCGGCCATCCCTGGCCGCATTGTTATTTACATTTAGCAGGCAGGATGCCTGCGCACCGCACGCAAGGATGCGTGCGCTCCTATTGCGGCGCCTTCTCAGCAACCGATTTCATTTGCGCCAGGCCCTTCTCGAAATCACCGCCGACCATCTTGTCCATGTTCATGAACAGGCACATGGCCTTGCCGACAAAGTTATTGTCGCCATCCATCGTCCATGTCACGCCAGTTTGGTTTCCCTGCGGCTTGAAACTGAAAACTGTGGCACTGGTCGCCGCGAATGGCTTGATGAACTCGAGCTTGATATTGATTGATTCGCCCGGCTTGCTGTCGGTGATCGTCATGCGACCTTCGCCAACATCGCTGTTCCCGGTCCATGCGTAGACAGCTCCACTGCCGGAAGGCGGTCCGCTAAAACTTGTCTTCATGTTCGGATCGAGCTTGGCCCACGGCGACCACGCGTCCCATTTGTGAAAGTCGTTTACCTGATTGAAGACAACCGGCGCCGGAGCAGTCATCATGGCCGATCGTTCGACCCGATAATGTGCCGGCTGCAAGGCCACGACTACGCAGAAGATTGCGACGCCGACCACGATCACGACCAGGGCCAGAAGCAGAATCTTTTTAATCATGAAGGTCTCCTTACGTTTCCGGGGTTTGAGTGGCGCAAATCTTAACTGAAGCTCAAACCTCAGTCCACAGATTTGTTACGCCGGATTCTGATATAAGCCGAGAATGTTTCCGGCCGGGTCCGCAAAGCGCGCGGTGATCTCAGGTGCGTCGGCGCCGATTGGCTGCACAATCGTGCCACCCGCGTGCAGAATCTTTTCTACGGTCGTGTCCACACTGTCAACCATCACATAGATGAGCAAACCGACATCAGTCATCGGTTTACGGTCGAGGCGCCACGCCCCGCTCACCTGACCGACGCCATCGTCAAACGCTCTGCTGCCGTCGCCGCGCCTCCTGACGTTCCAGCCGAAGACTTCCTGATAAAAGCTCACCGATCGTTCGATATCGGTGGCAGGGATTTCGATGTAACAGATTTTTCCGTTTCCGAGTGTCGGTTCCATGATCTAATTAAGCTGTCCCTCAAAGTGTTTGGACGCGCCGGACGAATCAATTGTGATCCTCGGTATTGACCATCCACGGAATTCCAAATCGATCGACGCACATGCCAAAGCCTTTCGACCAGAAGGTTTCCTGGAATGGCATGGTGACGTTGCCACCTTCGGACAAGGCCTCAAAGACTCGTTCGCCTTCCGCCTTGTCCTTCACGTGAATAGACACGTTCATACCTTTCGGAGCTTGATATTTATCCGGTGGTGAGTCCGCGCCCATGATTGATTGATCGCCGACTTTGAAATTGACGTGCATGATGCGGCTATGAGTTTCGGCAGGGAAATGTTCAGCAGCGCCGGGCATCTCGCCCCACGTCATCGAAAACAGAATCTTGCCGCCGAGTACTTGCTCGTAAAATTTGAAAGCCTCCGCGCAGTTGCCGTTGAAATTCAAGTATGGATTGATTTGCATTTGTCTTCTCTCCTTTAGTGGTCGGAGCGTGGGCATCCCTGCCCGCAAAGCGTGGCGTAATGCGGGCAGGGATGCCCGCGCTCCGGAATCGACTCATTTCCCGTCGTAGGCGTCCTTCATCTTCTGGAGGTCCAGTTTCTTCATCGGCATGACTGCCTTCATCACGCGGTTGGCACGCTCAGGATCGCCGGTCATTAACTCGCCGATTATCTTCGGTACGACTTGCCACGACAGCCCAAACTTATCCTTCACCCAGCCGCATTGGCTCTCCGTGCCGCCGTCGGCGGTGAGTTTGTCCCAAAAATAATCGATTTCGGCCTGGTCCTCGCAGTGCACGACGAGCGAAACCGCTTCCGTGAATTTGAAAATCGGCCCGCCATTCAAACCCATGAACTCGCGGCCATCGAGTTCGAACGTGACCAGCATGACTTCGCCTTTCGGCCCCGGGCCGGCATCGCCGTAGCGCACCACGTCTTTGACCTTTGAATTCTTAAATACAGAACCATAAAACGCGGCCGCTTGTTCCGCCTGATTATCAAACCAGAGGCAAGTTGTGATTTTCTGATTGTCTGCCATCGTGATTCTCCTGATTATCGATTTATTCCTGCTTCAAAGGTTAGTCGAACGAAGTTTGCGCAGATCGACAATGGTTTGACGTTACAAAGAATAATTTATTGCGGCCCAAAAAATCAGGTCCAGTGAGTCAGCCAGGTGGCGAATACGATCCAGGCGTGCGTGACCCCAACAATCATGCGCAGCGGGTGGGAAACGACAATCAGTGCGCCGCCCAATACCGTGGCCCGGTGCGGCTTTCCGCGCGTGACGAAGTCGAAAGCCAGGCAGGGAAGGATGAACAAATCAGCGAGCCCGAAAAAAATCAGCGGTCCGCCGGTTGCGATGAAGCCGATGGGTATCCGGGCCACCGCCGCCGGCAACATGGCAATCGTCGCCAGCAACATCAGACGCTTATGCGTATCGGCCTTGCGGCGAAAGTAGAACGCGCCGCCCACCAATAAAGCAAAGATCAGCAAGTCGCCGAGCGGAATCGTGAGAAACGAAAGCGGATTGACATCCGGTATGGGCGATGGTCCCTTTGCCCGGACGATCGCGGTTATCGTGCCGACGACCAGTATCAGACAGGCGATTACGCCGCCGGCCACGCCCAGACGCATGTGCGTTCTAGTCCGCCGGGCGGCGACCAGCGTAGTCTGCACCACGAACAACGCAATCCATGAAGTGAAGATTGTGCCATGCACAATCAGCAGCGGGATCAAAGCCTGCGTCTGCGGAAAATAGGAACGGAGAAACCACGTGCGCGAGAATCCGGCGAAGACGACAATCGCGATCGCGATCGACATGCCGGTATAGAAAATTCGTTCGCGCCGCTTGACGTCTACAATTGGCGAAGGTATTTGGGCTGCAGCTATTGAACTCATGTTTGTGTAGCACAGACTTCAGTCTGTGATTGCGGTGTGTGTGTATGTGTCAGCGCCCGGAGCGTTAGCGACGGGATCAAGTGATTTCTCGGAAGCCACCTGATCCCGTGGCTAACGCCACGGGTACTGACACGCGTCCTTTAATCACCATCGAGCAGATCGATTCTAAAGACGTATGGCTTGCCGTTGCGAAACCGGTAATAGATGTCATGAAGATAGAGTTGATTGTGCAGTATGCCGTTGTCGTAATTGTATTCGCAGTGTCCTTTGGCACACTTCACCAATTCCGAAACCTGGCGAAACGGTGAGCCTTCCTCTCGCTCCCGCTTCTTCAGCCACGCATCGAATTGCGCAAACGTCTTGAAGCTCCGGCGCACGACCGAACCCTTGCCTTCCATCAATGAGTGCACAATTCTGACGAGCACCGGACCTTGAATCAATTTCTTTTCGTCGAGCGTACGCATCGTCTTGGCCTTGTACGTATCCGCGACCGACTTCTGAAGTTGATCCACGAATTCCTTTTGAGATTGGGCCAGCGCCGATGACGAGACCAGCGCGATCAAACAAAATGCGAACGAAACCTGTTTCATCTTTGCTCCAGAGAAATGAACCGCGTTGGAATTCTGAGACTTATTTAGTGCGACCGTGCGGGACATTCTTATAAACCACGCCGCCCTTCATCACAAACACCACGCGCCGCACCGCGGTGATATCTTTCAGAGGATCGCCATCAAGCGCGATGATATCCGCTTGCAAGCCCGGCGTCATCGATCCAATTTCGTTGCTGAGTCCCATCGCTTCCGCCGCCAGCGAATTTGCCGAGACCATCGCCGTCATCGGATCGACTTTGGCGTCGCGGACCCGGTCGATGAATTCTTCCGCGTTCCGTCCGTGCGCGCCGGCGACCGCGTCTGTGCCAAAGACGATTTTGAGTCCGGGAATTTTCGACGCGCGCTGCACGAGGTCGTGATTCATTGGCAGAATCTTTTGCATCGCGTCGAAGCCTTCAGCGGTGTAGCCGGGCGTCCCCAGATACCTGTCCTTGTTCAGCAGGTAATTCTCGATCACCAGGCCGGCCTGCGGATCGAGATACGTTCCTCGCTGAGCCATCAACTTCAAATCGTCATCGGTGGCCAGCGTGCCGTGTTCGATCTGGGTGCAGCCGGCGAGCGTGGCGGCGCGCACGGCGTCTTTGTAAGCATGGACCAGCGTGCGTAAACCTATCTTCTTCGCTTCGTCGCACGCGGCGTTCAGTTGTTCCTGCGAGAGTGTCATGCCGCCGCCCTGGCGAATGCTGGCCGACGCGAAAATCTTGATTAGGTCGGCGCCGGCTTCTTTCTGTTTGCGAATGAAGGCGCGAATTTCATCGGGCGTGCCAGTTTGCGGTCCGCGTCCGCTGAGCGGCTCAACGGCCGTGAGCAGACGCGGCCCGGGCAAAAGTCCTTTGGCAATTGCATCGCGCAGCGGCAGATCGGTCGGCGAACCCACGCTCTGAATCGTCGTGAATCCGGCGAGCAGAGTCGCCCAGGCATTCTCGGCAGAGGCATACGCCGCTTCGGCAGTGGTGCGGCCGGGGCCGCCGTTCTTTCCATCCGGTCCGAAGCTCCACGTCACGTGCGCGTGCGCGTCAATCCAACCCGGCATGAGCGTCAGTCCGCGCAGATCGTAATCAACCGGCCCGGCCTTGGAATCGATGGCGACAATCTTCGAGCCTTCGATGACGATGCGCGTGTTGCGCAACACCTTGCCTTTCCCGTCGAAGAGGGTATCGGCCGCGATGACGATCCGCTTTGCCTGGCCCGGGACAGAATGATGGGCCATCACGACGATCAAGATGACGGCGTTGAGGACGAGGACTTTTCTCATTGATGCTCCTTCTGCTGAACCTGTAGGGGCAGGGCTCGTCCCTGCCCGTTCGTCGTCCTCGCTAAACACGGGCAGCCACAAGGGCTGCCCCTACCGAAGCGGGCCGAGGGCTCTTTATAAACCAAGGCTTACTTCTTCACAAAGTCGGCGGTGCGTAATGAACAGAGTGTCAGTACCGGGAGCGGTAGCGACCGGATCACACGCTACTTCGACAGGTCACATGATCCGGTCGCTACCGCTCCCGGTACTGACACCACTACTTGCCGTTGCGCCGCTGTTCCTTGAAGGCCTGTTGATGGATCTCGTAGATGTGATGAGCGGGAACTTTCGGCTGGCGATCGAAAGTCAGCAGCCCGTTGATCTCCTGCTCGATATCGGTGAGTTGGGTGTAGCAGAAGCCCGCCAGAAATCCGAGCGACGAGATGCCTCGCATCAGGTCTTCATACTTCGCCGCGAATTCTTCCGGCGTGTTGAATGAATCGTAAAAGCGATAGAGCAGATCTCGTTGCTCGGGCGGAATGTCCGGTGGAATATTCAGAAAGCCGCCAACTTCGGAAAGTATGATGGGCTGGCCACGATATTTCGAGCCGCGCGCAAACAGAGGTTTCTCGGGAAGCCAGACCTGCATCGGCAATTGTCCGCCGGAGATTTTATCGAGGTATCGCTCGCGCAATCTCTCAGCCGTCGGCGTGTAGTCGTGGATAGCGCAGATGTCGCAGATGTCGGTGTGTTCCCAACCGTCGTTGTCGATCACCGGGCGCGTGGCATCGAGCCGGCGCGTCGTTCGCACCATCCGTTCGATGAAGGCGTATTGACCGGCATGCTCCTGTTGCAGACCCGGAAAACCCATGCTCTCGTTGACCGGGACCCAGGCGATGATGCACGGATGGTTGTAATCTCGCCGCACCGCGCGTTGCCATTCGGCCGACAAAAGTTCTTCAGCGTCCGGCGACCATTCGCGCGCGTTGGGCATTTCTTCCCATACCAAGAGACCCAGCCGATCACACCAGTAGAGCCAGCGCGGGTCTTCAATTTTTTGATGTTTGCGCGCGCCGTTGAATCCGAACATCTTGATCCAGCCGATGTCGGTCTGGAGCGCTTCATCAGTCGGCGCCGTCATGTAGCCGCCCGGCCAGTAACCCTGGTCCAAAACCATCTTCAAGTAGGTCGGCTCGCCGTTGATCATGACCTGGCCATTACGCAACTCAATACTGCGCATCCCAAAGTATGAACTGACTTCATCGAGCAACTCGTCGCCTTCATACAGACGCACTTTCAAATCGTAGAGATGCGGCGCGTGCGGATACCAAAGTTTGGCGTACGGAATAGTCATCATGAATTGACCCGTCGCGACGGCCGTACGCGTCTCTTGCCGCGTCACCAGTCGATCGTCATCGAAGATTTCAACTTCGATTCGCCAGTTCGACGAAGGCGCATGCAGGAACACGCTCAGGTAGAGGATGTTTCGATCGGCCACCGGAATGGTGCGCAATTCTTCAATGCGAATCGCCGGCGTTGCTTCCAGCCAGACCGTCTGCCAGATGCCGGTGGTGCAGTAGTAATCGATGCCGAAAGGCAAGCCGGTGAAGGATTGCTTGCCGCGCGGCTGTCGCGGGTCCTGTCGATCTTCAACGCGCAGCATCACGCGGTTCGTGCCTGCGCGCAAGTAGGGCGCGATCTCAAATTGGAAAGGAACGTGGCCGCCCTGGTTATGACCGACTTCGGCGCCGTTCACCCAGACAGTCGAGTAGTAATCGACGGCGCCAAAATTCAGCAGCACATCGCAGCCTTCCCATTCCTTCGGCACCTCAAAGTTGCGCGCGTACCAGACGATTTCATGAACCGACTTGTCTTTGACGCCGGACATTTCAGCCTGATAGGCAAACGGCACGACGATTCGTTGGGGCAGATCCTGACGTTCAAACCAACTGTTCTTGATTCCTTCGTCGGCGTCATCAAAGGCAAATTCCCATTCGCCATTCAGGTTCAGCCACTTGTCGCGTACAAACTGCGGGCGCGGATATTCCGGCCGCGGCACGCCGTTGTTGCTCACACCATTCACCTCATGCTGCCACGTGTAACTCATCTCTGAACAAGTCTCTCTGTCGCTGCAATTCGTCCGCTAAGGGTTGATAAATTTCGCGCTCGCCTTTCTCATCCGCGTAGTCCCAGAGCCCGTTGTAACAGTGACGGTCGTCCAGCCACCCGGGATGGTTCAGGATGGGATAAAGACAGATGCCTTCGAGCTGCACGCCGTCTTTGGCTGCCGCCAGTGCTTCGCCGCACACATAGCGAAACCACTTCGGCCGCAGGTCGTCTTCGATGCCAGTCTCGGCGATGAAGAAAGGACGTTGATAGCGGTCGTATATTTCTTTAATGATATTTCTGAGGGGCTTGTAACGCGGATTGTTTTGATCGATGAATCCCTGACCGAGAATCCACTGATTGTGCACGTAGTAGTTGGCGCCGATCGCGTCGAGGTACTTGGGCGCGCCGCCCAGCTCCGGCTTCAGACGCCCGGACAGCATGTCCCAGGCCTGAAACTGTGAGGTGCGATAGCTTTCGGCCTCGCGCGCCTGCTTCTCGTTGTTGGGATCGAGCGGCAGCACGTTAATCATCGGATCGATTTGCGTGATGCGCGTGCGTTGATCGATATCCCAAAGCGCTTCGCACACCGCGAGGTTGGCGCGGACGAGTTGTTGTTTTAGTTCGTCACCACGGCGGGTGCAGAAAGGATTAAGCACGGCGCCGTCGCCGGCGGCCCAGGAGAAGAATGAAATCTCGTTGGTGGGACAGGCGAAGAGGACGTCGTCGGTTTCGTTCTTCCAAACCCGAGCGAATTCGCGCGCGAACGCGGCGAGTGCGTCAACGAAGCGCGGCTCGAACACATCGAGCCGGTCGTCAGGCCAGCCATAATGAAAGATGTCCCAGATGACCTGGATGCGTGCTGACTGCGCGGCGCGCAGCATCGGCAGGAGACTTGACCAATCGTAGTTACGCTGGCGCTGCTCAATCAGGTGCCAGCGCAATCCCTCGCGGGCTGTCCTGATGCCTTGCTCAATTAGCCGGCGATAGTCCTGGCCTGCGAAGCGGTCGTGATGCGTAAAAGCAATTTCATCCAACCGCTTGCCGGTGGCCAGGCGATGGGTCGAACATTCAAATCCGCCGAGAAAGAAACTTTCAAACAGCTTTTCGTATCTCACCATGCTGCGAACCGCCGACAATCGTCAGGTCGGTGGTGATGGTCGCCCGACTCGCCGGCTTGTGATTTCCATTCTGATGACCGTGCGCGAGCTGCAGCGCGTCCGCTCGCTTGGTGCTGATCATCTTCGAATAGACGGTCAGCGCCTGCGCCACGATCTGGTCCATGTTGTAGTACTTATAAGTTGCCAGACGCCCCACGAAGTGTATGCCCGGCGTGTTGTCCGCGAGTGCTTTGTACTTCGCATAGACGGCCGCGTTCTCTTTGCGCGGGACCGGGTAATAGGGATCGCCCTCGCTCTTCGGAAATTCATAGACGATGCTGGTCTTCGCGTGTTCCTGGCCCGTCAAATATTTGAACTCGGTCACGCGCGTGTAGAGATGCTCGTTCGGATAATTGATCACCGGCGCTTGCTGGAACTGCTCAACGTTGTGCGTTTCGTGCTTGAACTCCAGCGAACGATACGGGAGCTTGCCATAGCAATAGCCGAAAAACGCGTCCACCGGTCCGGTATAGATCATCTCGTTGAAGGGAATCTCTTTTTCGATTTCGCGATAGTCGCAGTTCAGCATGATCTTGATATTCGGGTGATCCAGCATGTTCTCGAACATGCGCGTATAGCCATGCAGCGGCATCGCCTGATAGGTATCGGTGAAATATCGATCGTCGCGGTTGGTGCGCGTCGGAATGCGCGACGTTACACTGGCATCGAGTTCCGACGGGTCGAGGCCCCACTGCTTGTTCGTGTAGTTCTTAAAAAATTTCTCGTACAGTTCGCGGCCGACGGTGCTGACCACCACGTCTTCCGAGGTCTTGACGTGCTCGCGCGGTTCGGCGACCTTCTTAAAAAACTCTTCGACCTGGAATGAAGTTAGATTTAGTCCGTAAAGCGAATTAATCGTATCGAGATTGATAGGAATCGGAACGATCTGGCCGTCGACACTGGCGCGCACACGATGCTGATACGGCCGCCATTCAGTAAAACGCGACAGATACTCGAACACTTCGCGCGAGTTCGTGTGGAAGATGTGCGGGCCGTACCGGTGAATCAAAATTCCGTGCTCGTTGTATTCGTCGTAAGCATTGCCGCCGATGTGCGGACGCTTGTCGCACAGCAGAACTTTCTTATTTGAACCGCGGGCCAATCTCTCAGCGATCACGCTGCCCGCGAATCCGGCTCCGACAATTAAATAGTCAAACATAGTTTTTCCCCTGTTCCTTGTATTAAAAGTTTGCTGCTCGCAACGTCTGTGGCGTGCTAACCGGTATCGGCGTTGAGAGTGTTTTGCGCTCGACCACCTGGTCGATGAGAGCAGACATCCGGCACCAGGTATCGTCCCAGGAAGTCTGCGCCAAAAAACTGTCTACTTGCCTGAGCCAATTGTCATTGGTTGCGTCCGCGCTTAACGCTCGCTCAATTGCGGCGATGAATTCTTCCGTGTTGCTCGCGATCTGCACCAGTTCCATTTCGCCATAAGGCCGAACGACATCCTGGATCGGCGTCGACACCACCGGTTTGCCGGCGGCGAGATATTCCGGAGTCTTGGTCGGGCTGATGAATCGCGTCGATTCGTTTTGGGCGAACGGCAAAAGGGCCACGTCCCAACCGGCAATGTACGCGGGCAACTCGCGATAGTCTTTGCCGCCGAGATAATGAATGTTCGCGCGCTGCGGCAGGGAATTGGGATCAATCTTGACGACTGGACCGATCATGATGAATTGCCAATCGGGCCGCGCGGCCGCCGCTTCATCGATCAACGGCACGTCAAAGCGCTCGTCAATCACTCCGAAGAAACCGAGTCGCGGATGTGGAATCTCTTTTTGATCCGCAGGATCTTCCCGGCGCGCGCGCGCCTGGTTGAAATGCGCGCGATCGATACTGCTGGGAAATGCATAAACCGCCGGATGCCGATCACGCTTGGCTTCGTAAAGGCTGTAGCCGCCGGTAAAAACCACGTCGGCCCGCTGCAGCAGCTCCTTCTCTCTTTCCAGCAGCTGTCGCGGAGCGCCCTGGAAAGCCGACAATTCATCCATGCAATCAAAGACAGTTGCGACTGGAGAGAATTGACGCGTGAACTCGAGCGCCATCGGCGTGTAGTACCAGAACACGTATTCGCTAATGCGGTTTTCGATGAAGAACCGATGCAGCATTTCTTTCAGCACTGCCTGCGTAGCGACGTCACTGTGCAGGCCTGCCGGCAGATGCGGCGTGATTACTTTGACGCCGGCGTCGCGCTCGCGCACTTCGAGGTGCATTGAGCCGTTGAAGACGGGTTCTTCGAAAAAGAAGACGCGCCGGTCTGCCGCAGCGCGGGTCAGCAAATGCTGCGGCCGCTGATAGACGAAGTCCCAACGAAGATGCGACCAGCAAACGAGGTCGGGCTGCGATGCATTTCCTTCACGCGGTTCAAGATCGCTGGCATTGAGAGATTCTTTGATTATGTTGTTGTTGATGATTTCGGCAGACACAAATATCTCCTCCACATTAGTCTGAAACTGTTTTCTGATTCACCGCAGATGGAACTCAAGCGCGGGAGGTTCCAACTCCGTCTTCAGACAGGGTTCGTCGAAACTTCCGACTGAAGTAAATGCACAAAACGGCGAGCGGCATGATAGCCATGGTGATTGTCGTAATTGTCACTGAATGATTGTTACTTTCTTATAATCCGTATTGTGCTTTCTCACCCTGTCGCCGCTTGAATTCAATACAGCGATCAGAAGCCTCGTTTAGTTTCCGTCCGGCAAATTAGTGCTTTCGCGCTTCAGGTAGGTTCAGAGCAATCGCGATACCACGAGAGATAAGGTCAGTACCTCCGCGTGAGCGGATGGATCCAACCACAGTCTTCACGCGATTGCGGAGTGGGCTAACGGAGTCATAGATGAAAGTACTCTTGATTCCGTCCGCTCACGCGATTGGTACTGACGCTTGTTATCGCTTGTACTCTTTGACGTAGTTGGGAATTTCGATGCAGCTCGGTAAGCGAGGATCAGGAAGCGGATTTTCTGCAATCATCCTTATCGGCAAAACGCCGGCCCACACATCCATCGCATAATCTTCTTCATCGTCGAGTGGTGGGCCGGTGCGAATCTTGGCTGATGCTTCTTCGATCGGCATTGAGAGAACGGTCGTCTGTTGCAGTTCAGCCTCGCTCGGCTTACGCACTTCCTGCCAACGTCCGGCAATCATGTGTTCGGACAACGCAAACAATGCCGCGAGCTTTTCTTCGCGTTCATCGATCGGCGTCGCGCGACCGAAGATCACCACCGATCGATAATTCATCGAATGATGAAAGGCCGAACGCGCGAGCACCAGCGCATCGATGAGCGTGACGGTGACGCATGCGTCGATGCCGGTTTCCAGCGCGCGTAACATCCGGCTGGCCTGTGATCCGTGGATGATCAATTTGTCGCCGACGCGAGCGTAGCCGGTGGGAATCACAAACGGCTGCCCTTCGATCGCAAATCCGACATGGCAGATAAATCCTTCGTCGAGAATCTGATTGATTGTCTCGCGCTCGTGACTGGCGCGCTTTGGCAGACGCTTCAGGGTGGTGCGTGGTGTTCGGGGAAGCTGATTCAATGGAGTTACCTCGTGCGGGAGATTAACATGAGGCAAAAAAATGCGCCGAAGCCTTTGGGCTCCGGCGCTCCTGCTGGGGTGACTGGACACGCTATACCAAACGCGACCAGGGACACGTACTGATGCTCGGTTAGTCTCCTACGCTGAGTTGATTGTCTACCGATTTCACGCCTTTGACCTGGCGCACAGCGCGTTCGACCTGGGATTTTTCAGCTTGACTATGAACCATGCCAATTAGAGTTACCTTGCCATTCATCACGGTCGCCGTAACGCCCAGCGCCGATAATGCCGGATCGTTGGTCAGCTTCTTGTCGACGGCCGTCTGAATTGAAGAGTCGTCCGGTCCGCTCGGCGCCACGCCACTTGTAGTGGTGCCGCCCGCCGACGGTTGGCCGTTAATAATTACCGGTGGTTGTTGGGCCGGCGCGGCCGGCTGTTGCACGATTACCGGCGGCTGTTGCTGGGCCGGCTGTTGAATGATCGTCTGCGGCGGCTGTTGTTGTTGCGCAGTGGTATTCGCATTCAGCGCATTCTGCTGTTGATTCATCACGAACAGAATGATGATCGCAGCTAGCGCAATCACGCCCACCACGATCGCGGCCAGCGCCGCGCCCGAAACTCCGCCGCTTCTCTCGGGATACTGTCTCGCTTCAGAATGAATCTCCTCACGCCGTCCACTCGGTGTGTCCACCACGATTCGCCTGTGTTCTGCTTCGCGTTCTTCGTAAGCCATTTCCGTTTCTCCTTTTTCTCAAATCCTCGGGTTCGATCTGATTGCACACGGCAGTGAGGCCGCGCCGATGTCAGAGCAACATTCATTCCGGTGCATCTAAAAAGGACAAAACGGCGTAGAAAGCCAGATAAACCGGAGCGTGAGCAAAGATTGATCGAATTGCGTGCACCTCGTTCGCGTACGGTTTCAATTCTCAGATTGCATCAGAGCCAGCCGCACAACTCGCCTTGACTAACATGATCCGTGAGAGTAGTTTTCCGCGTTATTCAGAAAAGGGAACACCATGACTACTGAAGAACGACAACAACTCATCGCTCAATACAAAGCCGGAGCCGACGAGGTGACTGCGGCACTCGAGGGTTTTCCGCAGGACAAACTCAACGCGCATCCGATCGAAGGAAAATGGAGCGCGGCGGAAATCGTCCATCATCTCGGCGACAGCGAGACCACCAGCGGACTGCGGCTGCGTCGCCTGCTGTCCGAGGATCATCCGCTGATTCAAGGTTACGATCAGGACGTGTACGCGAAAGAGCTTCGTTACAACGAACGCGAGCTGGGTCCCTCACTTGATCTGTTTCGCAGCACGCGCGCCTGCACCGCGCAACTCTTTGATTTCATGACTGATGAAGATTGGCGTCGCGAAGGGACGCATTCGGAAAGCGGTTCGTACTCGGCGGAAGATTGGCTGAAGATATACGCGGCGCACGCTCACAATCATGCGGCGCAGATTCGTCGCTTGCGCGAAGCGCTCGCGGAAGCCGCGACCGCGACTGCCTAAGCGGAAACCCGACCGTCAGGGAGGGTGCTCAAGAATAGAGTTAGCGCATTCATCCGCGGCCAACTTTATGTGCGAGCACCCTCCCTGACGGTCGGGTCTCTGTCATCCGGCTGGATCGGAATGAATTTGCACGCGCGTTCGGGGTAGCTCTCTCTCAATCTCTCGGAGCACTTGCACCGTCAACTCGTGTGCTTCTTCGAATCCCTTGGTCCGCAAAATCTCCAGGTGCAGATCAACAAACCGGTGCGACCCTGACCGGCGCGTGCGCAAATCATGAAAGCCGAGTACGCCCTGCGACTGGTAGCGGCCGACTACCATCGCCACGGTCTCATCCACGTCGGCCGGCAGCCGCCGGTCCATCAGCACGTTGATTGATTCATACGCCACATGGGCGGCCGACCATAAAATGTAGACTGCGATGGCGATCGAAACCAGCGGATCGACGAGTTGCCAGCCGGTGATGATCGTTACGACCAGCGCGCCCAGCACGCCGAGGTTTATGTAAACATCGGTCGCGTAATGAACCGCGTCTGACGTGAGCGCCGGCGAATCAGTCTCCCGTCCGACCCGGCGAAGTCGAATCACGAGTGCGATGCTGACGGCGATCGCCACGATCATCGAGCCGATGCCGATGGCCTCAGACCTGGTCGGATGAGGTTGGCGGATACGGTGAATTGCTTCCGAAATCAGAAACGCGCCGGACAATCCGATGACCAGGGCCTGGAACAAACCCGCGAGCGATTCAACTTTTCCGTGGCCGTACAAATGATCTTCATCGGCGGGACGCGAGGAGATGCGAACTGCGAAGTAATTCAGCGACGAAGCAAAAATGTCCATCACCGAATCGAGCAAAGATGCCCACACACTGATCGATGCGGTGAGCCAGCCGGCCCCGGTCTTGAGCCCAATCAGAAATGCCGCGGCATAGATCGATAGGCGAGCGGTCGAGCTCTTCAGGGCAGCTTCTCGTGCGTGCAGCGATTCGTCGGGGTGCATCTGGTTGCGACAATCTTACCCCACTAGCTAAACAGCGACGAACGGGCAGTGTCTTAAGTTTGGAGTGCGCCGACTTGTCGGCGCTTTTCCTGGCAAGAACCAAAGCGGTGACAAGTCACCGCGCTCCAAATTAAGAACAGTACCCACGAGCAATTTCTTCTTCCGTAATCCCGTGAATCTGCGTAATCTGTGGACGCGATGAACGCCCAATTCAACCGCCGAAATTTTCTGCAGGGCCTGGCCGCAACCACGGCGCTGACAGTTGCCGCGCGTGCGCACGCGTTTGCCATTGCTCCTGATCGTCACTTCGCGCCGGTGAACGTCGCGGCGGACCGCGTCATTCGTGAAGTCGTGGGACTGCGACCGTATCGCGACGGAGGTTTCGTAGTCGCCGCCGCGCGCGCCGGAGACAAACTCATCATTCACAACTATGGTCACGGCGGCGCGGGCGTAACCTTGTCCTGGGGAACTGCAGCGTTGGCGGTTGATCTCTTGTCGGCGCCGGGAGCGTTGGAAACATCGTTGATGCAGCACACCCGGAGGGCCGTAACTCCTCACTTCGCGGTTCTCGGCGCCGGCGTAAACGGGTTGTCGACCGCGCGTTTGCTGCAACGGAGGTATGGTAACGCCGGCGCGGTGGTCACGATCTATGCGAAGGATTTGCCGCCGAATACGACCTCTAATATTGCCGGCGGCTTTTGGTCGCCGACCTCGGTGTATGACGAGGCCGCTATCTCGCCGCAATTCCGCAGCCAGTTTCACCAGGCCTGTCACACTTCAAACCGCGCGTTTCAACTCCTGGCCGGACCGGAATACGCCGTTCGCTGGATCGAGACATATGAACTGGGCCGGACTGAGGCCGGCATGAATCGCGAACTGCCGGGCGGCAACGATTTGTATCCCGCCTCCGATATTCATCGAGAGCCCAAGGTGTATTTTGGATTTCCTTTTGTGCGCCACTACAGCACGATGCTGATCGAACCGCAGACGTACCTGAATGCTTTGCTGCGCGATTTCTATATTGCCGGCGGCAAAGTCGTCGTCAGGGAACTTCGCGATCGGCGTGAGTTAATGCGGCTGCCCGAGCGGGTCGTCTTCAACTGCACCGGCCTCGGCGCGCGTGCGTTATTCGATGACAAGAAACTCGGACCGGTGCGCGGGCAGTTGGAAATTCTGATTCCGCAGCCTGAGGTAGATTATTGTTATCTCAGCGCCGGCTACATGTTCCCGCGCCACGACGGCATCGTGCTCGGCGGCACGTTCGATCACGACGACTGGTCACTCGAACCACGCGCGGATCAGCGCGATTGGATTCTCGGGACGCACAAAGAAGTGATGAAGTCAGTACCATCCGCGTGAGTGGATGGATCGAAATCGATCCAAGTCGCGTGGGTTGATCCATCCGCTGACGCGGATGGTACTGACCCTTTACTTCTACTGCGCGTCGACCGTCGCTTCGATCACACTTTGAATTGATGCCGGTACATTCGAAAAGAAATCAAACCCGGTCAATCCTTCAATCTGATCGACGCTGACCCGATAAGTCTTCCAATCGCTGTTCACGGTTCCTGAATTCGGCACCCAGACCCCGATCGTGCGCGTCCCGGTCGTGACCCGCGAGACATCGTTGGACCCGTTCGGCAGCACGATAATTACTTTCCAGGTGTCCTGCGGCACGTTGACGTGTCCGTTGGCGATGTAGAACTGCGAACCCCAGCCGCCGGAAATTATGTAGAGTTCGTTGCCCGCCGTGACCAGACTGCGACAGTAATTTTCGAGATTGGCCCACGTGATCTGATTGTTCGCCGGCAGTTGCGGAATCATATTCGTCATCAGGAACGTGGCCGAATTGTCCGCGACGGTGATCGTGCGATCGGCTGACGGACACATGTGACCCCGATCGAATCCCGAACCTGAGTAATCGGTCGCCTGCACCTGATACCAGCCAGTGGGCAGCGTCGAGTCAGCCCGAAAATCATTCTGCCGCGCCGCGCTGCCGAGCCATGACGAACTCAAGTGCCAGCTAACCCAATTGGCTTCACCGGTATCCCGGTTGTACGAGAGCGAGTACTGCGGCTTCTCCATCAGGTAGTTATTCGGAAACACGATGTTGTGAACGGCGTTGCTGGGGTTGCCCATCGTCAAGTGTTCGCTGGGCGTCGGCGTCGGTGACGGGGTGGGCGTCGGCGTCGCCGCGGAATAATCGCCAATCGAAATGTTGTCGAGATTGATGCGATTGGCGCCGCCCGAGATTTTCCGAATCTCAAAACGAATAGCGTTGGCGTTATTGACGGTGAACGTCGCTGTCTGCAACGTCGTCGAAGTCGTGGTGACCGTCGAGCCGACCTGGGTCCAGGAGCTGCCGTTGTTGGTCGATGACCACAACTGCCACGTGCTCGATCCGTCAGTGCCGTAAACTGCATGTTGAATCGAGACTGTGCCCGCGCCGGTCTTATTGAAGTTCATATGGACCAGCCCGACGTTCCGCACGCGTGCAGCATATGCTCCCGTTTTGTGATCAGTTGAGAGATTGCCGGTGAGCGCGTCGTCCATGAACCACGAACCGGTTCCCAGCGTGACGTTTCCCGCGGCGTAAGCAGTTTTGCCGCCCGCTTCGAAGCCTTCGCTCAACGGCGTCATGGTCGCCGTCGTCAGCGCAATCGTGAGAACAAACAGAACTGAACCAACCGCCAACACCGCTCTGGTTACATTCGCACCTTTCGGTTTCTGCATCTCGATTCCTCCTGTGTAATCGTTGTGAGGCGCATAGACTTGCGCGGACCAGACTTCAGAATTCGCACCAGCATGCGCATTCGTGGACTCTGAGACTAAAGGGTTGTCGGGTTCTCTTAGCGCACCAGTCGTCGAGGAAAACCAGCACTCGGATCAGCCACTGATGAGTTCGGCCGGAGGCATACTAGTAAAATTAAGTTGTTTTGGCTACGAAATTTTCTGTTAATTGACAGAAATTTGCAGAAGATGATTCATGTCAGTACCTGGAGCGTTAGGCGACGGGACCAATTGGCCTCATGAGCGTCTCTCGATCCCGTCGCTAACGCTCCGGGTACTGACACCTGCCTGACGCTGCGCAGGGCTCTGGGCAGCCAATGAGGAAGGCGGTATGATTGGCGCTCCGCACGTCACGCTCTACTGAAACCATCTTCGGAGGAGACTTCTATGCGCGCTCGCACCTTGTTTTCGCTGATCGTAGTAGGTTTCACGATCGTCTTCAGTCTGTCATTGATTCAATATCGGGGCGATGCCCAGCAGCGCGCCGGGTTGACGCCGGAACAGATCGCGCAGCGCAACCAGCGCGAACAGGAACTTGAATCGATTGCCGTCATCGATCGCAAGGTGATGGTGCCGATGCGCGACGGCAAGCGGATGGCCGCGGACATCTATCGACCGAAAGACGCTGCGAAGAAATACCCGACGGTCTTTTCGCGCACGCCCTACAACTTTAATTTCTGGGATGTACGCAACGGCGTCCCGCGTGACATGAGCACCGAACTTGATGCGGTCAAGCGCGGCTACGCTTACGTGCAGATGAATGAGCGTGGTCATTTTTTCTCGGAAGGGAATTACGACATCCTGGGACCGCCACTCTCAGACGGCGACGACGCGATTTCATGGATCGCCAAACAGCAATGGTCCAACGGCAAGGTCGGCTTGATTGGTTGCTCCTCAACTGCGGAATGGCAACTAGCCGTCGCGGCGCAAGGCAATCCAGCGCTCGCTGCGATCATTCCACAAGGCTTCGGCGCGGGTGTCGGCCGGGTCGCGCCTTACTTTGAGCAGGGAAATTGGTATCGCGGTGGCGCGGTGCAGATGCTCTTCATCGCGTGGATAAACGGCGAGCAAAACCAGGTGCGTCCGATGTTCCCACCCAACACATCGCAGGAAGAGTTGATTCGCGCTTCAAAGTCCTTCGACTTAGCGCAACAGCAGCCGCCAGTCGATTGGTCGCAAGCTCTGCGTCACCTCCCAGAGATGGACATCTTAAAAGCAGTGGATGGCCCGAAAGGAATCTTTGCTGACGAAATGCCCGTTGACACACGGGGTTCGATGATTAAAAGGGCGCCGAATGATCCGGCGTGGTTCCGCGGCGGATTGTTCCACGACAACATGAACATCAACGTGCCCGGCTTCTGGTTCATGTCATGGTACGACGTCTCAGTTGGTCCAAACCTCGCCGCCTATAACTTTGTTCGCAATCACGCGAAAGGCGAAATCGCAAATCAGCAATACGCCGTGATTGCGCCGACGCTTCATTGCGGTTACAAGCGTGCGACCGAAAACACCGTCGTCGGCGAGCGCAGCATGGGCGACGCGCGTTTGAATTATGACGAACTGACCTGGGGCTGGTTCGATCGTTTTCTTAAAGGCGAGAACAACGGCATGCTGGAGAAGACCCCGCGCGTGCGCTACTTCACGATGGGCATCAACAAATGGCAGGCGTCCGACACCTGGCCGCCGAAAGGCGCCCAGCCGCTCACTTTCTTTTTATCAAGTAGCGGCAAAGCGAATAGCCTGAGCGGCGACGGCGGTCTGCTGGCGGCGGCGCCGGCGGCTGATGCGCCGGATAAGTTCGATTACGATCCGATGAATCCCGTACCGTCTTACGGCGGCAACGTCTGCTGCACCGGCAACGCGGTGCAAGGCGGCTCGTGGGATCAAAGGAAGATGGAAGAGCGTAGAGACATCCTCGTCTATTCAACCGAGCCTTTGAAAGAGGGGATCGAACTCAGCGGCCCAATCGAAGTCACGCTCTACGTTTCATCCGACGTGAAGGACACCGACTTCACCGTGAAGCTGATCGACGTCTATCCCGACGGCCGCGCCTACAATCTCGACGAGACGATCCAGCGCCTGCGTTATCGCAACGGCTACGACAAGCCTTTGGCATGGATGAAACCCGGCGAGGTCTACAAGTTCAGCTTCTCACCAATGAACACCAGTAACTTCTTCGAAGCCGGCCACCGCGTGCGCATCGAAATCTCGAGCAGTAACTTCCCGCGCTTCGATCGCAACCTGAACACCGGCGGCAATAATTACGATGAGACGACAGGAGTCGTCGCTCACAACGTCGTGCATCATTCCAGGCAGTATCCGTCGAGTGTGACGATTACGGTGGTGAAGAAGTGAACCCGGCGATTCACGCTGCCGATGTTAAATTCGATGGCCGCCAGCGTCTACGGAGCACGATGATGAGGATGTCTTCACGCCGCACGCGTGAAATTGAATAGCCGTGGGCACCGCCTACGGAATACAATCCCCGCGAAATTCCGACCCTGAAAGGGTCGAACGTGGAGTTGAATCCGACCCCTTCAGGGTCGCATAAATTATTTAACGCGCCATCCGGTGGCGGTGCCACCGGCTATTGAATTTGTCCCCCTGCGGGGACAGGCAAGCCACCTTCAGAAACCTCGCAGCACTTCTTGATCCGGTCGCTACCGCTCGCGGTACTGACACTAATCCGGGTAATCTGTGAAGTATGATGTACCGTCTTCTTTTCGCCATCATCGTCGTTACCAGTTTGGTTTCCGCCGTGACTGCTCAAGACTATCATTCGTATTCCAACCCTGCGGCCGTGCGTGTCCGCCATGTCGATCTCGACTGGGACGTGGTGTTCGAGCAAAAGATTCTCAAAGGCTCAGCGACGCTGACCATCGAGCGCATCTCGCCGAACGAACCGTTGATTCTCGACACGCGCGATTTGAAAATCGATAAGGTCGAGACGTCAGCCGACGGCGCGCGTTATGAGGTGGGCACGTTCAAGCTGGGCGAATCGGACAAGTTTCTCGGCGCGCCGTTGACCATCCCTCTGCCCCCCAAAGCGACGCGCGTGCGCATCCATTACTCGACCTCGCCCGGCGCTTCGGGACTGCAATGGCTTGATCCGGCGCAGACCGCCGGCAAGAAGAGCCCTTTTCTCTTTACGCAATCGGAAGCGATTCATGCGCGCAGTTGGATTCCTTTGCAGGACTCGCCCGGGGTCCGCGTTACTTACGCGGCGCACGTGCGCACGCCGCGCAATCTGCTCGCCGTGATGAGCGCCGAGAACCTGTCCGGGCCGGCGCGTGACGGCGACTATCGCTTCCGCATGGACCAGCCGATTCCTTCGTACCTGATCGCGCTGGCTGTTGGTGATTTGCAGTTCCAGTCGCTCGGTCCGCGCACGGGCGTCTATGCCGAGCCCCACACAATCGCGCTCGCGGCACGCGAACTCAGCGACACTGAAAAGATGGTCGTGGCCACCGAACACCTTTATGGACCATACCGCTGGGGCCGCTACGACATTCTGATCCTGCCGCCCAGTTTTCCTTACGGCGGGATGGAAAACCCGCGGCTCACTTTCGCGACCCCGACCATGCTCGCGGGCGACAAGAGTCTGGTCTCGTTAATCGCGCACGAACTCGCGCACTCCTGGTCCGGCAATCTGGTGACGAATGCGACCTGGCGTGACTTCTGGCTGAATGAAGGCTTCACTACGTATCTCGAGCGGCGAATTCTCGAAGCTGTATATGGCCGTTCGCGTGAAGAGATGGAAGCTGCTTTAGGTTTGCGCGACTTGAAAGAAGAGATTGTCAGCCTTGATGATCGCGATGAGATTCTGCACATCGATTTGAAGGGCCGCGATCCCGATGACGGCTCGACCGACATTCCTTATGAGAAGGGCGCGCTCTTCCTGCGTCATTTGGAAGAAACTTTCGGGCGGGCGCGGTTCGATCAGTTTCTGAAGAGCTACTTCAATCACTTCGCTTTTCAGAGCATCACAACCGATCAATTCGAAGATTATTTGAAGCAGAACCTGCTGAATAAGAACCCCGCATTGGCTGCCAAGGTGCCGGTCGATGAATGGATCAATAAACCGGGTATTCCCGCGAGCGCGCCGACCCCTTCGTCGCCCGCGTTTGCAAAGGTCCAAGAGCAAGCCCACCTTTGGCTCGAAAGCAAAATCAAGCCGGCGCAAATGCCGGTCGCAAAGTGGACCACGCAGGAATGGTTGCACTTTCTGCAAACGGTCCAGACCGTTCTGAGATCGCCCGGGTCGGTTCCGGAGAGTTTAGATTCCGCCGCCCAAAGCATGGGGGCCCTCGATCGTGCGTTTCACTTTACGCGTTCGGGTAATTCCGAAATCGCGTTTCAATGGTTGTTGATGTCGATTCGCAATCGTTATGAACCGGCCTACCCCCGTCTCGAAGAATTCCTCATGACGATCGGCCGACGCAAGTTCATCAAGCCGCTTTACGAAGAGTTGGCGAAGACACCCGAAGGTAAGGCCCGCGCTCTGGCGATCTACCGCCGCGCGCGTCCGACTTATCATCCGATCGCAGTGACCTCGATCGATGACGTTCTGAAATGGCCGGGCGAGTGATTGAGTAAAAAAGCAAGAAACAAACAAGGTCGTTCCGTCACTAACATTGTGCAGCGCGGCTAGAATCATGCTCGTTTCGCGCAGGCCACGAACCACTAACATCGGAGAAATTGGAATGAGGAACTTCCTACTGGTCGCGAGTCTCGGGATCGCTTTCGTGGCGGTCACTCTGTTCGCGCCGGCGGCACGGCTGCAGGACTCGCAAATGCAAAGCAATCAGAATCAGGCCACCAAAATCAAAGTTAAAGACAATCGCGTCATTTTGGCGGACAAGTCGAAGCCGGTGCGGCGGGCTCTGGAGGAGATGTACGCGAAGATTGCTGAGGCGCAACGCAACGAAGACATTGAGGCGCTAAGGGCGACGCGGACTTCGGACTTTTCGGTCGATATGCCGAACGGGCAGAAGTGGGATTTGGAAACGTCACTTAACTACTCGCGCGCCGGATTTCAGCAGGTCGAGTCCAACATTAGCATGTCGAATACGATTGAGAGTCTCGACGTGCACGGCGATACCGCGGTGGCGGTGATGCATCAGCGTTGGTCGCGCATGCAGATGAAGGCGGGCCAGTTGCGCCGCGTCGATACCGAGGCGATTCAGACTGAGACCTGGGTGAATACCAAAGACGGGTGGCGGCTCCGTCACATCGGCGACATCAAGCCGGGCGCGTGGTACGTCGATGGGAAACGAATCGATCCCAGCAAGCCATACGATCCGAATGCGCCGGAGTTTAAGCCGGAATGAGATGAGTCCAACCGTATTCTCCCACTCTCGCTACTAGTTCAAACTCACGAAAATTTGTTGCCGAGGCTTCGCCGCAAAGTCCTTTACGTCCGCGAAGCGGACTGAGTGGAAATAGCCCAGTGCTTTAGCGCTGGGATGCTCAACATCCTAATCATAAAGTCCGCAAAGCGGACGACTGATAACTTGTCAATAACCACGTGCGTTCGGCTCAGCCGTCCGTTTCACGGACTTCTCTCTTATGCCACGCACCCCACCGATGAATCGGAGATTATCTACTTGACGGAATCAGCGGCCGTTAACAACGTGGACAGAAACGCCGCAGGCGTTTACCAGCCTCCAGCCCAGGGTTGCGCGCGGCTTGGCGCGCTACCCTGGGTAACTGAACATGAATTTTGAGTCAACCCTGAAAGGGTTCTGGCGAAAAGGCCAGGTTTGATCAATTCGCGAACTCTTTCAGAGTTCCATGGATTCCAATCTTTCGTTCCCAGGGCGTTGCCCTGGGCTGGAATTTGCAAACGCCTTCGGCGTTAACACCGCTACCAACCGAAGAGAGGCGCCCAGTGCGTCGAGTAGATAATCTACGATGAATCGGTGGGCTACTCCCATTCGTGGGCTTCGCTGACTTTTGCAGCAAACCTTTGCCGAAGACTTCTGGAAACGATCCGGCATTACATCTTTAAGCTGACAAAGGACCTTTGTAGGACTCTACTTTTTGCGCTGGTGTAATAGCCGCGAGGTGGAGAAGAAGATGGCCGAGCGTGCTGTTGCCCTGTACGCGGACTGTGTTCCCGGCCGTTTCCTCGAATGAGGATCTTAAATTTGGGATTTCGGGTCAGGGAGGATCCACATCATGTTGTCAGTAATCAAAACGGCGGCGAAATATCTAATGCTGGCGTTGGCCGTTATGTTCTTAATCGCAGTAAGCCAGAAGGCGGCGCGCGCCGACGAGGTAACCATATCGGGCTTCACGAATGGTTGCTTTGGGCTTGGTTGTGCGCCCGGCGCGTCGGCTACAGTGCCCGGAATGACTTTCAGCAACTCAACCTTTAACGGAACGACGGCAAACGGCTTCCGCGGTCTTGGCGCAGCCCCAAACCCCGGCTCTAATTTTAATAACCTGGGATCGTTCACCCTTTCGACCGCGCCCAATTCCTACAACATTCCCTTTAGCCTGGAAGTTACTTTCACAGCGCCTCAGGGAATTAATGGCTCGAATCAAGCTACTTTCACGGCGACCGTTACCGGCACTGTGGTCAGCGATAACCAGGGAGGCGTGTTCGTTGATTTCGACAACACTCCCCTCGTGTTTACCTTTAACGATTCAAACTGTGAGCCGGATCCCGTCCCCGTCCAGCCGGGCCACCACACGACCTGCGGATTTGGTTCATTTTCATTCGCGGTGAACGACGTATCGATCGATCCGGGAAGCAGCGTTCCCATCACCGGTCAAATCAACGGGGCGCAGCAGACGTCGGTGCCGGAACCGGCCACCCTGGTCCTTTTGGGGAGCGGCCTTGTCGGTATCTCGGCAAAGTTACGGAGTCGCCGGCGCGCGAACCGTTCCTGAAATCATATCGGAACGCAGACCGGGCTGAGGTCAGCCCAGTTAGCTTGCGGAAAATATTTGAGGTCCAAAGGACCGGCATCTCCTGTACTAGAAGTTTTGATGCCGGTCCTTCGGGCCTCGAATTTATTTTGGTTGTTGGCGATTCCTGTCCGGGCGACCGCTACTATTGAATTACGGCGCTGCCCGCTGAGACTCGCTGCGTTACTACTCTAACTCGCGTGGCTACGCGCGCAGGCCTTTCCCCGGCCATCGTGGTCGCGCGGTGGTCTGGCGGACTCTGATGATTTGCTGGCGCGTCGAATGGGTTTCATCGCCGAACCACAGTGCCAGCAGAATGAGTATTTCTCTTCGACAGCCGCACCGCAACCGGAGCACGAACGAGTACGCACTTCCTCCGGCGCGGTGTCCCTCGAGGGTGCCGCTTCGTCCGGACTGAAGGTCTCGATTTCTGCTGGCTCGACTTCCCCCGGCGCCGTGGCCGGGCCTGCGGAAGGCGGATGGGCCAGGTCTCCCTCGTGCGGTTGTATCTTTCGCACGCGAGCTTTCGGCTGATCGTCAACTACTTCGAGCAACCCGGCAGATTGGAATTCCCAGCCTTCGTGTTTCGGTTGCACCAAAGCCGGTTCGTGAATGAACACGACCCCGGACCGCAGCTCGGATCGGTGGTGATAATAGTCCTGATAGATCTCGTAAAACTCTCGCGCCTTGGCAAAGTGCGTCACGCGCGGCAGTAAGAATGACTGATTGGATTCAGCCTCGTTGGGGACGACTACGAACTCGCCGTCTTCGACAGCTACAAACAGACCGGAGTCATAATCAAAGGTGGCGGCGACCTTGTTCTTCGCTTTGGTTTTTCTCAAATAAGGCTCGATCAAACTTGGGAACGATGGACCAACGTCGAGTCGCTCGCCGCAAATGGGACACGAGTTAAGCGCCGTGGTGAACGAGGCGTGAAGTTCATCGCAGTAGTGCTCACGGACTTCGCCGGAAGTCTGCAAAAGGCAACCTGGACACGAAGGCTCCGGCAGGCCTGCCGCGGTAACGGTAAAGTTCTTCGTCTGCAGCGGCGTGTCCGATTCGAAGCTGATTGTGAAACATCGGTCGCAAACGTAAAGCAGCGAAGCCCGCCGCGTGCAGGCGAGGCAGCGCTCCAGACTCTCGCCTTGCGCCGAGATGGGGCAAAAGTGTTCGCAGTTACAGCAATACTGCCATTGCAGCTGAACCTGAGAATGGTCGTCGCCGGCAAAATTCAGTTCGCCTAACACGTGGCCCCGGTTTTCACACCTAATCGGATTTTGGCGCGGGGCAAAAAAGCCCCGCTTGTGTTCCGGACAAAATACTCTCATCTTGCTTGCTCCCTTCGACGATGTTTCAGCATTCAAGCGGTACGCTGCTCGACGCATAAACCCTGGCTTTCGTCGGGTGATAACAGCTGCGACGGCGGATTAGGTTTAGGAAGAGTCTGACTTACGCGCATGCCCCGATCCGAGTATTCAAAGTTGGGGAGAGAGGTTTGCCGCTGGGGCGGGCCGGCCTTTATAGAGACGCTGCACCGAACTTGCGAATTCCAGATTAGTGCAAGCAAAGGTGGAATACAAGACAAATGTGGGTGATGTGTCAATGGCGGTTGGCGGGCGCGTCGGCCAACGGTAATACCGGCGCGCATTCGCTCATCGGCTTTTTTTTGACAACTGTCGGGCGACGGCTGATACTCCGCGCTCATGGATTGGAAGTACAAGCATTTTCATCAGCAGAGAAGTTTTCCCGCGCCGCGCGATGCGGTTGTCGAGGCGGCGCGGCGATACATGAATGAG
>Ga0207511_100054_pt1 | contig 28044 bp, 23 predicted proteins | sample NitcycUWRSCHO22C_FD_188265 | JGI IMG/M metagenome (GOLD analysis project Ga0207511, IMG submission 188265) | Soil microbial communities from Arlington Agricultural Research Station in Wisconsin, USA - Nitrogen cycling UWRJ-SCHO22-C (SPAdes) | ecosystem: Environmental > Terrestrial > Soil >... | reverse complement strand
TTCGTGAGCACCACCGTCGGCGATGCATCCTTCAGCATGAACGCGAGCCGCTCTTGCGGATATTCAGGATCGAGCGGCAAATATGCCGCGCCCGCTTTCAGCGTCGCGATGATCGCAATCGCCATTTCAACTGATCGGTCGATGCAGATGCCCACGATCGATTCAGTCGCCACACCGAGTTTCTGCAGGTGTCGCGCGAGTTGGTTGGCGCGCGCATTCAGCTCGCCAAACGTCAGTTGCTCGTCTTCGCAAAGCAACGCGATGGCCTCCGGCTGAACGTCAACTTGCCGTTCAAACAGGCGTGAAAACGGCGTCTCAAGGAAATGCGGAAGCCGCTCTCCATGAAGCTCGGCCAGCGGCGTGGTGGTAATGCGTTGCGCTTCGAGATTGGCTGTCTCGACAGTTGTGTGGGACATGTTCGTGTTTATCCAAATCGCGCCGGCACACGCGATTTTACTTCCGGGCTACCTCGTTTTGTTCTTTGCTGATTTCGATCACGTCTCCGACCTTGCGTTTCAGATCGGCCTGCACGCTGACAAAAATGTTTCCCGCGTCGTCGACCGTCACGCCTTGCACGTTCCGGAGTTGGCCGCCAAACGCTGCGATCGTTTTCAGCTCTTCACCAGGCGTGTAGACGTAAAGCTTTCCGTTGTGACTATCGGTGATGTAAAGCGCTCCCTTCGCAAAGTAGATCGTTTCGGGCGAAAACGCGTCTTGGCGATCGATGATGCGATGAAGCTTGCGGCCGCCGTCGAGCATATACAGCACGTTGTCTTCGTTGTCGGCGATGTAGAGATTGCCGCGGTCGTCGTAAACCATGCTTTCCGGTTTCGTAATCCCGTAATCAGTCCCCAGAAATTCCGAGACCTGTCCGTCGCGCGTCACGCGAAATACTTTGTGCATTTCGCCATCGCCGACCAGAAGCGATCCATCCGGCGCCAGCGCGATGCCTTCAGTCGAAATCAATCCTTTGTCTTTACCGGCCACCAATCGCGGTTTGCCATCGCTGGTAAATTCCCAAAGCCCGCCTGAATCGTCATCGGTAAAGAAGATGTTGTCCTGCGAATCGATCACCAGATCTTCCGGTGACTGGCAACCAAACCCGGCGTCCATCAAACGCTTGAGGCCCTCGTTACGAGTCCACGATTCGAGCGCCAGGCCGCCTTCGTCAGCAAAGTAAAGTTTGCCTTTATGCCAAACCAACCCGTCGGGCGATCCAAATCCAATCTTGTTGGTCGCGAACATCGTCGCCTTGTAGGACTGATCGGTCATGATCACCAGGCCTTCTTTCTTAACGCCGCAAGACGTAAGAAAGGCACAGGCGAACAAAGCCAGCGCGCAGGGGAGTTTCCTGACAAATATTGCTTTCACTTTTATGACCCCATTCCCAGCAGCACGTGGCGGCGCATAACTGCGAGGAAACCTAAAAAAGCCCTGATATGAATCATCGTGCTCGATACTTCAAACGCGACGAGAAAAACGATCGCGCTCGAGAGCGCGCTGTAACGTAAAGTCAAACCGGTCAGCTTATCGAGCCAACCGCGGAAGCTCCTGCGCACCACGTATTGAATGAGCGCCAGTTCGGCAATCGCCACCGTCGCGCCCGCCGCTATGTCCAAAGGAGTATGTTGTCCGCTAATCAGCTTGCCCGCCAGAATCACGAAAATGCTCCAGCCGAGAGCCAGTAAACCGATTCGCCGTGACGCCAGCAAAATTCCCAGCGAGATGGCAATGAAGAATCCGGCGTGATCGCTCGGAAACGATCCCAAATCGTTTGGATCAATATCGCCGCTCAATAGCGCGCGGTGGTCCTTCTGGCTTTCTTCATCGAGCATGGTGCGCACCGGCATGCGTTTCATCTCGACGAGTTCATCGCCTTCGAGCCTATAAATCTTTTGCGTTTGAATCTCCGGCCGGGGCAGAAAGATCGTCTTTGACAAGACCTTGGTCGTGGTAATCACAAACACCGCGGCGACCAGCGTCGTAATCAGGATTTTGCGACGCGCGTTGGTGCTCTCGATCGTCTTGCCGCCGTACCACGCGGCGAGAAAGCAGCCGCCAATCACCCCAGCCTTCGCCAGGTCGTTGTCGAGGAAGAAGGCAACGATGCTATCGAACAGCCATGATCGTCCGGCAATGCTGTTGATGCCCAGCAAGATTTGATCGTTTAGGTGCGTGAACCAGCCGCTAAGCGATCCCGCCATCAGAGAAATTAGAACTGTTCCGATCACTGCTTGCCTCCGTGCTCTAGCCTTCCATCAGGGAAAATAAACGAATAAAACGGCCTGTAAGCCAGAAAATGAACAGCCCGATGCCATTTTTCGTCAGTCCCTGAGAGGCAGTCACCGTGCAGAGAAGCTTTTGATTTCAAGTGTTTGCGAGCGGAACTAGACCCTCATTCGACTTTTATTTGTGACTGGAGAGGAACCGAGCCGAGTGGTTACCATGACTGAAAATTCCCCCGACACCTCCGCTTGTGCCCAAAACGCCCCCTCGGTCGCGTTGGGCCAATCGATGGTCGAAATGATCTCAGCCCGCACTGCAGAGAATCCTGCGGCGCCGGCGGTTGTGACTGGCACATCCGTCCTCAGCTACGGCGATTTGGAACGGCGCGCGAATCAGCTGGCCCATTACCTGACTGATCTTGGTGTCGGCAGCGAAACGATCGTGGCGATCTGTCTCGAACGATCGTTTGAATCAATCGTCAGCGCACTTGCCGTGCTGAAGGCTGGCGGCGCCTACCTGCCGGTCGATCCCAAACTGCCGATCGAACGCTTTAATTTCATCATGGGCAATGCGCGGCCTCGGGTGTTGATTACTAAGAGCCATGCTCCCGGCGAATTCGATTCGTGTTCGCTTAAGATTCTCGATCTGCGTGTCGATGCAAACCGTTCAATGGTTTCTGTCAAGCATGACGCACCCGCAACCACCCGCGACCAACTCGCCTATGTCATCTACACGTCAGGATCGACCGGTCGACCGAAGGGTGTGGAAATCACCGTCGGTAACCTGATGAACCTGATTTCATGGCACCAGGCTGAATTCAAAATCACGGCCGCCGATCGCGCGAGTCACCTGGCTGCAGTTGGTTTCGATGCTGCGGTGTGGGAAGTCTGGCCGTACCTGACGGCCGGAGCCAGTCTCTACATACCGGACGAGACGACGCGGTTGTCGCCCATCTCGCTACGCGATTGGATGGTGAGCAACGAAATCACCCTCAGTTTTTTACCGACGACGCTGGCAGAATCGTTAATCACTCTGGCCTGGCCAAAACGGACTGCGCTTCGATTTCTCTTAACCGGTGCGGACACTCTGCATCGACATCCGCCCCAGGACCTTCCGTTCGAGCTGGTCAACAATTACGGTCCGACCGAATGCACCGTCGTGGCAACGTCAGGCCCCGTCCGCGGCAGTGGGTGCAGTGACCTGCCGACGATCGGGCGGCCTATTGCGAACACGAAGGTGTACCTGCTCGACGAAGATTTGCGCGAAGTGCCAGCAGGTGAAGTGGGTGAGATTTTCATCGGCGGTGCAAATGTGGGCCGCGGGTATCTCAATAGTCCCGAACTAACAAAGTCTAGATTTATTCCTGATCCATTTCGCCCCGGCTCTGGCGAACGCGTATATCGCACCGGCGATCTTGCCCGCCGTTGCGCCGATGGAGATATCGCGTACGTCGGCCGGGTCGACGAGCAGATTAAGATTCACGGCTATCGCATCGAGCCGGGTGAGATTGAAGCAGCCCTCGATCGTCACACGACGATTGCCTCGAGTGTCGTGGTTGCCCGCCGTTTCGATTGCGCCGACGCCAGGTTGATTGCCTATGTCACGCTCAGGAACGGAACCACTCCGGCCGCGACTGACCTTCGTGACTTTCTCAAATCATCTTTGCCCGAATACATGGTCCCGACGCTGTTCGTGAAGATCGATAGCTTACCAATGACGATCAACGGCAAGATTGATCGCAAAGCGTTGCCGGCGCCTGACGAAGACAATCGTCTGATCGATGACATCTTTATCGCGCCGCGCACACCGATTGAGCAACGAGTCGCCAAAATTCTTTGCGCGCTCTTCAGGGTCAAAGAAGTCGGAATCAACGACAACTTCTTTCTGCTGGGCGGCCATTCATTGCTGGGTGCGCAGTTACTGACCAAGATTCGTAACGCTTTCGGAATTGATCTTCCGCTGCGCGCAGTGTTCGACGCGCCGACGATCGCCGCGTTGTCGGTGGCCATCGAGCGAGAGATCGTTGCGCGGGTCGAGTCGATGACGGAAGCCGAAGCGCGAGCATTAGTTGCCTGATGCTTAGTTCCTCTCCCTTTGGGAGAGGTTAGGTGAGGGGTTGTCGCGACGGTAAAACGCCCTCACCCCACCCCTCTCCCAAGGTGAGAGGGAGAAGACGATAACGAGTGCTGCATGTCATTAAATCAATCTAACCCGGCGCCTCCCGCGCTTAGCCTTTATCACTTGCTTGATCCTGAGGTGCTGGCCGATCCCTATCCGCTCTATCGCCGGCTGCGCGAGGAAGCGCCAGTACATTGGGATCCGTATTTGCACACCTGGGTAGTCACGCGCTACGAAGACGTCGTGACCGTGCTCCATCGCTTCTCAGCGAATCGGACGCCCACACCTGAACAACTAGCTGCGATTGGCATGGGCGAACTCGGTCCGATCGCGCAAATGATGACGCGGCAGATGCTCTTCATGGACGGGCCGGCGCACACGCGCCTGCGCAGTCTGGCGTCGATGGCGTTTACCCCCGCGCGGGTCGAGGCACTGCGCAATCACATTCGCGAGATCCTTGATCGATTGCTGACGCCGTTGCTGCGTCGCGGGCGCATGGACGTCATCAACGATTTGGCGGCTCCGCTGCCGGCCATCGTCACGGCGGAAATGCTCGGCGTGCCGACGTCAGATTGCGATCAGTTGAAAAGCTGGTCAGCCGATTTTGCCGAAGTGCTCGGTAACTTTCAGCACAATCCCGATCGCGCGGCGCGCACACTCAAGTGCGTCGCAGAAATGACCGACTATTTTCATGAAGCGATCCGGCAACAGCGCGAGCATCCGCGTGAAGGTCTGATTAATTCCTTTATCACCGCCGAGATTGACGGCGACCGCCTCACCGATGAAGAGATCATCGCCAATTGCATTGTGACGATGGTCGGCGGACAGGAGACTACGACGAACCTGATTGGCAACGGCATTCTCAGCCTGGTGCGAAACCCTGATCAGATGCAGCGGCTGCGCGACGACCTCTCGCTGGTGCCGTCAGCCGTTGAAGAGTTGCTGCGCTACGAGAGTCCGAGCCAGCAAACCGCGCGTATCTGTCCGGAAGATACCGAAATCGGCGGCAAGCTGATTCGTAAAGGTCAGGCGGTGATTGCGGTCATGGCGGCCGGCAATCGCGACCCGGAACGATTCAAAGATCCGGATCGACTGGATCTGACGCGTCCCGATAATCGTCACCTCGCGTTCGGTTGGGCCAGTCACTTTTGTTTCGGCGCCGCGCTGGCGCGCATCGAAGGCCAACTTACTTTTGAAGCGCTGGCCGGTCGGACCACGAATTTGGCATTGGCGCCCGGCGCGCAAATGGTTTGGCGCAACAATCTTGGCTTGCGCGGCCTGACCGCGCTGCATGTCACTTTCGACGAGGTCCCGGAATCAAGTGTCGCGCCGCAACTTCTCAGTCGCGAAACGGGTTGTCCTTTTCATCGGTCCTCGTAACGCGATGGCTTCTGTCTTCAACCAACTTTCAGCAACCCCGTCTGAGCCGCACCTGGCGACTTCAGAAGCCAAGCGTCTGTTGATTGAAAAGTATCTGCGCGGCGACATTGACACTCCGCAACAATCCGTTAGCGTGATTCCGCAGCGCTCGGGAATAAAGCCACAGCTCTCGTACGCTCAGGAACGACTCTGGTTTATCGATCAATTGATGCCCGCGTCGCCGGCGTTCAATGTGCCGATGGCGGTGAAGCTAACCGCGCCGATCGACGTCGCGACGCTGCAACGAACAATTGATGAAATCGTTCGACGGCATGAATCACTGCGTACGATCTTCGTTACTGAGAACGGTGTGCCGTCTCTGGTCGTGGCTGACCGGTGTAATGCAGCGATCGAAGTAATCGACATCAGACACCTTGAGGGAGCCGTTCGCGACGCCGAAGCTCATCGTTTGGTCGAGCAGGAAGTTCTCCGTCCGTTTGATTTGTCGCACGGTCCGCTGATTCGCACCAGGTTCATTCGCTGCAGTGCAGATGAATCGATTCTTGTGGTGACCATGCATCACATCATCAGTGATGGTTGGTCGCTGCTGCTGTTCTTCAAGGAACTCTCGACGCTTTACGATGCCTGCAAAGCAGGAACCAGCTCACCGCTCGCTCCGCTTGCGATTCAGTATTCCGACTATGCGCACTGGCAACGCGACTGGCTGCGCGATGAAATAATCGATCGGCAACTTTCGTATTGGAAAAACCAACTAGCCGGTGAGTTGCCGATTCTGGACTTGCCGACCGATCGGCCGCGGCCGCCCATGCAGACGTTTGCCGGAGCGCGCGAAGTGGCGATGCTTTCGCCAGAATTGACCCGCTCGTTGACGAGACTCAGTCAGCGCGAAGGCGCAACGCTCTTCATGACGTTGCTCGCGGCTTTCAAAGTGCTGCTTCATCGGCTCAGCGGCCAGCAAGACATCATCGTCGGCTCACCCATAGCGAACCGGCCGCACACTGAGACCGAAAGTCTGATCGGGTTGTTTCTCAACAATCTCGCGTTGCGCAGCGATCTGTCGGGCAATCCCAACTTTCTTGAAATGCTGTCGCGCGTGCGGCAGACGGCGCTGGATGCGTATTCCAATCAGGACGTGCCGTTTGAAAAACTGATTGAAGAACTAAAGCCCGAGCGCGACCTAAGCCGCACTTCGATCTTTCAGGTCTATTTCAATCTCTTTAGTTTCTCAGATGACATTCCGCTGCCCGGCGGTGGCCACACCAGCTTTGTCGATGCCTGGTTGCAGACGGAAGAGACACTTTCAAAATTCGATCTGACGCTTTATGCCGGCGTCGATGACGATCGTTTGAAGCTGGCTTTGGTTTACAACACTGATTTGTTTGCGGGCGCGCGAGTCGCGGAAATGATGCGGCAGTTCACACATTTGTTGACGCAGATAGTCGACCGCCCGGATGAACAGATCTGCACTTATTCATTAGTCAGTTCCGAGTCGCGCAATCTTCTGCCTGATCCGACCGGTCCTTTGAATGCGCACCAGCCAGAGCCGATAACGTCGCTCTGCTCGCGGCAGGCGCAGCGTCGGCCGAACGCCGCGGCCGTAACCGACGCGCGCGAGACTTTGACTTATCAGGAAGTTGAAGCGCGAAGTAACCAACTCGCCAACTTTCTGCTGGCCCACGGAATTCGCAAACGAGACGTAGTTGCGATTTACGCGCACCGCAGCGCACCGCTGGTCGGCGCGATTCTCGGTGTGCTCAAAGCCGGTGCTGCTTTCACGATTGTCGATCCGATCAACCCGCCGGCGCGCAGCATCGAGTGTCTGCGCAGCGCTTCACCACGCGCTTTCATCTACATGCAAGCCGCGGGTCGATTGCCCGAGGCGCTCGATCGATTTGTCGACTCACTCGAGTGCGGTCGTGTCGCCATCTCAGCCGACGGCAGTTGTGACGCAATCGCCGAATGTTCTACCGCCAATCCCGACGTGCAGATCGATAAGAACGATCTGGCTTACATCGCCTTCACGTCAGGTTCGACGGGCACGCCGAAAGGCGTAATGGGCCGGCACGGTTCGCTGACGCTCTTCACGAACTGGGCCGTTGAGAAATTCGGATTGAATGATTCCGATCGCTTCTGCATGTTTTCGGGGTTGGCCCACGACCCTTTGCACCGCGACATTTTCACTCCGTTGCAACTGGGCGGCCGGCTGTTCATTCCCGATGCGTCCCTGCTGCAAACACCCGACCGGTTACGTGCGTGGATGCGAAACCATCAGATCACGATTGCGAATCTTACGCCGGCCATGGCGCAACTTTTGTGTGAGCAGGCGGGCGCCGAGCACATTGATTCACTTCGATATTCATTTTTCGTCGGTGATGTGTTGACGCAGAGAGACGTCGGCCGGCTAAAACAACTGGCGCCGGCGATCACCTGCATCAATCTTTATGGCGCTACGGAAACTCAGCGGGCCGTCGGTTACTTCGTCCCCAGCGAAGTGTCCGACCATGGTTTGACGAAATCAGTCCTGCCGCTCGGAACCGGCATCAAGGACGTGCAGCTACTGGTTTTGAATCAGCAGCAGGCGCTTTGCGGCGTCGGCGAATTGGGCGAGATCTGTTTTCGCAGCCCGCACGTCGCGCAGGGTTATCTCGATGATGAAGCGCTAACGGCCGCGCGCTTCATCGGTAATCCATTCACCAACGACCCTTCAGATCGTCTCTATCGCACCGGCGATCTCGGCCGTTACTTGCCCGACGGGAATGTCGAGCACGCCGGTCGCGTCGATCGGCAGATAAAGATTCGCGGCTTTCGCATCGAACCGGGCGAGATTGAAACTGCGATTATCCAAACTGGATGCGTTCGCGAAGCTTCGGTCCTGGCCGACAAGGATTCGGCCGCGAGCAAACTGATTGCATACATTGTCCCGCAGGATGCTTCGCGCGCGACGGGCGAGAAACTGCGGCAGCTTCTGGCTGATCGTTTGCCCGCCCACATGATCCCAAACAGTTTCGTGATGCTAGAGCGGCTGCCGCTCACGCCTAATCGCAAACTCGATCGCGCCGCCCTCCAAGCAGCGTCAGCAATCGATCGCCTGGACGACGTTCGCGCGGCTCCGAACTCGTCGACCGAAGAAAAGTTGACGGCGATTTGGCAGACGGTGCTCGGCGTTTCAGCCGTGGGCGTCCACGATAATTTTTTCGAGCTCGGCGGTCATTCATTGATCGCAGTGCGACTGTTCGCGTTGATGGAAACCGAGTTCGGCCAGCGTCTGCCTTTGGCGACGCTCTTTCGCGCGCCCACAGTGGCCCAGCTCGCTGCGATGCTGGACACCGAGTCTGGCTCCGCCTCGTCTTCACTCGTACCAATTCAACCGTCGGGCTCGCTGCCGCCATTCTTCTGCGTGCACGCTGTCGGTGGGAACGTTCTCGAGTATTACGATCTCGCGAAACATCTGGGAACGGACCAACCGTTCTATGGTCTGCAATCGCGCGGGTTGACTGGTGACAGTCCCGATAATCGCATCGAAGATATGGCCGCGCATTACCTCAAAGAGATGCGCAAGGTCCAACCTGCCGGGCCATATTTTTTGGGCGGTCGATCGCTCGGCGGCATCATTGCGTACGAAATGGCTTGCCGGCTCCGCGCCCACGGTGACGAGGTAGCGATGCTGGCGTTGCTCGATTCATATCCTGTTGGCTACGAGCGCATGGCGGCGAATGGCAGTAAAACCAAAACTCGGATGGCGCGATTCGCAAAGCGATTCGGCGCGCACCTAACGAACATTCGCGGCCTCGCGGGCAGGGAAAAACTTTTGTACATCTTCGACAAATCGAAGTATGGGCCAGTGCGAGTGAAGAGCAAGCTTTGGCGCGCGATTTATCGAGCCTACCAGAACGCCGGAGTGAACTTACCGCGTGCCTTGCAGAACGTGGAACAATTCAATTGGCTGGCGGCGCAGAAATATTGTCCGCAACCATTCGATGGACGGGTGACGCTTTTCTGGGCCAGCAAAGACCTGCGTGCGAAGTTTGATATGGTCGAAGGTTGGCAGACGCTCGCGCGCGGCGGGGTGGATATTCACGAAATTCCCGGAACGCATCTCGACATGATCAAAGAACCTCACGTGGCTGACCTGGCTAAGCAGCTGTCTGCTTGCCTCGCCGCGGAGCGGTCTTAATTCCGTCGTTGAATTTGGGGCGCGCGCGGAACGTGATGTGTTGGTTCTAGTAGACTGCTGAAAAAGTCTGCCGTCCCGGTTCCCTCTCCCACTGGGAGAGGGAGTTTTGGTGATTATCTACTTGACGGCTCGAGAGATTTGTAACAATGCGAACGGAAAACGCCGAAGGCGTTTACCAACTCACAGCCCAGGGTTGCGCCATATGGATTTGTGCCAACCCTGAAAGGGTTGCGAATAAACATCAAATGACCCGATGAATTCGCGAACTCTTTCAGAGTTTCATCTACCTAAGCTCCTTCGTTTCCCAGGGCGTTGCCCTGGGCTGGAATTTGCAAACGCCTTCGGCGTTAACGCCCCCACCAACTAATGTTGCGCAAAGTGCGTCAAGGTAGATAATCTCCGGAGTTTTTCAGCGGCCTTCTAGTGTTTCGTCAATCGCGTGAATCCATCAGCACTCCACTCTTCACTGCCGACGCCGTGGTGGACAAAGAATAGACCCTCAGGATCGTACTTCTTCTTGATGCCGCGCAACCTCGAGTAGTTCACGCCCCAATAGTCCGCTTGCCATGAGCGATTGAAGAAGTTGCTTTCGGAAACATATGAGCCGGCGTTCGGGACAATCCGGCGCAGCTCAGCCGCGGCCAGGTCAATGTCGCGCTTGTTTTTCTCGGCTGCCTCGACGTTCATCGCCGGCCGCGCCAGACCCGGATAAGACGGTCGTTCACCATCGGCGATAATGACCAGCGCAAAAGCGTCGAGCACCTTCGGATTTGTCGCCGTGTTCCGCGACGCGGCCAGAGCTTCCGCCGGCGCGCCCGCCAGTCCTTTGTTAAAGTGGAGATCGACTTTCTTATGCCGGCTGGCCGCGAACAGCGCATCAACCAGACGCGCTCGCTGGCTCTCTTGCAGCAGCGATGCCGGCAGCCACAACGAATCATAGCCGTGAAGAAATGCGCCGACCTGGGCCTGGTCGCCGGTCCACCAACCGTGATGTTTGGGCGCGCCCTCACGCTTGTCCGGAACAAATGAGTTATTGCCTTCGACATTCCACCAACGGCGTGCCTGCCCCGCTGCGGCCCCGAGCTTATCCACGACCGTAACCTCTTGCGGCGACGAATTGGCCCAATCAAAAAAGGGCTTCCATATTTCTCTCGCCTGTGGTCCGGTCAAACCTTGAAAGACCATTGAGATCTTCAGACTGTTATTCGGCTCGAGACTGATTTGCTCTCCCCAATGCGGATTCAAAAGGTTCGCGGCATAGAAATCAACAAAGCGCGCGATGAGCCGGCGAAATCCTTCGACTGATTTTGCCTGGATTCTGCCAAATGCCGCGCCGAAAAATTCCGGCAGCTCATGCGTCCGCACGGTGACCCTGGTGACGACACCCCAACTGCCACCGCCGCCGCCTTTGATGGCCCAGAAGAGATCCGGATTGCGACAAGCATTGACCACCCGCACAGCTCCATCGGCAGTCACTACTTCGGCTTCGAGTAAGCTCGCAGCCGCCGAACCGAAACCTTTCGAGAAGCTGCCAAAGCCACCGCTTTGAATCAGTCCCGCCACACCTACGTCGGTACATCCACCACCCTGAACATAACGGCCCGCTTGCGTGGTCACTGCGTTGTAGAGATCGATCCAGACCGCGCCTGATTCGGCAGTCACAGCCGGTACCGGAGCCACCTTGCCTTCGCAATTCTGGCCGACAAACGCGTCGTGCAGCGTGACTTTGTTCATCGCTCGGGTCCAAACCAACAATGAATCCGGCGCGTTCGAGGTGCCGAGATAACTATGACCGGCGCCTTTGACCACCAGTCGCAGGTTGTGTTCGCGCGCGAAGTTGACCGCGGCCGCGACGTGGCCCGCGTTGCGCGCCGCGACCGCGTAAGCGCTGGGAGCCGGCGTCCACGCGTCGAGCCAACCGGACACCTGCGTGCCGGCGACCTGATCGCCCAGGTAGAACGGGTTGCGAAGATTCTTCATGACGTCAGCGCAAGCGACTCCGTTCGGCTCAGCCGCGCAGGGCGCGAGCAAAGCCTTTGGACGTAGCAGATTGCCTTCGACAGCCTGGCTCAACTTTTCCCAACTGGCGGCGCTGGGCCAATACGAATCAGACGGACGTACTCGTCGGCCTAAGAGGCTTTTGGCCTTCGCGACGATGGGCAAGTTTCGCCACGCGACGGACGAAACCAGGCTCATCGCTATCCCTTTGAGTAAACTTCGTCGATTCATTTCGAGTTGCCTCACATTTTGGGCCTGAGCGATTTCTTCACGGCAAGGCGGCGGCGCGAATCCAATTCATCCTCCCGAACGCTCGGATCCAACAATCATTTTATGCGACGCGTAGTTGAACGTCAGGCGCCAGGGCCAAAGAATCAGCGTACTCAATATGCACTACGCGACGTGGTGTGTTGTCATTAGCTTTGGTCGACGAGTGAAGTAAGAGTGGACGCATCGTGACCACGCCGCCTTGCCCAACGATGCACGTCGTTGGCTGACCTGAGCTAACGGCGCTCGGAATTTCGGCAGCGGGAATCACGCCTAATCGGTGTGACCGCGGTATCACGCGTAACGGCCCATTACTGTCCGTCGAAGCATCAAGATGAATGCGCAACGCCACCACGCGGTCTAGAGCCCAAGCCGGGCCAAGCGCATAAAGCACACCGGCTTTTGTTGACCAGGGGCCCCATTCGCACGATTCGTTTCGGTTGCGGAGCGGTAAGGCCCGATCCTGATGCCAGCACACATGCCAATTTGAAACCGCCGACTTATCGAACAGCGTGGCGCGAAAAGGAACCGCGCGGGTCCCGAGGCAGTCAGAGGCGATCCGCAGCATTCGGGAATCAATCGCCAGCGAAGCAATTCCTGGATCTGACATCAGATTCCGAGCTCCGGCGCGACCGCGGGCGGCAGCACGAACTACTTTGGCGAGCGAGTCGCATTCCTGCGGCGATAGAACACTCTCCAGAATCGAAAAGCCTTTGTGTGTCACGGTTATTGTGGTGGGCTTCACATCTAACGAAACTGACGGAGGAACAAATTCATCCTTCCCCCTTGCAGCACGCTCTCCAGATTCGTCGGAACTCGCGTCCACTGATTTGATCGGCGTGGTCTAGGCAGCGATGTCGACGTAGGAGGAGTAAGAGGAGGGTTCGGGAACTGGGTGGCCTTCCTCTCGCAAACCTTCAAGATGGAATTCAATCGCCTCCCGGATGTTGCGTTCAACTTCCTCTTTGGTGTCGCCAACCGAGCCGCATCCGGGAACGTCGGGCGAAAAAGCCGAGTAACCCGTGTCTGTTTTTTCGACGATGACAAGATATTTCTTCATTGTTTGAGCCCAGCTTGCTTGAGAATATTGTTTACGGTCCCGACTGCCATATCTTTGCCTGGATTTCCAGGCACCGTCACGACGCCAGGCTTGGTTGAATGTTTGTATTGATGAGGCTACCTTTGGTTCGCACCCAGTACCAACCGTCTTGTTCGAGCATCTTTACAAGGTCGCGAACCTTCACGCTGCCACGATAAATCTATCGCACCCTGGCGTCAATAGTCTGCCAGAACGACGATCGCATCTTGTCTGCGAGCTTTGATTTGTTATGAACATCGGGGCCAGAAGATCCAAACCATGATCCATCCCGCAACGATGGCCAGTGTAAGAGTCCACCGCATCTTTTGAACAGCACCTGAAAAGGTCAACAACCGATTCAAGCGATTGCCTTTTAATTTGTGCGGAGCAATATCTTCGATTCCAATCGCTCGTTCAATGGCGGCGATCCATGCCATAGACTTTTCTTGAAAGGCGCGGTGGTTCTCGGCGATGACAAGCCATGACACAATCAATGTAACTGACGCCATTCCGAGAATGAGAAGATGAATCAATTTCGGGCAAGCGATTGTCGGGAGCGCGCCAAAGGCCGCGAGGGAAATTGGGATCATGATTGAACCCGTCGTCCACACACGGTTGTTGTCGTGGATGAATCTATCTGTATAACGCTCGTATAAGGTGCGCAACCATTCGTCAGATTGCATTGCGGCGTAGCGCGGTTCCTCCACTAAGCGCGTGAGCTTGAGCGCCAGGTCCGAGACGGTCGTTTCAAAATCCGGACGTGAAACCTTTCGCTTCATTGCTTTCAGTTACCCAATAGGAATGCGCATCACGGTTGAGAAACTATGAAGCCGGGTCTCCAGGCTGGCGAATTGTGTGACCTCGAATAGAAGGGTGAACCAATCAACCCGAATTACCTCTTGACCCGAGCCGCCTTCATAGAAGGTCACGCAACGCAGCGAAAATCGGAGTTGATGCGGCGAATTGTTAATCGCTAGTTCCAGACCGATGCTAATGATTCGGGCTGGGTGTCGGTCTGTAGGCGGCGGACCAGACGTAATTACCGCCCAGCACACATTCGCTCGGCGAGATCTTTACGCCGACTTGATAGGGGCCCGAGTAAACCGGGCAGCCGCATTGCACCAATCCCAGGCCGGTAGTCGGATCTGTCTTATGCGTCCGCTTGCACGGCGCCGTCATGCACCCGGCGTAGGCTGCGCTCGGGCAGTCCGTCGTAGAGATCGCGAACTGCGGATACTGTTTCTGCTTCGTGTCGAGATACAGACTGAAGGTCGAGATCAGATCAGCCCCGGGAATCAATTGGTTGCTGTTGATGGCGTCACAGACCGGCGCGACCTTAGTGCCCGTCGGGCGGCAATTCTCACCGTGCTTGCCGCATTGGGCCACCGTCTGCAAGTACACGTCAAGATTCAGGATGGCATTGATGTCGACCAGGTAAGGGTGCTTCGCCGGAATCTCGTAACAGGTGCAGTTTGCGATACCCAGCCCGTCCATGACGCAGGGCGTGGTCGGCCCCGGTCCTGAGTAGTAGCACAGGGCAATCGGCGCGCCTTCGCATTCGACAAAGTTCTCCTTCCTCACTATTACGTCCGCCCATGGTGGGCCAAAAGGAGTAGTCGGCAGTGTATTCAGTCTGAACGGTTTGTTTTCTGTATACCGCTTGAAATCAAAGGTCGCACCGGACCGCTGCGCAGCCACGTGCGTCTGAACCGAGTTGTAAAGAAGGCCGGCAAACGCGGCCACGCCAAGTAAACCAAGCACGGTGATGCCTGACCATCTGTTGATTCTTTTCATCGCTTACCTCCTTAGTGATAACGGTTGAGTTTGAGGAGGCGGCACGAGTTCAATTCATCCTTCCGCCTTCATCCTCCATCCTTGCAGTTCAGATACATCGGGATTCGGTCCGACGATTTGTTGGAGTGCATTCGCATCAGAGGAGTTTCTTAAATTGCTCGACGCTGAGACCAGCATCGCGTGCAATGCCACCCATGGTGAAAGCGTTTACAGGATTGTGGCGAGGGATCGTCACAATACGAACACCATCCGACATGACGATGTGTTTACCTTGGCGCAGGATGCGAAAGCCACCCTTTTCAAGAGCCCTCACGGCATCGAGATGGTTGACGCCGGGAATCTTCGGCATGTTATACCGCCACGTTCACTTCGCGAACATCCTGGCCCCGAACGAGGTCATCGACCGCCGCAAGGTATTCGCGAATGGCGGCCTGGATGTTTTCGAGCGCCTCCGCTTCGGTGTCCCCTTGCGACCAACAACCTGGCAAACCGGGACACGAAATGCTGAAACCTTCCTCCGATTCGTGAACGACAACCTTGTAGTTCATCTTTGACCTCCGGCGAGATTATATGTCGAATAGAAGCTTCATGCGGCCGGGAGAGTGATCAATCTGCGCTCGCGATCAGCCGCAAATGCGATGCATGCCTTTAGGTCGTCGCGAGTGAGGTCCGGAAAATCCGCAAGGATTTGTTCTTCCGTCATGTCGGAAGCGAGGTATTCCAAAACCTCGTAGACGGTTATCCGCAAGCCGCGCACACAAGGTTTCCCGCCGCGTTTGTTCGGGTCGATCGTGATGTAATCCCGATAATCCATGCCCTGAGATTATGGCCGGATGAACACTACGGTCAAGAGCAATCCAGACAACCCACGACACGCCAAATTGAATTCATCCTGCCGCTTTCATCCTTCATCCTTGCAGTTACGCGCTGCCGCTCGCGTCCAAAGATTGTTAGCCACCGCCGGACTTATCGCGATTTTCTAACAGCTGCGCAACTTCATGCTTCGTTAAAATCTTGTTCCGTTCCAGTTGCTCGTCCAATGGAACAAAACGGATGGGCCAACCTCGATTCGGATCGTCCGATTTGACCATCAGGGCAATGTCCGATGCTGGCAGTTCCGCATGATGTCTTGATATAAGAGTCGGCTTCAATGAATCAGATAACCAAACATGGAACACCAATTCGTACTCGCCAGCAGGCAGTTCAACAATTCCCTTTGACCAGCGGAAATACACGACCTTGCTCACAGAAGCCCTGCCCGCGACGGTCAGTGGTCCCGCGAATTCCTCTCGCACCCATCGCTTCTCCGAGTGATCCTGTTTTCGAAACTCCGACCATTCGATGTAATAAGCTTTTGATGCGTGGGGAGCCCAGATCACGACTGAGCAGCGCGTCACGACTCCCAAGCGCTGCGCTGTGTTGAAGAATGTCACAGGGATGTAGATCTCAAACCCTTCGTCAACCCGACAAAAGCCGACGGTGCTACCAGTCTGAAATCTGATCGTTGCTCTCTGTAGCTCACGCATATAAAGCGCAGCGAGTGACACGAGAAGACTGACAATCGATATGATCAGCGGCACAGACTCCATCTCGTTATCCCCACGCCCTATTACTTGCGGTGTCCACATCTAACATCGTGTAGCCGAAGGCTTCCAGCAGCGAGCTGTTGGGGCCTTCGGTGGGGTCGGCGTTGACGCCGGCTACTACGCCCTGCATTTTCGCGACTGAGACCTCGTCGGCGGCGTCGCGTTGGTTGATGGCCTGGGCCAACTGGTTCTCCAAATCCCTGATCAGCTCGCGCGCGGCCAGCGACGGGGCGACGGCCGTCTTGAACTGGTCGAGCGTCATGCCGAAAAATGATTTGGTGGGCGCCAGAGACTCCCAGCCGCTTATCATTCTTCTGATTTTGTCTTCTATTTCTTTCGGTCCTGACATGGTGATGATCCTTTCTCTTCGCGTTGGCGAAGGTTGAGTAAAGGACATGACATGCCCACGGGGACACATCGAGGATTTGTAACGATTGTGGGCTCTCGGGACTGGTGGGAGCGCCGCAATGTCACGCGTTCGGCGGCCGCGTCGGTCGGGGAACGTTGTTTCAAAACAAATCCGCGAAATTGTCGGGGAATTTCGACGGTTCTGCCAAAAGTGGGCCGGATTCTCGCACCAAACTGCACGAATTTCAAGCAAATATTTTGCAAACAGGGCGAAGCTGTGCGGAGTTGGAGCTCAGATGCGCGCAGTCGAGGCAAAGTTATGCGCAGCCGAAGGTCGGTTGCACGGAGCTGAAGCTCGGTTGCGGGCAGTTGAAGCTCGGTTGCGCACAGCTAAAGGCCGGCTGTGAGCAGCCGAGGCTCGGTTGCGGGCAGTTGAAGCTCGGTTGTGGGCAGCTGAAAGGCGGTTGTGGGCAGCTGAAGGTCGGTTGCGTGCAGCTGAAGCTCGGTCGCGGGCAGCCGAAGCCGCAACCTAATATGTGTTGCTTCACCAACGCCGAAGGCGTTCGCAAATTCCAGCCCAGGGCAACGCCTTGGGAACGAACGATTTGGAATCGATGGAACTCTGAAAGAGTTCGTCAGAGCCACAAGGCTGTTAGGTTGTTCTCGTGTCTCAAATCTGTGGGACTCACGCTCGCAAACTCTTTCAGAGTTCATCGATTGTGCGGTGATCTGCTAACCCAGGGCGTTGCCCTGGGCTGCAATTGGCAAACGCCTTCGGCGTTGGTGAACTACCTGGGTGGATTGTGACTGTTACTTCGGAACCTTCAATTCACCGGTGAGCAGATCAGGCCGGATGCGGGCCATCTCTTCGGCGGTAGTCGTGGTGGTGGGATGGGTCGAACTCATGGCCGCGTCGGCTTCGGCCTCGACGACGGCTGCTTCAATGACTTCGGCAATCGTCTCGCTGCCGCGATGCTCGAGCCAGTGACGATAGGCGACGGTGATGATCGCGATTGCCGGAATCGCGAGAAATATTCCGGCCACGCCGGCGATTTCGGCTCCGGCAAGAATGGCGAAGATGACCGCCAGCGGATGCAGATGAATGCCGTGGCCGATGATGCGCGGATAAACCACGTAGTCGTGCACCACTCGCAACACTCCGAGAAACAGCAGACCGACTAACGCCATGGCCCATCCGGAATGCAGCAGCGCCAGCAGCGCCACGAGTAGCGCCACGCAAAGTGGGCCGACGAGCGGCACGAATTCAAACAAGCCGGCGATCAATCCCAATACGAGCGGGCTGGGGAACCCAATCAACGCGAAGCCGATGCTGCAGACTGCGCCAATCAGAAAACACGCGGTGAGTTGCGCGCGAATGTAAGCAGCCAGCGTGGTGTTGATGTCCTGAAAGAACTCGTCGCCGCGCCAACGCAGACGGCCGCGGGGCAACATCGCCAACGCCGAGCGCCGAAAACTGTCGGCGTCCTTCAAAAGAAAGAAGCTTAAAATCGGAATCAAAACGACCCACGGCAGAAAGATGATCCAGCCCAGCGCTCGCTCGAAAGCCAGGCTCGCGATTTCGCCGCCTCTGGCAATCACGCCGAGGACCGTGTCATTCACCGCCTTCACCATGCCCTGCGGCATGCGATGGTCAGTGAAGTATTGATTGAGGTGATCCGACGTGTCTGAAATCTTTTTGTAGTACGCGGTCGCCTGTAACTTGAACTCAGGGAACTGGGCGGCAAATTGCGGCACCAGAAAATAAATTCCCGCGCCCACCACCGTAAACAAAAAGAGGTAAACGACGCCGATGGCGAGGCCGCGCGGGACTCTTACGATTCGGCCGCCGAGGTTGACCGGCTTCTCGACGAGGTCTACCAGCGGCGCGACCAGGTAAGCGAAGAAGATCGAGAGGACGAGCAGTAACAGGACCGCCGTGAGTTTATAAACGATCCAAAGCAAGGCCGCGACGGCGAGCAAGATGAGAATGATGCGCAGAACGACGCGCGTTTGCACCCAGGCGGCGACTTCTCGCACTTGTGGCTGATCAGGTCGAGGCGTCATGAAATGTCAGCGACGTGAGGATCGCACATTAAACTTAATACTCGTCTTCGTCGTAGATGTCGTCGGCTTGCGACATGCGCACGCCGGCTTCTTCCCATACGAGTCCGCGCCATTCATCGGTTTCGCCCAGGACTTGCAGCGCAGCCTGCGGCCGCACCGGATTCCGTTCGATGCGCAGCACTTCGGCGATGACGCTGATCTTCTCGCCCGTCTCGTCAAGCACGCGCAGGTTCACCCGACCGCCAACCGGCGGCAGAGTATTTTGGAGATGTACGAGCGTACCCTCGGGGCCCACATTTTCTGTCTCACCCTCGGCGACAATGTGGTTTCCGTCGTTCGTGTCCCATTCAGCACGAATCGGGAAAGCGTGTATGTAGCGCTGGCCGGCGCGATTTTCAACTAACGAACCTTGGGGCATTTCATTGACTCCTTGAAGAACTCGGCTGAGGCAGCCGTGCGTATGATACAGGTAAAACGGTGAAAATGCAGAGGATTGTGTGGTGTGGGGGCGGGCCTCGTCCCCGCCCGCACATGTCATCGGGAAAGCGGGCAGGGACGAGCCCTGCCCCTACATTTGAGCTTCACTCTTCCTCGCCTCTCAACTTTTCGATCACCGAAAAGTCTTCGAGGGTCGTCACATCGCCCGCGACTGATCCGCTGGTCGCAATCTCTCGCAGGAGCCGGCGCATGATTTTGCCGGAACGCGTCTTGGGCAGCGCATCGGCAAAACGAATGTCGTCCGGCCGGGCCAGCGCGCCGATCTCTTTGGTCACGTGCTGACGAAGTTCTTCCTTCAAAGCATCTGTCGGCGTGCGACCACCCTCAAGAGTTACGAAAGCGACGATCGCTGATCCTTTCAAATCATCGGGCTTCGCCACAATCGCTGATTCAGCGACGGCTTCATGCGAAACCAACGCTGATTCAATCTCCGCGGTTCCCAGACGGTGACCGGCAACGTTGATGACGTCATCGATACGGCCCATGATCCAGAAATAACCGTCGGCATCTTTACGCGCGCCGTCGCCGGCGAAGTACACGCCTTTGATTTGCGACCAGTACTGTTGTTGATAGCGCTCGTCGTCACCGTAAATCGTCCGCAGCATCGATGGCCACGGCCGCGTGAGGACGAGATAACCACCCTGGTTGGCGCCGACTGATTTTCCATCGCGGGTCATCACGTCCGCTTCGATGCCCGGAAACGGTTTCGTCCCGGAGCCGGGTTTCGTCGGCGTCGCACCCGGCAGCGGCGTAATCATGATCGCGCCGGTTTCAGTCTGCCACCACGTATCGACGATCGGGCAACGTTCTTTGCCAATCACGCGGTGATACCACATCCAGGCCTCAGGGTTAATCGGCTCGCCGACCGTTCCCAGCAGCCGCAAGCTGGAAAGGTCGTGCTTCAAGGGCCACTGTTCGCCCCACTTGATGAACGCGCGAATCGCCGTCGGCGCGGTGTAGAGAATGTTGACGCGGTGACGTTCAATGATGTCCCAGAAACGATCCGGCTCGGGCCAGTTGGGCGCACCTTCATACATCAAAGACGTGGCGCCATTGGACAGCGGCCCGTAGACCACATAACTGTGTCCCGTAACCCAGCCGATGTCGGCCGTGCACCAGTAAACATCTTCATCCTTGAGATCGAAGATCCATTTCGTGGTCAGATGGGACTGCAGCAAATAACCACCGGTCGTGTGCAGAATGCCCTTCGGTTTTCCGGTCGTGCCCGACGTGTACAGAATGAACAGCGGGTGTTCGCTGTCGAGTTCTTCCGCCGGACAGTCAGCGTTCACCGTAGTGATTAAGTCGTGCCACCAGTGATCGCGGCCGCTTTCCATGTGAACGTTGCTGCCGGTGCGTTTGACGACGATGCACGATTCGACTGACGGCGTTTCTTTCAAAGCTTCATCGACTGCGGCTTTCAGCTTGACCTCGTTACCGCGTCGCCAGCCACCATCGGCCGTCACCACCACCTTGCACTGCGCATCGTTGATGCGATCGATTAGCGCGGTGCTCGAGAAGCCACCGAACACAACCGAATGCGTCGCGCCAATCCGCGCACACGCCAGCATCGAGATCGCCAGCTCCGGGATCAACGGCATGTAAAGCGCCACCCGGTCGCCTTTGACCACGCCAATCTTCTTCAGCACATTCGCGAAGCGGGAGACTTCGGTATGCAGTTGTTGGTAAGTCAGCGTGCGCGTGTCGCCGGGCTCGCCTTCCCAAATCAAAGCAGCCTTGTTGCGCCGCCACGTCGTCAGATGCCGATCGAGACAGTTGTCTGCGATATTGATTTTCCCGCCGACAAACCACTGCGCGTGGGGCGGTTCCCACTTCAACACATCGTCCCATTTCCTGAACCAGTGCAGTTCGCTGTCGGCCAAACGCGCCCAGAAACCTTCCGGATCGGCTGACGCCTCAGCCCGCAGCGCCTCGAGCTCGGCCATCGATTTGATGTGCGCGTTTTCCGCGAAATCAGCCGGAGGATGAAAGACGCGCCCTTCGTTTTGCAGTGATTCTATGTTTGTTTGCGACGACATAACGGTTGCGTATGATACATCAGCAGCATCTGAAACGCAGTTCATGTCGCTCTTGCCTGACGCGGCGAAATGTCAGACACTACGCGTATGCGCAACGAATTCACCGCAATCTTTGAGCAGGACGGCGAATGGGTAATTGCCTATTGTCCGGAAATCCCTGGCGCGAATGGGCAGGGTCGTACGCGCGATGAAGCGCGGCAGAATTTGATGGATGCCATCGTTCTGATTCTGGAAGATAGGCGCGAGGATTCTCTTCGTGGTTTGCCACCAAACGCGGACAAGGAAACTGTCATTGTTGCAGCATGAAACGCGAGGCGCTGCTGAGACATCTGCGACACCACGGCTGTTACCTGAAACGCGAAGGTGCGTCTCACTCGCTCTGGACTAACCCTACAACCGGCGCTGTCGAAGCTGTGCCGCGCCACACCGAAATCTCAGACTTGCTGGCCAGAAAAATTTGCCGAAAGCTTAATGTGCCCGAGCTTGGTCGCTAGAGTGAAAGTTCGGCGACGATTTCCTGCAACACCGCGCGTCCTTTGTCGACTTCGTCAGGCGCGAAGGAAATTGCGCCGACTACCGCGTGGCCGCCGCCACCGTAACGTTCGCAAATCGTGGCAATGTTGTGCCGCCGCGGGCGCGGGGCCCATGGGTTTGAGCCGACGGAAATCTTCGTGCGCTGCGGCGCGCGCGTCAACGCGACCGTGTATGTCGCCTCAGGAAACAAATAGTACGGAATGAATTTGTTGAAGCCTTCGTAGCCCTCTTCAACCAGATCGAACTGCACGACATCATTGGCGCAGACCGCCTTGCGCTTGACGGCGGCGAGCGTTTCGCGATGAAGCTTGAGAATGGGTTCGAAACGTCGCTGCACTTCTTCGCTGGTGGCTACTTCGCTCAGAGGCTTAGCTGTCAGGTCGCGAATAATTTGTTCGATGAACGATTCATCGGGCGTGCCTTCGATTACCTGCATCAATTGCAGCGCGGGCTCTTTCAGTTCCACGCACTGCGCCGGCGATTCGTAAAGCGCGCCGTCGATCACGTGCGCCCAATGAATCAAATCACGCAGCGGCTCGGCATCGAAGCCGAATTGCGACTGCGCCACGTCGGCAATGAATTCAGTGCACGACTTTCGTGACGGATCAAGAAACTTTTTACCTGATTGGTCCGCCCGGAAGTGGGCTTCGTCTTCCGGCGTGAGAAACGCCGACTGATGATGATCGAACCACCACGTCAGTTTCTCAGACGGCGAGTACTTGAAATCGACGATGGCATTTTCATCGCCGTCGAACATGTCGCGATCGAACAGAAGGTTTCCGGGCCGATGCAGCAGTCCGCCGTATTCAACGGCCGCGTCGTCCTTGATTCGTTCGCGATAAAAGCGGGTAAAGGTCGCCGCTGAAGCGACCCCATCAAAACAGTGACCGTGGTAAAGAACGCGCAGTTTCATTTTGTGATCTGACAAAAGCCGACAATCTTAACAACTGAAGGCGATTCAAGCGAGCAGGGAGCAGAAGCGATCAGACGGGCGCTGCCGTGGCGGCGATGTTCGGTTTAGGGTTGGGTGAAGAGTTGGCGCGTCGCCAGCGAACGATCAAGGTTATGAGGGCTGCGGTTCCCACTACGAGGCCAATCATCTGCGAGGTCGACAACCCCGTCAGGCTGGTCAAACCCATAATGTCTCCGCGCGGATCATCGCGCACGAACTCGATGAGAAAACGAACAGTCGCGTAAATGACTGCATAAGCGAGAATGACCTGACCACTGAATTTCTTTCTTTTATGGAGCCACAAAAGGAAGCAGAAGACGATCAGCATCGCGAACGATTCGTACAACTGCGTCGGGTGCAGGTGCGCGTTAATCGGAACATCGGTGACGTCGTGGCCGGCTTGCGTGAACTGCACGCCCCACGGCAGATTCGTCGGCTTGCCCCAACAACAACCGGCGGCAAAACAACCCTGCCGTCCAAAGAAATTTCCCAACGCGATCCCCGGCGCGCAGGCATCGGCCGTCTTCCACCACGGCAACTTCCAATGACGCATCAACAGGACGGCGGCGATGATCGCGCCAATTAGACCACCGTAGAAAACTCCTCCCGATCGCAGGAAATCGAGCGAGAAGAGCAGCTTTGGATTCTGACGATATTCAGGTTCGGTAAACAGCATCAGCAATTTCGAACCCACCAGCGACGAGAGCAGCAGCCACAGACATAAATCGTAAATCCGTTCCTTCGGCAATCCATCGCGCACTCCCAGCTTGACCGTCACAAAGATCGCGCCGAGAAACGCGAGCGCCAGGAAAACGCCATACGTGTTAACCGGGAAACTCCAAATGCGAAATAGAATGGGGTACATAAAACGCAGGATACAGGAGTCAGGAGTCAGGAGTCAGGAACAACCAGTTCAAGCAATCTTCTCCTTCGGACTTCGGACTTCTGACTTCTGACTTCTGGAGGCAAAGATCAAATCGTAGGCGAGCAGCAATGCGCCAATCGTAATGCTGGCATCAGCCACGTTGAATGTGGGCCAGTGATATTGTCCGGCGTGCAGGTGAATGAAATCGATCACGAATCCGAGACGCACCCGATCCGTAAGATTGCCGAGAATGCCGGCGAGCAAAAGCGCGCACGAACCCAGGATGCGATCGTCGGTGCGGGGTGTGCGAAAGAAATAAAACAACACTGCGACAGCCGCGGCTCCCGCCAGCACCACAAAGAACCAGCGCCCAAACGAACCGCCTTCCTGTAATTGGCCAAACGCAATGCCGGGATTTTCAGCGTAGATAAAATCCAGCACGCCCCTGATGACCGTGAGATCTGCAAAGCGCACGCGCCGCAGCGCCCAGGCTTTACTTGCCTGGTCCACCAGATAGACGCCGAGCGACGCGCCGAGATATAGCGCGCGCCAGGCGATACGAGATTTATTGCTCTGGGTCATCAAACAACTGCGGCTTTGCCGCCGCACAGTGCGGAAAGCCTCTGGCTTTCCGATAAGTTGCTTTTCAAATTTGAGAAAGGCTATGCCTTCTCAACAAGGCGTAGCCTCAGCTCTATTACGGGCCATGCCGGAAAGGCAAAGCCTTTCCGCACTGTGCGGCGGCAAAGCCGCTATGCTCCGGCCTCAATCTCCTGCAAGGCTTCCACGCATCGCTCGCAAACTGTGGGATACTTCGATGATTCGCCGACGCGTGTCGAGTAGTTCCAGCACCGCTCACACTTCTCGCCGTGAGCTCTCTCGATCTGAAATTGATTCAACACCATGTGTTGACCAAGTTCCCCGATTTCAACTTGGGAGACAATAAAAATATACCTCAACTGATCCTTGTACTTATCTAGCAAGACCCGATCCTCGCTAAGCGCACTCGGTCGTATCAGCACCCGAGCTTCCAGCGAACTCCCAATAACTTTTTCGATTCTAGCCTTCTCAAGTTCTGCCAAAACCTGATCGCGAAGCCTAAAGAGACGATTCCATTCGTTCGACAAGGCCGGACCCATCTCTAGTTGCTCGTACATTGGGAACTTTGCAAGATGAACTGATGCTAACTGAGTGTCGGAATCATCATTTGCCTGCGGCAGGTTTTCCCAAATTTCGTCGGCGGTGAACACCAAAACAGGCGCAAGAAGGCGCGCAAGACAATGGGCAATCCTATATAAGGCGGTTTGGGCAGATCGGCGCGCAAGACTCTTAGGGGCCGCCGTATAGAGACGATCCTTTATGATGTCAAAATAGCGAGCCGATAGCGTGACAGTGCAGAAGCCATATAAAGACTGCATTGCCGAGTGGAATCTGTATTCTTCATAATCAGCACGTACCGAATAGGCGACGTTGTCCATCTCTGAGATTGCCCAAAGATCAATCTCGAACATATCCGGATCGTCAACACTATCTCTTACCGGATCGAAGTCATACAGGTTGCCGAGCGCAAAGCGCGCCGTGTTGCGCAGTTTGCGATAACCGTCGCTGACGCGTTGCAGAATCTCGTCCGAGCAGCGGATGTCATCCATGTAATTCGACGACACGCACCACAGACGCAGCACTTCCGCGCCCAGCCGGGGAATGACTTCGTCCGGCGAGACGGCATTGCCGAGCGATTTGTGCATCGCCTTACCCTGCGCATCGAGCGTCCAGCCGTGACAAAGCACAGCGTCGTACGGCGCGCGATCGTGGACCGCCAGACCGACCATCAGAGACGAGTTGAACCAGCCGCGAAATTGATCGCCACCTTCGATATAGACGTCCGCCGGCCAACGCAAATGCTCGCGCGCTTCCAGCACCGCAATCGAAGACGAGCCGCTGTCGAACCAGACGTCGAGAATATCTGACTCTTTGGTGAATTCACGGCCACCGCACTGGCAGTTGAAATCCTCCGGCAGCAATTCGCGCGCATCACGCTTGTACCACGCGTCGGCTGATTCCTTTTCAAAGATATCGGCGACATGCCGAATGACCGCTGCGTCAGCAATGACCTGATTGCACGACTGGCAATAGAACGCCGGGATCGGCACGCCCCAGACACGCTGGCGCGAGACACACCAATCAGGCCGCCCGGCCAGCATGTTACGCATGCGATCGTGACCCCACGCCGGAATAAACTTCACGCGGTTGTCGACTTCATGCAAAGCCATCTCGCGCAAAGAGGATCCGTCGATGATCTCGCCACCCACGATGTTACTGGTGAAGTTTGATCGAGCGCGATCGTCTTCGTCTTTTTCGATTGGCTCTTCGGCCACCCGATCCATGGCGATAAACCATTGCGGCGTGGCGCGAAAGATCACCGGGTTCTTGCAACGCCAGCAGTGCGGGTAACGGTGCGCATAGTTCTCGCTGAACAAAAGCACTCCGCGCTCGCGCATGAAATCGACGATCTTTGGGTTCGCTTCGAACACGCTCAGGCCCGCGAAGTGCGCAACTTCGGTCGTGAATCGGCCGGCGTTGTCGACGGGACAATAAATGTCGAGGCCATATTGTTTGCCGATGACAAAGTCGTCATGACCGTGACCGGGCGCCGTATGGACCAAACCCGTTCCGGCTTTGCTGGTCGCCGATTTGTCGCGCGCGTCGCTGACGTCGAGTTCCGTTTCGGCATCGGCTTCGCCGCCTAACGTGACGTGCTCACCGACCATGAAGAGCGACGGACGATCAATCCATGGGTGCTGCGCTTGCAAACGATCCAGCTTCGAGCCGGGAAAGCGGGCCAGCACTTTCGGCGCGTTCAGATCGCACTTCTGTGACACAGCCTCGATCAGGTCGGCCGCGATCAAATAGACCTCAGCGCCACTCTCAACGGCGACGTAATCAAAATCAGGATGGACCGCGATGCCGAGATTGGCCGGCAGCGTCCACGGTGTCGTGGTCCAGATCAAGGCAAAGACCTGGCGGCCGGCCAGCGCGGGATCGATTACTGCCGGATCGCTCTTGAGCGGAAACTTTACATAGACCGAAGGGCTCGTGTGCTGGTGATACTCGACCTCGGCTTCCGCCAACGCCGTCTGATCGTGAATGCACCAGTAGACGGGACGCGCGCCTTTATAGACGAAACCGCGCTCGACAAAACGCGCAAACAAGCGCGCCGTCTCGGCTTCGTAATGATCGGACATGGTGATGTACGGATCGTTCCATTCACCCAGGATTCCGAGCCGTTGAAAATCCTTTGTCTGCCGCTTCAAAGCATTCGCGGCGAACTCGCGACACGCCCGCCGGATACTGAGTGCCGGCATGTCCTTCTTCTTCTCGCCCAGCTTACGTTCGACGTGCAGTTCGATCGGTAATCCGTGACAGTCGTAGCCGGGAACGTAAGGCGCATCGTAACCAAGCATCGTGCGCGACTTGACGATCAAGTCTTTCAGAATTTTATTGAGAGCTGTGCCCAGATGAATGTCGGCGTTCGCGTACGGTGGACCATCGTGCAGGATAAATTTTTGCCGGCCGGACCGCGCCTGACGAATCAAGCCGTACAAATCCATGTCGGCCCATTTTTTCAGCCGCGCCGGTTCTGTCTGCGGAAGATTTGCCTTCTGCGCGAACTTCGTCTTCGGCAGATTTACGGTTTTCTTCAGGTCGAGGGTTGCTTCTTCAGTCGCCATGTTCGGTGCTCATCAAAATGGAAATAGTAACAGGACTAACGGCAATTTTGGAGTGCGCCGGCTTGACGGCGCTTTGGATCGTGTCAGTACCCGGAGCGGTAGCGACGGGATCAAGTCGCTTCAATCGAGGCAAACGTCGAGGATTGCCGACTGTCGACCTCTTCGTACACTGAAGTACCACCTGATCCGGTCGCTACGGCTCCCGGTACTGACACGCACTCCAAATTAAAAGCCCGAACCAATTCTCTCGCGAGATGTTGGTTCGGGCCTGCTGGCCGAGGTGATTAAATCATTCACCCGATGAACATCTCGTCTTCTCCGTAACTGCGGTTAATCGGATTGGGCGCCGGAGCGACCAGGACTTCGAGGCCGCGTCTGACGCCGGCCAGAATCGC